>Ga0233441_1001888_pt1 | contig 16847 bp, 12 predicted proteins | sample SI_123_September_4_FD_182781 | JGI IMG/M metagenome (GOLD analysis project Ga0233441, IMG submission 182781) | Seawater microbial communities from Saanich Inlet, British Columbia, Canada - SI_123_September2016_135_MG | ecosystem: Environmental > Aquatic > Marine > Inlet | place: Canada: British...
AATTTTTTTTAAAAAAAAAAAAAAAGTACTACTTTAATTGATTTTTTCTGTAATTTATATTTAGTAAAAAAAAAAAACGCATAAAAAATGCCTGTGTTATCACAACGTTGGTCGAATAATTTTTTATTATCATTTTTAAGTAATCATATTCTAAGTTACCCTACTCCTATTAATTTAAACTACGCTTGGAGTTTTGGTTCTGTAGCTGGGGTTTGTTTAGTAATTCAAATATTAACTGGAATTTTTTTAGCAATGCATTATGTTCCACATATTAGCCTAGCATTTGATAGTGTAGAACATATTATGCGTGATGTTAATTATGGATGGCTTATTCGTTACTGTCATGCAAATGGTGCATCGGTTTTTTTTATTGTTGTTTACTTACATATTTTTAGAGGTTTATACTACGGGTCTTATATGCATCCACGAGGATGGCTTTGGGCAAGTGGTGTTTTAATTTTTATTTTAATGATGGCAACAGCTTTTATGGGTTATGTATTACCATGGGGACAAATGAGTTTCTGGGGTGCTACTGTAATTACTAACTTATTTTCTGCAGTACCAATTTATGGAGGTTTAATTGTTGAATGGTTATGGGGAGGATTTTCAGTAGATCAAGCAACTTTAAATCGTTTCTATAGTTTACACTACCTTTTACCTTTTGTTATTGCTGGAGTAACTATGCTTCACTTATGTTTATTACATAAATATGGATCAAATAATCCATTAGGAATTAATACTGATATAACCAGTGTACCATTTTATCCATATTTTTATGTAAAAGATTTTTTTTCTTTCTGGGTATTTTTATTCGGATATTTAAGTTTAGTTTTCTTTGCCCCAAATATGTTAGGTCACCCTGATAATTATATACCAGCAAACCCAATGGTTACTCCAGCGCATATTGTACCAGAATGGTATTTTTTACCATTTTATGCAATTTTACGCTCAATCCCAAATAAATTAGGTGGAGTATTAGCAATGTTTGGAGCTATTGCCGTATGGTTATTATTACCTATCATTAATATTTCATCAACCCGATCAAATATATTTAAACCTTTAACCAGCTTAAATTATTGGTTTATAGTGAGTAATTTTTTAATTTTAGGATGGATTGGTCAACAACCTGTTGAATATCCATTTATGGAAATTGGAATGTTTACTACCGTATTATATTTTTTATTATTTTTAGTAATTGTTCCATTTTTTACTATTTTTGAAGAAAATTAAATTTATTTAAATATTAATACTACCCAAAAACAACCAAAGTTTTTCTTCAGGACACTAGTGAATAATGAGATTCGAACTCATACGATTTGTTTGGAAGACAAATAATCTACCATTAATTTATACTCACAAAAAATTATTTTATCTAAGTAGCAACGGACTCGAACCGCTAACCTGCTCATTGTAAGTGAGCTACTCTACCAATTAAGTTAGCTACTTTTTAGATATGAAAATAAAGCTGTAAAAGGGACTTGAACCCTTACTCTTAAAAAGAACTAGAACCTAAACCTAGTGTGTATACCAAATTCCACCATTACAGCAATTTTTTGGAGAAAATCGGACTTGAACCGATAACTTTTTGTATGCAAAACAAACACTCTACCAATTGAGTTATGTCCCCAAGAATAAAATTAAGCTTTTAGGATAAAGTGGGATTTGAACCCACGGTATTCGGAAATACTTTAGTTTTCAAAACTAACGCTTTAAACCGCTCAGCCATTTATCCAAAAAAAAAAATTATTCTTTCGGAGCAATGTGATTTGAACACATGACCTTCTATTCCCAAAACAGACGCGCTACCAACTATGCTACACTCCGAAAATAATTTAGAATGAATGGGATTCGAACCCATGGTATAAAAAATATACAATGGTTTAGCAAACCAACGCTTTAAACCGCTCAGCCACCATTCTTAAAAACGAGAAAAACGGGATTTGAACCCGCGACTTTTAACGTGACAGATTAATACTCTAACCACTGAGCTATTTTCTCTAAATACAAAAAGATTAAGACCGGATTTGAACCGATATTAAAAAATTTGCAATTTTTTACATTACCAATTATGTTACTTAATCAAATTGGAATACAAATATTTATACTCACTATTGGACTTGAACCAATATCTTAAAAAAAAGAGAAGATTTTAAATCTTCCGCGTCTACCAATTTCGCCAAGTGAGTGTAAAATTACCCTTTATGGGATTTGAACCCATATTGTTGCTGTGAAAAAGCAATGTCCTAACCTAATTAGACGAAAAAGGCAATTCAAAACTATCATAATTTAAAATATCTTAAAATTATACCTCTCCAAATAGGATTCGAACCTATGACCTAACGGTTAACAGCCGTTTGCTCTACCAATTAAGCTATTGAAGAATTTATTTTAAGATTAAAATCTAATGTGTATATAAAATGTAAAACCACAGTGATGCTAAGCAACACCTAAATTTTTTCGTTCTGCAATAATAAAATATGCAACTGAAACTAAAAAAAAAATTATTTTAAAACGGTAGCCCATTTAATACCCAAAGACTTGTATAGGTAAAAATTAAAAAACCAATAGTAACAGGTAAAAGAACTTTCCACCCGATTTCCATAAGTTGATCATAACGATAACGTGGTAAACCAGCCCGTAATAAAACAAAAAGAATAACAAAAAAGATTATTTTAAGAGCAAACCAAAATACTCCAGGAATACAATTTAAAATACTAACTGGTGCTAACCAACCACCAAAAAATAAAATAATAACCAATGAACTCATCATTAATATACTTGCGTACTCCCCTAATGAAAATAGTGCAAAAGTCATTGCTGCATATTCTACGTTATAACCAGAAACTAATTCTGCTTCTGCCTCAGGTAAATCAAATGGATGACGATTAGTTTCTGCGACTATACAAATAAAAAAAACTATAAACAATAAAGGCATTATAAAAACAAACCATAAAGTTTGGCTTTGAAATTCAATAATTGTATTTAAATTAAATGATCCTGTAATAGTAACAATTGTACCTAAAACAATACCAATAGGTAATTCATATGAAACCATCTGAGCTGCAGAACGCATAGCTCCTAAAAATGCATATTTTGAATTACTTGACCAACCAGCCATCAAAATACCATAAATACCTAAAGCCGAGCAAGCCAGAAGATATAATGAACTTAATTGTAACTCAGTTAAAAAAGAATGCTGAGAAAATGGAATAACAGCCCAACCTATTAAACTAACAGCAAAAGTAATACAAGGTGAAAGATAAAAAATAATTTTATCAGAACTACTTGGAAGAATTTGCTCATTAGTCAATAATTTTAAACCATCAGAAAGTGGTTGTAAAAGACCAAAAACACCAATAACATTAGGACCACGACGGCGCTGAACAGCACCTAAAATTTTTCGTTCCGCATGAGTAAAATATGCAACTGAAATTAAAAGAAAAACCATTAGACAAATTGTTGACAATATAAAAAATAAAATACTCATAAAAATTAATTAAAATACAAAAAAAAAATTATTTTTTTTCTTTTTTTGTTCCATATTGAGATCGTGAGGTTCTTCTACCTACCAACCCATCGAAATCATATTTACCTCTTATTAATTTATATTTAACCCCAGGTAAATCTGGTGTTCTACCACCTCGTATAAGAACTACAGCAAAAGATTGTAAATTATGACCTTCTCCAGGAACATAGGCTTCAATAAATTTATTGGACCTAATTTCTAATTTTACTACTTTTCTAGATGCAGAATTTGGTTTTTTAGGACTCCGTGTAAAAACTTTTTCACAACTTCCTTTTACTTGTGGATTTCCATTTAATGCTGGTGTCTTTTTTTTAACAATTTTATGAACTCGAAAAAAAGATAATAATTGATTTCTAGTAGCCATAGAATAAAAATAAAAATACTAAAATAAAATAAAATAAATATTAGTGACGATAGTGGTGACCAAATGTATCAGCTAAAAACATACAAAACATAACAAGGAATACGTATACTTGAATTACACTAACAGCTAACTCTAAAAGTAATAATGGAAATAAAAAAGATAAAATAACCCCTACCCAAAATGAAGCAACAAAACTAAAAGCTTTAACACCTGGTAGACTAAAAAGTGACTGTAAAATAACTTTCATAATAACGTGTCCAGACATAATATTTGCACAAAGACGACAAATAATACTTACAGGACGCATTACATAAGTTAAAAGTTCAATTGGGAAAAGTGCAACACCTAATGTGCGAGACATTCCTGGAGCATGAAAAGAACGAAAAAAAGTTAATTCACGATCATAAGCTAACCAAAAGAAAATTCCAAAAATAGATGGAAGAGAAAAAGCACTTATAACTGCAAATTGACTAGTTAGACTCATAAAAATAGGGAAATTACCAGCTAAATTTAAAAGTAATAAAAAAATTGCTAATGCAAATGTTATTGGAAACACTACTTGTTGGTAATATTTAACATGAACATGTTTTTGTAAAGTGGCTTGAATCGCTAAATACCCTAAATGAAAATGACTTTCTAATGAAGTAGGCATTGCATAAAAAGTTCCATTTATAGGACTTTTTATTACCTTAATAACAAGAGTAGCAACGGAAAAAATAATAAAAAAAATAACAGTCACATTTGATATTGTAAAATCAATAGCAGGTAGAGACATGATATTTAATTGTTGACCTAAAATAAATAAATTTGCAGGAATAACAGGGGTAATAATAAATTGTTCAAAAGGACTAAAATAAATAAATGGAGAGTTCATAAGTTTAAAAAATTAAATTATGTATTATGAAGTAATAATACATTTTAAATGCATTGTATTCGGTACATTGCTACGTAATATTTTTAGTAATTTATTATTAAAATTTATAATAACAACAAATTTAAAAAAAGTCAATTCAAAACTTTCTTTTGCTTTTTTTGTTACATGTGGAGATTTTAATAACGTTTTTTTTTTTTTTTTAAAGGAAGAGATACAATTTTAAAATCTATATTAAATTTTTTTAATACAGATGAAATATAATTTTTATAATTCTGTAGTGATTTTTTTGTTAATGATGTATAAAATAAGAAAGATTTAGAACTAGAATTAACCATAAATTACTTTTTAGCTAAAAATAATTTAGAACTTGGTAATGACTCAGGTAAAGATTTCGATACCCACTCATCAACAGAGTTAATTTTTACCATAATAGGCATGAAACCATGATTAACACCACAAATTTCACTACACTGACCAAAGTATAAACCAGAACGTTTTACATAAAGAGAAGCTTCACTTAAACGACCAGGGCATGAATCAACTTTAATCCCAAAAGAAGGAACACACCAACTATGTAAAACATCTGCTGATGTAATTAATAATTTAATTGGAACCGATTTAGGTAAGGTTAATTGATTATCAGTAGTTAATAAACGGAACTCACCTAAAATTAAATCTTCAGTAGGAACCATATAAGAATCAAACTCACGAGCTTGAAAGTCTAAATCTAAAAACTCATATGACCAATACCATTGATGACCTACTACTTTTACAGTTAAAACAGGATCAGTTAAATCATCTAAAGAATATAAAAGATTAAATGATGGATATGCAATGCTTAATAAAATTAAAGCAGGAACGATAGTCCAAAAAATCTCTAAATTTTGTGAATGACTAAAATAAGAATTTGAATTCTTGTGATGTAGTGGATCAACTAATATATTTCCAAGTATAAAAAAAACTATACCTAGAATTAAAACTATATCAGCCATTATTAAATCATAAAAATTTGCCATCCATTCTAAGCAATTAGTTGCTGGATCTTGAATTGACAATTGATAATTAACAGCGGCATCACAAAAAAGAGAAAATGAAAATGAACAAATTATTACTATTAAGAATAAATTTGAAAAGTGTGTAAATTGATTTGATTTCATAATTTAATTTTTAAATATAATGCTTTTTATTTTACCTAATTAAAAATTAGATAGAAAAAGTATTTTCTAACTTACGTATTTCGCGAGATCGGTTTAATAATATATTAGAATATTTTGTAAAATTATTTGTCCGTAAATAATCTTCAATAATGAATTTAAATGGATATGAATTATATTTAAAATTAATGGAAGATAAATTTTTAACACTATAAACTAAATTTAATAAAGACGCTGATGGTGCAAATAATTTAGAATTAGATATTATTTCATTAAAAACAGATTCTAAATTATTTCTATTATCAATAAAATTATCAGTAAATTTTAAATTTTTACTGATGATTTCAATTAACGCAGTAAAAAAAGATTGAAATGAAATGAAACCCCAAGATTTTTTAATTGCTAAAGGTGTTACAAATTGTGGGCGTTTTTCTAAATTTAAATATAATCCTCCGGTTTCTTGTGGAACTAAAACAGCAACAGTAGATGAAGAATATTCTAGTAATTTTGAATTATGACTAGCAAAATTAATACATTCTCTACTATTATCGATTGCTAATTCCCGTAAATTTAAGCTATCCTCTAAATTTAAAAAATATAATTTATTTGCTGATTCTATGTCTTTATTATTATATGAACTAAAATTTAAATAATTAATACTTTCCTCATTACTTTTAGTATGAATTGTATAATTTAAAACACTAGAATTTTTTTTTAAAAAAAAATCAAAACTGCTAGAATCAACACGATCCAATAATGATTTTCCAGAAATAATTATTGGATTTACAGCTTTTAAAAATAATTTAGAAACTATTTTATTTTTACTTCCAAACAATGAGATTACTTCAGAAACCCCGAAACGTACAAATAAAGTAGAATATGTAGAACTCATAAAGTTACCAAATGAATAAAAATTTATTTCATTTATCAAGAATTTAGTTCGTAAACGAATATTTAATAATGAAGCTTCAACATCGATATTACTAGATAAAAATAAACAAACTTTACTCCCTAAAGACGTTATTTTTGAAATTTTACTATTAAAACCCCATAAGTAATAATTAGATTTTTTTTTTTCATTTGAAAAAACTTTAATTTTTAATTTATTTTTACTTAAAAAATTTAATTTTTTTAATAAATTTAATTCTTTAATACTTAATTCCTTATTAATCAAAAATAAACTTCGACTACCGTTAAAAAATGAAAGAGCCTTTTTAAAAACCTGATATGATAAAACTGATTTAGCCTCAACCCGATGATTCGATAGAGAATCAAAAGCAAAACGACCTTTATCTGAAACCCAAGATTCATTTAAATCTTTATTTTTTTTTGGACTTACTTTTACAACGTCTAATTCTTTATAATTAATATAAATATTACTTCCTAATCCATCTGTTAAATCAATACTTTCTAATGATTTTAATTCCCAAGGCCGTGCTAAAAAAGCTGAAGTTTTTAAAGTTAAAGCCCCTACAGGACACAAATCAACAACATTAGATAAAATAGGAGAATTTGAAATTTTACTTATGTAATTCCCAATTTCAGTATTTGTACCTCGATTTAATGTTCCTAAAGAAAAAGTACCACAAATTTCAATTCCAAAACGAATACAGCGGGTACAATGAATACAACGATTCATAATAGTCTTAACTAAAACACCACAATATTTATCTTCGACCCCCCGCTTATTAATATAAGCTCGACTAACTCGAGTACCATAAATTTGTGCTTGATCTTGTAAATCACACTCCCCACCCTGATCGCAAACAGGGCAATCCAGTGGATGATTTAGTAATAAAATCTCTAAAACATTTTCACGCGATTTTAAAACACGTGGACCTTTTGTAATAATAGATAAATTTTCCATAATTGGTGCAGCACATGCTGCTACCGGTTTTGGTGCTTTATCAGTTTCAACCAGACACATTCTACAATTACCTGCAATTGATAAATTCTCATGAAAACAGAAACGTGGAATTTTAATACCTATGAATTTACAAGCCTCTAAAATTGAAATATTTTTTTTTACGAAAAAAAAACGATTATTTATTAAAAGACGAACCATTTATTAATTTTAAGAGAAATTTTTAAATACTTGAATAGCCAATAATACGTAATCAAATTTTTATTTTATCTATTATATTCAATTTTAAAACTAACATTTTTTACACTAGAGTTATTCTTTTAATAAGTCTAAGTAAAATAAAAATTTAGTTTAATTTAGTTTTAATTACAAAAAATTTTAAACATGATTCCCAATAAAAGTATTTAATGTTTTGATTTTTTAGATAACAATAGAGATCTAATTAGATTTCTTGTAATAGAAACAATATAATAATTTTTAAAATTATAATTAATAAGATTATGATTTATAAATATATATATGAAAATTTAGTACTCATAAACTAAAAGCCTCACAGCTCTTACATTTTAAGCCTATCAACGTAATAATATTTTACGATTCTAAAAAATTTTTTTTAAGGTAAGTTTCTCGCTTAGATGCTTTCAGCGATTATCTCTTATAAACTTAGCTACCCAGCGCTGCTTCTGATGAAACAACTGGTACACCAGAGGTTTTACGTAATTTGGTCCTCTCGTACTAAAATTTAATCCTTTCAATTTTCTTCAATTACAGTAGATAGGGACCGAACTGTCTCACGACGTTCTAAACCCAGCTCACGTACCACTTTAATCGGCGAACAGCCGAACCCTTGGAACCATTTACAGCTCCAGGATGTGATGAGCCGACATCGAGGTGCCAAACAATTTCGTCGATATGAACTCTCAAAAATTATAAGCCTGTTATCCCCGGCGTACCTTTTATTCGTTGCGTGATGAATTTTCCACTCAAATTCACCAGATCACTATGGCCGACTAAATTTTAAAAAAAATTTTATCTCTGTTTGATTTGTTAATCTTATCAGTTAAGCAGATATACACCATTACGTTTAAAAATAAATTAATATTTAAATCTGCCTTTGCACACCTCCGTTACTTTTTAGGAGGTGACCGCCCCAGTCAAACTACCTCTCATAAGCTGTTTATAAAATTAAGTAAAGCTAAAATTTAAGGGTGGTATTTCACTTGTTGTTTGTACTCCCACCTATTCTACACAAAAATTAAAACTTTACAACTTAAAATCATAGTAAAGGTGCACGGGGTCTTTCCGTCTAGCTGCAATTAATCCGCATCTTCACGGATATTTCAAATTCACCAAGCCTATGTTGGAGACAGCGGAGAAGTCGTTACACCATTCATGCAGGTCGGAACTTACCCGACAAGGAATTTCGCTACCTTTGGACCGTCAGAGTTACAGCCGCCGTTTACTGGGAATTCAATTGATTGCCGAAACAATCGCATTTAGCCTTGCAGCACCGGGCAGGTGTCAGCCCCTATACATCTTCTTTCGAATTAGCAGAGACATGTGTTTTTATTAAACAGTCGCTTCTCCTTCTTTAGTGTCAATAAAATATAATTTTATCACTCCTTCTTCCTAAGTTACAGAGCTATTTTGCCGAGTTCCTTCAACATAGTTATCTTGAACGCCTTAGTATATTCTACTAATTTACCTGTGTCGGTTTAAAGTACGGGTTATATTTATGCTATTTCCAGAAAATCATTTAAATTTATTTTATGAATCAATATAAAATAAATTTTTAAAATTTTGTCACAAAAACTAAATATTTCTCATTAACTTATACATTCGTAATTTGTCTTAGAGACCGTTTAAATTTTTAACTTCAATCTTTTTTAAAAGAGGATTGAAAACTTTTAATTTACGGCGACAATGTTAATTCATTGTTTTTAGCTACTAATGCCAGTATACTCACTTTTAATATCTCAAATTATTTTAACAAATAATCTTCAAAAATATATAAAACGTTCTGCTACCAAAATTACCAATTCGGTTATAAACTTAGACTCACTAAATTTTCGATACAAAAAAACTTAATCAATGAGCTGTTACGCTTTCTTAAAAAAATGGCTGCTTCCAAGCCTATTTTATGATTGTCTTTGTTTTTTTATATTCTTTACACTTAGTTTATATTTAAGACCTTACTGAATAAACAGGGCTGTTTCCCTATTGACTATCAACCTTTGCACTGAAAGTCTGACTCTACAATATCTTACTAAAAATAAATTTTTAATAAATAAAACGCATTCATAGTTTTTTAAAACGCAGTAAAATCAATGATTCCCATTGCTTTAAAAGAGCTGTACCTCATTTTATTTTAATTGTAGGCTATACTAAAATATATTTCGCAGAAAACCAGCTATTCCTAAGTTTGATTAGCCTTTCACCCCTAACCACAAGTCATCCCAACCTTTTTCAACAGATACGGGTTCAGTCCTTCAAATTATGTTACCATAAATTTTTCAACCTGCTCATGGTTAGATCACTTAGCTTCGGGTTTTATAATTATGACTTTAGCTTTTTATCAAACGTTTGATTTATCTATGTCTACAAATTTTTTAAACTTGCCAAAATTATAAACTCACTGGCCCATTATGCAAAAGGTACATTATAATATTATTTTAAAAATAATACTCTAATAGATAATATGCACTAAATTTTAGGACTTTTAACTCTGCAAGCAGTTCTTTTTCACCTTTCCCTCACGGTACTTGTTCACTATCGGTCATTAGAAATTGAAGGCCCGAAGGAAGATCTTCTTAATAAACAAATATAACATAATTCGTTTCTAAATAAAATAAAAAATATCAATTTACAGGACTATAACCTTCTATGGAATATTCAAAATCAATTTTTTTTATTTTGTGCCTTTTAAAACTTTCGCTCACCACTACTCACTTTATCTCGTTTGATTTTTTTTTAAGTTACTGAAATGTTTTACTTCACTCAATTTTTTTTTCTCCAATGGTAAATTTTTCTAAAAGTTATTAGGATTCAAAATTTATATTTATCCTACTTATTGCAATACACAACTAAAATTTTTCTAATGCCAAGGCAGCCTTTTAGTGCATTTAAGTTTTATAATTTTTATTCCAGCCACACGTTCCCGTACGACTACCTTGTTACGACTTCATCCCGGTTACAAATCCCATAATGACATTTATACGCTAATAATTTTAAATAAAAATTTTTTTATTATTAAAAAAAAAAATAAATAAAATTAAAAATTTCTAAAAGCTTAAAACGAGACTTACTCCCAGCACGTGACGGGCGGTGTGTGCAAGATCTAAGTATCGGTTCACCGTAGCATGCTGATATACGATTACTCATGATTCCACCTTCATGTTGGCGAGTTGCAGCCAACAATCCGAACACGAAAAGGGTTAAAGATTGACTTTAAATTGCTTTATTGTACAACTTTTTGAACTAATCATTGTAGCACATGTGTAGCCCAACCTATAAGGGCCATAAGGACTTGACGTCATTCTCACCTTCCTCTAAATTAAAAAAAGCAGTTTTTTATAAGTCGATATTTAATTATTTCTAATTAAATGTATCAATATAAAATAAGAGTTTCGCTCGTTCAAGGAATTAACCCGACACCTCACGGCACGAACTGACGACAGCCATGCAACACCTGTATTAAATTTATTTGTATATAAATAAGATTTTATATACTTAAATAATTTTTATATTAATAAAAATAAATTTAGTATGCAAAAGTTGGTAAGGTTTCGCGCGGATTATCGCATTAAACCACATGCTCCACCATTTGTGTAGACCCCCGCCAATTCCTTTGAGTTTCAGTCTTGCGACCGTACTCCCCAGGCGGAGTGTTTAACGCGTTAGCTTTTATATCAAAAAAATTCTTTCAATATTAACACTCATATTTGACAGCATAGACTACCAGGGTATCAAATCCTGTTTGCTCCCTATGCTTTCGTTCCTTAGCGTCAGTATAAGCCTAGATAATCGCTTTCGCCACTGGCATTCCTTTATATATTTTCGGATTTTACCCCTATATATAAAATTCTATTATCCTTTGCAAAACTCAAGAAGAAGCGTATTATAAGAATTGTTCAGTATAACCCAAAACTTTTTTCTTTAAACGATAAAACCCACCTACGAACTCTTTACGCCCAATAATTCCAGATAACGCTCGCCCCCTCCGTTTTACCGCGGCTGCTGGCACGAATATTAGCCGGGGCTTGTTTTTTAAAAACGTCATTCTCATTTTTAAAATTATAAATTTTACACCCGACAAATTAAAAATTTATCTTTTATGCCTTCCTCATTTAAGCAGCATTACTGGATCAGGCCTTAGCCCATTGTCCAAAATTCCACACTGCTGGCAAAAGCCTGGGCCTTGTTTCAGTCCCAGTGTGACTGGACATTTTCTCAAACCAGTTAGGGATCATCGGCTTGGTAGGCTTTCAATCTACCAACTACCTAATACCTCACCAAAATTATCTTAAAACAGTGTTATACCTTTAACATTTTCAAAATTTAATTTATTTAAAGAATTTAAATAAAAATTGATTAGGTTAAATTTTAAGGTAAAATTTTTGGTTTCTACTCACCTGTGCGCTAAGTTATAAAAACTTAAAACTAGCATGTGTTATATATGCTGCAAGCGTTCACCCTGAGCCAGGATCAAACTCACAAAAAGTATAGCTAATTAACAAGCTAAACATATAAATTCTTTAATTAAAAAAATTCTACTAACCTAATAAAGGTAGAAATGGGATTCGAACCCATGTTTTCAGATTATGAGCCTGACAAGTTACCTACTACTAAATTCTACCGAACTCTAAATTATTTCTATTATTAACAAAAGATAAACATTTTATTATTATTTATAATTTATTTTAACTATTTCTATTATTAACAAAAGCGGCACATTTTTTTTATTTTTATTTTAACTATTTCTATTATCAACAAAAGCGGCACATTTTTTTTTTATTTTTAATTTATTTTTTATTTTAACTATTTCTACTATTAACAAAAGCAGCACATTTTTTATTTATTTTAACTATTTCTATTATTAACAAAAGCAGCACATTTTTTTTTATTTTAACTATTTCTACTATTAACAAAAGCAGCACATTTTTTATTTATTTTAACTATTTCTATTATTAACAAAAGCAGCACATTTATTTTTATTTTTATTTTTATTTTTATTTTTATTTTTTTTTAACTATTTCTACTATTAACAAAAGCGGCACATTTTTAATTTATTTTAACTATTTCTATTATTAACAAAAGCGGCACATTTTCAATTTATTTTAACTATTTCTATTATTAATAAAAGAGGCACATTTTTTTTTTATTAATTTTTTTTTTTTTTTTTTTTTTTTTTATTTCTATTTCTATTTCTATTATTAATAAAAGAGAAGCATTTTTAGTTATTTATAATTTATTTTTAACTATTTCTATTATTAACAAAAGGGAAGCAATTTTTCGTTATTTATAATTTATTTTAACTATTTCTATTATTTGCGAAAGTTACATAATTTTTATTTATTTTAACTTAACTTCACTATAATAAAAATTTATTAAAAAAAATATATCTAAATCTTTACACAAATTACAGAAGAAGAAGGACTTGAACCTTCAAAAATGGTTTTGGAGACCAACGCTTTACCAATTAAACTATTCTTCCTTCTATAAAAATTTTAATTATAGACCTAAAAGGATTCGAACCTTTGTCTTGACCGTTATGAGCAGTATGTTTTACCATTAAACTATAAGTCTTAATTAAATGTATAAAATTATATTGAAAGAAGTAGGATTCGAACCTACGTAGGCATTACACCAACAGATTTACAATCTGTCACCATTAACCGCTCGGTCATTCTTTCAAGTAAAACCACTTTCTGGGTTTAAAATAATTTTTTTCCAAATCGTAAAAAATATAAATTAAATTTAATTAACTAAATAAAATTAAAAAGGTAACCATTAAGGTAAATAAAGCAATTGCTTCAGTTAAAGCAAATCCAAGCATTGCAGTACGAAATAAATCATCTTTAATAAATGGATTAACTGCAGTAGATAATAAAAGTCCTGCAAAAACAATTCCAATTCCTAATCCACATCCTGCTAGTCCGGTAGTACTTAATCCTGCTCCTAATTTTTGTGCTGCTGTTACTAAATACATATAAGTAGCAAACAATATAAAAAAGTCATAAAAAATATTTTATCTTTTTTAGTAATACTATATATTAAAATTTAATTCACATTTTTTAATTATAAAAAATGTTACTATATAAAGTGAGTGTGTTGGGATTTGAACCCAAGACCCGTGAATTAAAAGTTCAACGCTCTATCCACTGAGCTACACACTCAAAAATTAACTTTCCTTTAAAAAGTAAGTTAATTTGTACAAAAAAATATATTTTAGAATGAACTTATTATTTAAACCTATTTAAAAAGAATAAAATACTAATAAAGCAGCATTCATATAGACGATATTAGGGAAAAAACATAAAAATAGTAAAAAAAACATTACTAAAGCACATAATGTATAATCTAAATCTAAATTAGCTAAATTAAATGAACTTTGACCTTTAACATGGTATGTTAAATTTACATTTTCATAAAAAATTACTTTTAAAATATTTATGTAATAATAAACCCCAAAAGCACTTACATAAAAAATAATAGCAGCTATTTCGTACTTACTTCCCTGTATTAAAGCAAAATAAACATAAATTTTACTTAAAAACCCAGCAAAAGGTGGAATTCCCCCTAATGAAAAGAATAAAAATAAAAAAGCTAATGCTAATGTTGGATTATTTGTAATTAAATGTTTTAATGATGAAATAAATAATGGATAAGTATTTATTTTATTTTTGCTATTTAAATAAACTTTATTTTGGTTTGCATTTATTAAAACAAATGTACCCCACATTAAAACAGAAGTTAATAAATAAATAAATAAAAAGAAATAAACTATAGTAAAAGATTCTAGTGAGTTATCAACTAACGCGCATAATGGAAGTCCCATCTGACTTATTGAACTATAGATATATAATTTTTTCAAACGTTTTTGTTTTAAAGCTTTTAAAAGACCAAAAAAAATTGAAAACACACCGATAAAAAATAATATCGTCTGCGAAAAATATAATAATGATGAAACAACAGACCAAAAACGTAAAAATAAAGAAAATAAAATAATTTTTGGTAATGTAGAAAAAATGATGGTTGCACTTAGCGGTGATCCATCATAAATTTGAGGAAACCAAAAATGAAAAGGTGCAATCACTAATTTAAATAAAAAAGCCCCTATAATACAAAAACTACCAAAACTAATAAAATTAATAATTAATTGGTAGCTTTCAGAAAATTCTATTATATTAAAAATATTTATACTATGTAAATTTAAAGTACCATAACTTCCATAGATAAAAGCGCAACCCAATAAAAATATCCCCGAAATTAATGAACTTGAAATAAAGTATTTAAGACCTGCTTCGCTAGAAAAAATTGAATTTCGTTGAAATGATGCAAGTACATAAAAACTTATTGATTGAAGTTCTAAACACAAGTAAATTGATAATAAATTAAAACTATTTGATAAAAATAATAAAGATAAAATAGCTAACAATAAAATAATAAAGTACTCAAAAAAATTTAATTTTTGTACTACAAAACTACGCCAAATAATTACAAAAAATAATAAACAAAACCCACTGAAAAAAATTTTAATATTTTGACTAGTCAAGTCATTTAAAAAGAAAAAATTTGAATCATAACCTAAAATTTCGTTATTTAAAAATAATAAAAAAACATAAAATAATACTGTGTAAATCTGGAAAAAAATTTCATTTTCTAATACAGGAAATTGAAATTTAAAATTATTTATTAACTGCGAATCAAAAAGCAGTAAAAATATTATACTTAAAGATAAAAATAACTCAGGCCAAAAAGCCTTAAATATAAAGATGTCCAAAAAATAAGTGTAAAATTTAAACTACTGGTGCAAACATATAAATTTCTTTCTAAATACTCGATCGTAATATTACTTAAATTTAAAAACTAGTCATGTTAGAAACAAATGATAATATTTATAACATAGATATTATCGTTAAAAATATATATATGTCTTTCTAATATAAAAAATTATATATATTAATATTATAATAGAACTATTAATATGTAGTATCTTCTATTATGAGAAAAAACTACATAAAATTTAATTTTTTGTAATTTAAAATAATCTACAGACCCTGAAAATTCGAACTTATATGATTTATTTAGAAGACAAATAATCTATCATTAATGTATACTTACAAAAAATGCTTCTCTTTTGTTAATTAAAAAATATATCTTCTATTATGAGAAAAAATGACATAAAATTTAATTTTTTACAATTTAAAATAATCTACGAATTCTAAATTTAATAAAAATTAAAAGTGTGCCTTGTTTATTAATAATAAAACTATTTTAATACCTATCTCTAGAATCTTCTATTATGAGAAAAAATGACATAAAATTTAATTTTTTGTAATTTAAAATAATCTACAAATTCTAAATTTAATAAAAATTAAAAATGTGCCGCTTTTGTTAATAATAGAAATAGTTTAAATCCTCTATTATGATAGAAAACGATATAAAATTTAATTTTTTGTAATTTAAAAATAATCTACAAATTCTAAATTTAATAAAAAACGACATAAAATTCGATTTTTATTAAATTTAAAATAATCTACAAATTCTAAATTTAATAAAAATTTAAAATGCACTACTTTTGTTAATAATAGAAATAATAAAAATCTTTTAAAGAAGAATCTTACCATAAATAAAATATCTAATTCTAATTAATTATTTTAATATATTAAGTATATTATACCCTATACTCCCTACACATATATTAATACCCTATATCCCTTATACTCCCTATATCCCTTATACTCCCTATATCCCTTATACTCCCTATATCCCTTATACTCCCTATATCCCCTATATTCCCTCCATCCCCTATATACACACCACCCCTCCCCCTCCCTTTTTTT
>Ga0233441_1001889_pt1 | contig 16844 bp, 17 predicted proteins | sample SI_123_September_4_FD_182781 | JGI IMG/M metagenome (GOLD analysis project Ga0233441, IMG submission 182781) | Seawater microbial communities from Saanich Inlet, British Columbia, Canada - SI_123_September2016_135_MG | ecosystem: Environmental > Aquatic > Marine > Inlet | place: Canada: British...
CGTGTCGTACTAATGATGTAAAACGTTTCGTCTATGCCTCTACGATTTATGTTCACAGTCAAGAAGGTGGATTTTATCGCTGTAGTAAACAAGCATCTGAAGCTTATGTCGAGGAGTACCAAAAAACTTATGGGTTAGATTATACAATTCTCCGTTATGGCTCGCTCTATGGCCCTAGAGCCGATGATACCAATGGTCTTTATCGAGTGGTGCAATCAGCCCTAAAAGAAGGCGTAGTCAGCTATGAGGGAGATATTAATGCAATGCGTGAATACATTCATGTAGAGGATGCAGCAAGAGCAAGTGTTAATATATTAAACACCGAATTTATTAATGAGAGTGTGGTGCTAACAGGGCAAGAGCCAATGCAGGTAGTTGATATGTTAAAAATGTTATCAGAGATATTAGGTTTTCTGCCAGAGTCGGTAAGATTTATTGAAAATAAATATGCAGGGCATTATGTAAGAACGCCTTATTCATACCAGCCAAAATTAGGTAGAAAATATATTCCACCCGTGCATGTGGACCTTGGTCAAGGCTTATTGCAAGTAATTAATGAAATAAGCAGTCAAAATAAAAGTGTCTATTAAATCCTTGAAGAGTGCTAAAGTTATTTTTTGGGATTTTGATGGAGTTATTAAAGATTCAGTAAAAGTTAAAACAGATGCTTTTGAGAAGTTATTCTCAACTTATGGAAATGATATAGTTAAAAAAATTAGAATTCATCATGAAGAAAATGGAGGAGTATCTCGTTTTGATAAAATCCCAATCTATCTTAAATGGGTAAAACAGGAGTTATCACAAGAAATAGTTAATCGCTATTCAAATCAATTTTCAATTTTGGTAAAAAAAAATGTAATTGACTCAGAATGGGTAGTTGGTGTGTTAAATTTTTTGCAAAATAATCATCTCAGTAAGAAATTTTTTATAGTGACTGCAACACCTCAAAAGGAGATAGAGGATATATTGTCACAACTAAAGATTGATATTTTTTTTCAAAGTGTTATCGGATCTCCAACAAAAAAAGGTGAGGCAATTAAAATGATATTAGATAATTACTCAATTCTGCCAGAAGATTCAGTAATGATTGGTGATTCTGAGAGTGATTATAATGCCGCTATAGTAAATATGGTCCCATTTATTTTACGCAAAACAGAATTTAATAAAAAACTACAAGATAAAATAAACTGTCAAATGATAAAGGATTTTAATGAATAATACCACATATGATAAAGCTAACTCTATTGTAGATATGCGTGGAGTCGGAAAGAAAAAACAAGACATTTTAGATACAATATTTTCTCAAAGAGATAATTATATTGTAGAGAATGATGCTATTTTACAATCAGCAATAAAAGAATTGTTTTCAACAGATGAGACAAATACACACGGTGTAAAAAATTTCTATCTAAGGGATCATGTGGTAGAAGAAATGTCAAGGATAGATAAATCTGATTATCTTCGATATATTCGCTATCGATACAGTTATGACATGTTCCCTAGTATATACAAAACAGTAGAATACCCACCCTTGGTACAGATAGAGCCCACTTCAATTTGTAATTATCGTTGTGTTTTTTGCTATCAAACAGACTCTAGATTGTCAGATAAAAGAAATGGCCATATGGGAGTGATGAGCTTAGATTTATTTAAAAATGTGATTGACCAACTTGAAGGAAATGTGGAAGGGGTAACTTTAGCATCTAGGGGAGAGCCAACAGTTAATAAGAAACTACCAGAGTTTCTAAAATACATGTCTGGTAAATTTTTGGCGTCAAAAATAAATACTAACGCTTCTCTGTTGGATGAGAAAATGATTCATGCAATTTTGGAGGCAAATATACAAACATTGGTTTTTTCTGCAGATGCAGCATCAGAGCCACTATATAGCAAGTTAAGGGTTAATGGGGACCTCGATCAAGTGGTCAGGAATGTAAAAAAATTTCACCAGATAAAAGAGAGAGATTATCCAAATTCAAAATTAATTACTAGAGTGTCTGGTGTGCAATATAGTGATCAACAAAATATGGCTAGTATGGAAAATTTTTGGGCGGAATACGTTGATCAGGTTGCTTTTGTTGATTACAATCCATGGGAGAATGTTTATGACTCTGAAAAGAACAATATTACAACTCCATGTTCCGACCTTTATCGCAGAATGTTTGTTTGGTGGGACGGTAAAGTTGCCCCTTGTGATGTTGATTATCTAACTGAGCTTAGTAATGAATCTTTATCAAATAATACTATTACTGAAATATGGAATGGTGATATGTATAAAACGTTACGAGAAACACATATGTCAGGTTTACGCGCATCTTTAGAACCATGTTCACGTTGTGTGGTTGTATAGTAATTTGCCTTAAAAGTAATAGGAGAAAAAATGATATGCTCATTAATCTTAGGCAGGAAGGGTAGTGTAGGCTTCCCAGGAAAAAATCTCTATGAAATTGACGGTCATCCTCTTGCATGGTATCCCATGCAGGCAGCACTTAATACTGTAGAGATTGACCATAACTTTATCTCTACTGATGACCCTGAGCTTATGAAACTTGGAAAGATTCTTGGCTATAAAGTGATTGAAAGACCTGATTATTTGGCAACGGCTGAAGCATTGGGAGATGATGCGTATAAACATGGTTATGAGGAAATTATTAAATTCATAGGTCAAAAGCCTGAATTTCTCGTCCTTATGTTTTGCAATGCGCCTACTATTACACCTGAGCAGATTAGCAGAGGTATTAATATGTTACGAAATGACTCATCTGCAGACTCAGCAGTAACAGTAAGTAAATACAATATGTACAGCCCAACAAGGGCTAGAAAGGTGGATAAAAATGGCACATTACAACCTTTTATAGATTTTGAACACCATCCTGAATTAGAAAATCTTAATTGTGACCGGGATAGTCAAGGAGATGTTTGGTTTGCAGATGTGGCAGTCAGTATTATTAGACCTGAAAATTTGGATAACTTAGAAGATGGGATGCTTCCCCAGCGCTGGATGGGCAAGAAAATACTACCAATTTATAATGAAGCTGGCCTAGATATGGATTATGAGTGGCAGATAGGGCAAGTTGAATGGTGGCTAGATAAGTAGGTATATGAATATTTCTGTATCGAATATTATATGGAAGAAGGGAAAGGAGAGTTTACCTAGTTTTTTTAGTGCTTTATCAGGGCACGGAATTAATGGTGTTGAGCTTGCATTAAATTGTTTTTTTGAAGAGCCTGTAGATGCTAGTTTAAATGAGTTAGAATGGCTTAAAAAATTACTTGATCATCATCATTTAGAGTTGGTTTCTTTGCACTCGTTAACATACACTAGACCTGATCTTGAATTATTTCTTAGCAAGAAAACTAGTGGTGAGTTAACTGATTATCTTTGTAGGTATATTGATATAGCCAATACTTTGTGTTGTAAAAATATTGTATTTGGCTCGCCTAAATCTAGAGAAACATATGGAAAAGGAAATAATGAGTTGAATGATATTTTTATTGATATGCTTTTTAAGATTAACTCTAGCAATGATAGTATTAATTTTAATATTGAGCCACTTCCGGTCGAATATTGTAAATATCTAAATACATTTATGGAGGGAGTTGAATTAATAAAAAGTTATGAGTTTAATAATATTTTTATTCAACTTGATGTGAGAAGTGTTATTGAGTCAAATGAAAATATTATAGATATTTTTAATAATTTTAAATACATAAAACATGTTCATACTGGAAACCCTGGACTAAAAATTCCAGGCAGGCCATATGAAAAAATACACAATTTAGTTGCAAGTAACCTTAATTCGTATAAATATAATGGCTATATTACTGCTGAAGTGGTATTGGGAAGCAGAATTTATGCATACAATTATCTAGATAAAACTATTGAATCTATGAGGGGGTTTTATGAATGATCCAGTAATATTTATAACTGGTGGCAATGGTGAAATAGGGTGCGAAGTTGTAAGTAGTATTCTTAAACAAACTAATAATAAAATTTTAATAGCAACAACTCCAGATAAAATTGCCAGAAAAAAGCTAAATGATAGGGTTGAGGAAATTGCGTTTGATGCAACTAACCGTTCATCTGTTGATAACGTTATTAAAAAGATTTCAAGTTTACCTATTTTATATTTTATTCAGCTTCACGGAAATTCAAAAATTAATGATACCTTGGGGTCTCAGACAATTAATTCCTTAATGTATCATCACAATATTAATATATTTTCAACAACTGTAATTATTAGTGCGTTGCTTAATAATATGAAAAGTAAGAATTTTGGCAGAATTTCATTTATGAATACTTCTAGTTCTGAACATGGAGGTGGAGTTGATAGTTTTGGTTATGGAATGTCAAAACATTCTATATCATTCCTTGTCAAGCATATTGCGAAATATTATTCGAAGTACGATATAATATGTAATTGTGTATCACCTGGTTTGATTGATACCAATTTTCATTCTAAAGTTATGGGTCGAACGACAAAGCAGATGCACGAGCGTTCTAGTTTAGTCAGATTACAAAGATATGGAGATGTTTCAGAAGTTTCAAATTTGATTATGTTCTTAACGTTTAATAATGATTTTATAACAGGACAAAATATAAAAATAGATGGTGGTGACTTTATATGAATAATTACCAGCTAACATTTTGATCGAAAGATATTTATTATGACTAATGACGTATTTGTTGCACAAGATAAACATGGAAAGTGCTTATGTTCTATCGGTTCAAAATTTGAAGTAGTAACTAGGAAGACGCGTGAAGGAGATGGATTATGGGAAAGATGCATCAATTGCGGTTTGGTAGTTAATAGAAAAGGAGTTTTGAAAGAAGAGTTTAAAGATTTTTATAATATAGATTACCAGAAGTCTAATTCATTTTCTCGCGGTAAAGAAATTACTCCAAAAGAGCACTATGATATTGCTATCAATAGTATGAAACCCGTAGCAGAGTATTTAAAGCCATATCTAAAAAATGATTGGAGAGTTATGGATATTGGCGCTGCAACTGGAGAATTTTTAGATTTAATTAAAAACTATGTTGCATATTGTTTTGGAGTAGAGGCTAATAATGACTATTGTCAATTTATGCAAGAAGAATTAGGTATTGATGCAACAAGTGATGATTATATTACTCTAGAACTCGATAAAAAATTTGATCTTATTGTTATAAATGCAACCATAGATCATATGTACAATTCATTATCTGTACTTGATAAGATAGCTTACGATTTAAAACCAGGGGGTATGATTTATATTCAAACTCCAAATGACAATCAAGCATTAAGAAAGTTTCTTCCTGAGCCAAATCGTAGATTATTTGAAATATTTATGTATCAAAAGGCACATTATCTTTCATTTTCAATGAAAACACTGAAAATTGCACTTAAGCAGGCTGGTTTTAATATTATTGAAACAAGTAGTAGGCATGATTATACGTTAAAGAATTTTTTACAGTGGTATTACTTGGGTATACCACAAGAAGAAATATATCAAGCAAAGGTGGCTGGGGAATTTTTTACAGGAAAAGACAATTTTTCATTAGAAATTAACAAGTTATTATTTGATGTTGATAAAAAATTCCATGGTTTGTTAGAGAGGCACAATGCCGGAGAGTTGCTTTGTGTTACAGCAAAATTACCTAAGTAGAAAAAATAATGAAGAAAAATATTTTATGTATGAGTCAAAAGTATGGGTGGACGAAAAAATCATATGATGGAAATATTTTTTGGTTTAAAGGTTATATTCTTGATGCCACTGTAGATAGTGTTATAAAATCAGCATCTTTGTGTTTATCAAGACTGGGTAAAAACAGAGACAGTCTTTCAAGTTTTATATCAAGTATACGTGGACACTTCTCATTTATAATTTACAATGGTAATGCCTTAATAGCTGTAGTTGATAAGGTAGCTACTATTCCTTTATTTTATGCAGAGGATAGTAGTAATATAGTAATTGGTAGCAATGCAACTGCAGTTAAAGATATTGCACCAGAAGGCAATTTTAGCCTTGACATGTCGTCTATATTAGAGATATCTATGTCAGGATATACTGTTGGCAATAAAACACTATACAAGCAAATGAAGCAAATAGTGGCTGGGGAGTATATTTATGTATGCAATGGATGTATACATAAACAATACTATCACACATATTCACCATGGAAAGTTAATGCAATATCTAATGTGTCTTTAAAGTCTGAGCTTACGAATGTTTTAACTGATGTTATGGATAAATTGGCATCATCAATCAAAGGCAAGGATATTATAGTACCATTGAGTGCTGGTTATGATTCTCGTGCAGTAGTTAGTGGATTGAAACATGTTGGGGTAGAAAATATTTTATGCGTATCTTACGGAAGAAAGGATAGTTTTGAGGTTTTAGCTGCTAAAAATATTGCTAGTAGGCTTGGATATGACTTTAAACATATAGACTATAACGGTAGTTATATAAGACGTCAGAATTCTTCTTATAAATATAATAAGTTTAAGAATGATTTTGATAGGCACAGTTCTGTTGAATTTGTACAAGATATGCCATTTATTTCACTTATGCATAAAACAAATGAATTGAGTAATAACTCAGTAATTATTAATGGAATGAGTGGGGACTATATAAGTGGGTCTCATATTTTACGCGCTTTTTCTAAATTTGCTCATAATGCAAACTATCCAAGAGACTATGATGATAAGATGTTCAATATTGCCATAATGGAATATCTAGATAAGCACTATAATTTGTGGGGCTTTTTAAGTGACAATAACAATAAAAATAAAATAATTTATAATTTACTTGAACTTTTAAAAGATAGAAATTTGAACTATAAAAATATAGATAATATGCATTCTGTTTTTGAGTTTTTTGAGTTTTATGGTCGACAAAGCAAATTTGTTCTTAAGGGTCAAGAGGTTTATGATTATTACGGATGCGACTGGAGACTGCCTTTGTGGGATCCTGTTTTTGTTGATTTCTGGCAAAAAGTGCCTATTGATTATAAATACTCTCAAAAATTATACAAAGATGTTTTGGTTGAGAACAACTGGGGAGGGGTATGGGATAACATACCTCTTAATGAGAAAACAATACGCCCTAAATGGATAAAACCTATTAGACTAGCTTCAAAAATTTTACTTTCACCATTAGGTAGAAAAAAATGGCATCAATTTGAAAAAAATTTTTTAGAGTACTGGATGGATGATTCTTACAATTCCAAAAGATATCCGTATAGTAGATATGTATTTGATTATAAAGAGCATAAAAATGTTATTTCATTTCGTGTTGAAGACTACATACAAAATCATACAGATATAGGTATAGATACATTAACAATTTAGGTTTGTTTAAATTATATGCTTGATATGGTATTAAACACATGTTACAAAGGAAAAAGGTCTTACATCCAAAGCTCAGATGTTTACACAGAAGCCACCAATGTAATTAAAAGAAATTATGGAGAAGATTGCTGGATTTTACATATTTCTTTTAGAGGCTTTATACACAATCAGGTTACGCTACTAACAGAGCAGAAAGATAATAATGGAACTATTAAAGTAAAAATCAAGGACAAAGTGTTGACTTTATTTATGGTAGAGTCAAATAAAAAAGTTAATTGTTATAAGAACGATGATGATTATAAAATAAAAAAGATATGTACAATTGATAAAAGTATAATTGGTGGCAGTGTTAAGTATTGCAACATGTATCATCCGATGCAACTAATTGTATTTCTAACAAAATATATTCATACTGAGCTTATAACAAGTAAGTCTAAATGGATTGTTTCGCAGATAGATATTTTTAATGCTGTAGATGATCTAAATATCGGAGACATTATTAATGTTAAAATTGTGAACAATTTAGCAAATAAATTTACACTTTCTGATATTGTTATTAATAACACAAAGCATGGCTCAATAAGGTTTATGGCATTATGATAGGTATAAGCTCCATAGCATCATATATTCCAGATAACTTTGTTGATAATTTTTCTGAGAGTGACAAATACAAAGTTACCAAAGATTTTATCATTAACAAGATAGGCGTCCATAAAAGAGCATTATCTGACTTTGAAGATTCTTGTGTTGATCTTGCTGAAAAAGCTGTATTATCTTTACTAAAAAAAATAAAATATAAAAAAGATGAAATTGAATGTTTAGTATTTATAACACAAACTCCACACAATCAAGGTCTGCCTCACTCGTCCGCATATTTGCATGCTAGGCTTGGATTTAGTAATAATACCGCATGTTTTGATATTTCTCTTGGCTGCTCAGGATATGTCTACGGTCTTAGTATAATAAATTCATTTATGTTGGCAAATGGAATGAAAACAGGCATTCTTGTTACATCTGACCCATACTCTAAAATAGTTGATATTAATGATAAAAATACAGCATTGTTGTTTGGAGATGCGTCCACTGCTACACTTATTTCAGAAAACCCAATTTATAAAATAAATAAATCAGTTTTCTCAACAGATGGTAGTCAGCTTAACTCATTAGAGAAATTAGATGGTGTACTTAGGATGAATGGTAGAGATGTTTTCACTTTTGCTGCACAGAGTGTACCTATACAAATTAATAAATTATTATTAAGATCATCGATTGACATTGGAGAAATTGACTTATTTATTTTTCATCAAGGTAGTAAGTTTATAGTGGAAACAATTGCCAATAGAATGAAATTAGATAAGAGCAAGGTTCCAATTAATATAAAAAATATTGGTAATACAGTATCATCATCAATACCGTTAATTTTACAAAATGTTTTAGATGATGTGCACAACGAAAAGATAATCTTGTCAGGATTTGGTGTTGGCTTGTCTTGGGCATCTATGATTATAGAAAAACAGTGAGGATTATATGAAAACATTTATAGAGGATATTATTGATATAGTATCCCAGGCAGGTACGCAAGCAAATAATTCACTTATTAGTGGAGAGGCTGATTTGAGAGATATAGGTTGTGACTCTCTCGATATGTTTAATATTGTTTTAATGGTTCAGGAAAAATATGATATAGAAATATCAGATAATGAACTTGACTCAATTAGAACTATTAATGATATAGTCGATATTGTAAGAAAATAACGTTGTTTTTATGTCAATAATCACTAGAAGAGCGACTGATGCAGATATGCATGGTATTAACAAACTATATGAATCGATAACATCATGTAAAAGAACAGTTGAGGAGTATATCTGGCAATGGCATTCCTCTCCTGCTGGTAAAGGAATGCAGTGGGTTATGGTAGACAAAAATACAAATGAAATTGTAGGGCATCATGGACTAATGCCATTCTATTTTGTGCATAAAGGTGAGGAGTTTATAGTAGCCAAAACAGAGAATACAATGGTATATCCTGAATATAGAAGCAAAATGATTTATCCAATAATAGAGTCTAAGCTGCTGTCTTCTTATAAAAAAAAGTTTGATTTTATTTTTTCAACAAAAGGCCCTGATCCAGCAATAAGATTGAGGCATGGATTAGGGTATGATTTAACACATGAATGGATTAGAACGGACATAGTACTAAGTTACAAATTCTATACTAGTCGAATTTTCAGTAGACATTTAATAAATCAAGATATAGCAGAAAAATCAAGAAAGATGAATATTATACATATGGGAGAAGATGTTAAGGATTTGTCAATTTTTATTGAACATACTTGGAGCAAAGTTCAGAAACTATCTTTGCTTACTCCTAGAAGAAAGTGGGAAGATGTAAAGTGGAGGTTTTTTGATAATCCATATTTTTCTGGATATTTTATTACATATAATTCTTCCAATGTTAAGGGTTATGCCGTCATTAAAAAAATATCATATGGGGTTTTTCAGGTTGAAGATTTGATAATTTACCCGTTTTCAATTAATTCTTACCTTTATTTTTTCAAAAAGTTAATATTATTTATTAAATCATTAGATGATGTGCATATGCTTATTTTGCAAATGACAGATGACACAAAATTTTACTCTGATGTGACTAAGAGTGTAAAAGTTTCTATATTGAATACTCCATTATTTATTATTAATTTTTTTATAAAAAATAAACACATAAAAAAAAGATTTATGCCAAGAATATTGGGAAAAAAATCTATTAAAGAGAAGTCAAGTTTGCATGGATGGTACATCACGCCATTTATATTTGAAGGAAGATAACTTATATTTGAATGTTTTTTTGGCTACATGAGATACAGGGAAGTACTGATATTAACAAGAGGATTTTTTTAGTTGTGAATGATACTATTAAAAAACGATTTTATAAGATTGGCACTAAAACGATATCTATAACGCCTAAACTCGGGGTTCCCCTTTATGCATTTGACGGAGCTGTACGTACAAGTGATAAGGTACATAGTGATTTAAGTGCGAGTGTAATAACTATTGGTTTTCGCAAGGAGTTATTAGTTATTGTTTCTTTAGATTTGATCTGGGTGGATAAAGTATTTACTGAAAAAATACGAGAATGGCTTAAAAAAAGTATAGAGCATGATAACTATAAGGCCCACCTTCTTCTTGCTGCAACACACTCGCATAGTACACCTCAAATTAGTGGTAAGATTTTTAATAACGCCAAACCCGATCCATCCTACTTGTCTTTTTTGTATGACCAAGTGTGTCAAGCGATAAGCAGTGCATTAGATAACGAGGAGGAATGTTATGCAAAATTGTCAATAACATATCCAGGTTTAACAGTAAATAGGCGTAAAAAAATTTTATCATCTGGATTGTTAAAGCGTGGAACAATCAAAAAAATAATTGCAAACCGGCCAAATTATAATGGAGCACTTGATGATAAACTCTATACTATCTGGTTTTATAACTCTAGAGGTAAAGAGAAAGCTGTTATATTGAATTATGCCTGCCACCCAACATTATTTCGTGAAAATGCTGTTTCTGCAGACTTTCCTGGCATGGTATCTAGCCATCTAAAGAGTAAAGTTTCAGAAGAGTTAGTTGTTTGTTTTTTGCAAGGTTTTACAGGAAATATAAAAGCAGACTTAACCAGGTTATCATGTTATAGTTACAGGAGGTTAATTCCTTATGTGTATAGTTGTCTTTTTGACAGATTGCAATTTAACAAAAATCCCTCCAAAGAATTATTGAAAGATTTTTCTGCTAAATTAGCGAAATCTTCAATGTTAAAAAGCAATTCAAAGTATATTGATCCACAGTTATTTTTTCATAGTAAATCTATTAGACTGCCTTTACGAGACAACACATCATCTAAATATGAAAATTTTGATATTTTATATATATCTATAGGTGTTAAATTAAAAATTATTGCCTTAGGCGGTGAAATATTTTCTGAGTATTCTTTATGGTTGAGAAATTTATTATTAAGTAGAAAAATTGATTTATTAACGGTTGGATACTGCAATGATATGACTGGTTATATTCCAACCTATGAAGCAATGTTAGAAGGTGGTTATGAGGTGGAAAGAACGTTTAAAGAATTTTCACATTCTGCACCATTTTCAGATAGAATTGAAAATGTGATTAAAAAAGAAATTGAAGAATTAATTAGAATGGACTTAGTATAGTATGAAAATTAAAATAGCAGTAGTTGGTTGTGGGCGTATTGCAGACAAACATTTTGAAGCAATTCAGCAACATGAAAAACATTTAGAGTTAGTGTCTATATGTGATATTGATAAAAAAATACTTGATAAGTATGCTGCCAGTCTTGGTGTAGACGGGTATATTTCTATGTTGGATATGTTGAAAAATGTAGAAATGGATATAGTTGCAATTTGCACTCCTAGCGGACTTCATCCGGATCAAACAGTATTAGCATCAGATTTTGGAGTTCATGTGATGACAGAAAAGCCGATGGCAACACGTTGGAGCGATGGTCTTCGTATGGTACGTGCTTGTGATGATGCGGGTGTACAGTTATTTGTAGTTAAACAGAATCGTAAAAATAGTACTTTAAAGTTATTGAAACGTGCAATTATAGAGAAACGATTTGGGAAAATTAACATGGTAAATATTAATGTATTTTGGACACGTCCACAGGAGTATTATGATCAGGCTGAGTGGCGCGGAACATGGGAGTTTGATGGTGGTGCCTTTATGAACCAAGCTAGTCATTATGTTGATTTATTAGATTGGCTAATTGGGCCAATTGATAAGGTTCAGGCAATGATGAGTACAACTCGTAATATAGAAGTAGAAGATACGGGAGTTTTAAATATTAAGTGGCGTAATGGTACATTAGGATCTATGAATGTTACAATGCTAACATACCCAAAAAATTTCGAGGGGAGTATATCTATTCTTGGTGAGAAAGGCACGGTACATATCGGAGGGGTTGCGGTTAATAATATACTGCATTGGGAATTTGACGATAAGCAAGAGTATGATGGATTAATCCAAGATGCTAGTTATAAGACCACATCAGTCTATGGTTTTGGTCATCCACTTTATTATAAAAATGTGATTGATGTGTTACAAGGGAATGCAGAGCCAGAAACTGATGGACGAGAAGGGTTGAAATCATTAGAAATTTTAATTGCCGCATACTTATCTGCTAAAGATTCTTGTACAGTATCATTACCACTTGAATATTGATTAATATGAATTATATTTCGCATAATACAGCTATTGTTGATAAAGGTGCAGTTATTGGGTCTGAAACAAAGATTTGGCACTGGACTCATATTTGCAGTGGGGCAAAAATTGGAAAATATTGCTCATTGGGTCAGAATGTTTTTGTCGGAAATAAAGTATTAATTGGTAACAATGTAAAGATACAAAACAATGTTTCTGTATATGACAATGTAGTTATTGAAGATGATGTCTTTTGTGGCCCCAGTATGGTTTTTACTAATGTATATAATCCACGTTCTGCCATTTCTCGTAAAGATGAATACAAAAATACAGTTGTAAAAAAAGGTGCATCACTAGGGGCTAACTGTACTATCATATGTGGAACTATAATTGGAAAATATGCTTTTGTTGGAGCAGGATCTGTGGTGACTAAAAATATAAAAGATTATGCGCTAATGGTTGGGGTTCCTGCTAAGCAGATTGGGTGGATAAGTGAGTATGGTAAAAAATTACAGCTACCGATAAAAAGTCACGATAAGCCTATAACAGCTAAGTGTCCTGCGACAAGTGAGTTATATAGACTTAAAGATGAGTGTTTAATAAAATTGGTAATATAGTATGATTTCCCATTCACCAGTTTTGGTTTTGGCTCCACATACAGATGATGGAGAACTAGGCTGTGGCGGTCTGATTTCTAGTTATATAGAAAAAGGGGCAGATGTTTACTATGTGGCATTCTCTAATGCTTATATTTCTCTCCCGCCAGGGTGTCATAAGGATACTTTGATTAAAGAGGTAACTGCAGCTACATCAATATTAGGAATACCAGACGGCAATCTTTTTTTATATGATTTTCCTGTACGTTGTTTTCCAGATAAGCGTCAAGAAATTCTGCAGAAAATGGTTGATTTAAGAGCAAAAATTGCACCTAAGTTAGTGCTTTGTCCATCTCTAAATGATATGCATCAAGACCATCAAACAGTTGCACAAGAAGCGTTACGCTGTTTTAAAAAACAATCAATTCTTTGTTATGAGGAGCCTTGGAATAATGTAGCTTTCTCAACAGATTGTTTTATTAGTTTAGATAAGCGCCATTTAGATAGAAAGATAGAAGCTTTAAGGTGTTATGATTCTCAGAGTCATAGAGAGTATATGAGGCCTGAGTTAATTCGCGCTCTTGCAATGACAAGAGGAATGCAGCTAGAAGGAGGATATGCAGAGGCTTTTGAGATTGTACGCTGGATGTTGTAAGGCTTGCTATATCCTTTAATAATACAGATGAAATTTGTATTAATTTACACACAAAATAATAATAAGTTTATCTAATATCATGTGTAGTGGCCTGACAAACTTGGACACAAAGATAGCCTTATAATACAAACTATAAGGAGGTCAATAAATGACACAAGTAAAAACTAGGGAGCAACGTGTAATGTTCACCGTTGAACAAAAGCTAGATTACGTTAAATTAATGATTAATGAAGATGGCTAATATCAAGGTTATAAAGCCTAAAAAACATCATTATTATCCCAATACTGGCAAACTGCATAAAGGAGCTGATAATCTACTTAATCGTGAGTTTAATCAAATAAACAGTAATACTCATTGGGTGGGTGATATTACTTACATCAAGATCTATCAAGGCTGGAGTTATTTAGCTTGCGTCCTTGATCTTGCCTCTAGGCAAGTGGTTGGTTGGGCTTTGTCTAAACAGCCTAATTCTCGATTAGCGCAAGATGCAATGGATAATGCTATTAATCGATACCAGCCAAACACTGATAATTTAATGTTCCATTCAGATCAAGGGACTCAGTATTATTCTAAAGCTTTTATTGATTATTACAGCCAAAATAACATTACTCAAAGTATGATAAAAAAGGTAATTGCTGGGACAACATTGTAATGGAATGCTTCTTTAGAAGTCTCAAGGCTGAACAATTAAATTGTAAAATTTTTGCAAACTACTATGAAGTTGTGCAAAATGTAGAGAGTTATATTTACTTTTATAACTACAAAAGGATTTATTCGGCGATTGGATATATGACATTCGCTCAGAAGATGGCTGAATTGGAAAAAGTGGCTTGAAATGTGTGCAAGATTAACGGATCACTACACTAATAGAGAAGTGAATTAAGTGATACATAAAAAGTAGTTGTGTTTATATATTAAAAACATTATGGTTAAAGTCACAGCTCAAGAAGTTGTAGATAAAATAGGAATAATTTGCAAGATAGTTGGCGATCCTACTGCTTATTTTAGTAATATTAAAAAAATTGGTGATGAGTCAAATCAATCAATTATTTGGATTTCATCAAGCAATAAGGATAAAGCAAAGATTATAGAGAAAACTTCAGCAAAAGTTGTTATTACTGATATTACTGATATTGATTATGACAATATAAAAGCGACACTTATTATTGTTAATAATCCAAGGTTGGCATTTACAAGGGTAATGAATTTATTTTTCTCAGTGAAGCACGAGGTTGGCATCCATCCAAGGGCGACAATACATCCTGATTCTGAAATTGGAAATAATTGTTATATTGGTCCAAATACAATAGTTGGAAAATGTAAAATTGATGATTTTTGTAGAGTAATGGGAAATGTGACAATCTATGATAATGTTAAAATTGGAAAAAATACAGTTGTTCATTCAGGTAGTGTTTTAGGGGTTGATGGCTTTGGCTTTCAGATTAATGATAAAAATATTTATGAAAAAATTGGACATATAGGGGGGGTAGTAATTGGCTCAGAAGTAGAGATAGGGTCAAATGTTTCAATAGCACGATCAGCCTTATCAAATACTATAATAAAAAATGGCGTAAAGATTAATAACAATGTACATATAGCACATAATGTTGTGGTATCTGATAATGTAGTTATTACTGCAAATGCAACAATATGTGGAAGTGTTTTTATTGGAAAAAATGCATGGATTGGCCCTAGTGCAACAATAATAAATAGTATTAATATAGGTGATTTTTCAATACTTGGTTCAGGGGCTGTGTTGACTAAAGATATGCCTAAAAATCAAACCTGGGCCGGGGTCCCTGCAAAATTAATTAATAGCAAAAAATAGGACCCTATAAAACCCCCACAATTTAAGACAACAATCTAAGATTTCTTATTTCGAACGAGTTAAACTTAACCAACAATTCGGAGTAAAAAATATGAGTAAAAAACGAACCAATTACAGCTCAGCATTTAAAACCAAACTAGTGCTTGAGCTATTACAAAATGAAAGCACTTTGGCAGAGATTGCCAGTAAGCACAACATCCTTCCACAGAACCTAGTGAACTGGAAGAAGACCTTTCTTGCCAACGCAGAGATAGCCATGGAGCCATCTAAAGCAGTTAAAGAATACAAGGAGGAGCTTGTTAAATCACAAGAGCAAAATGAACGTTTGACAGCGCTGGTAGGTAAAGTAACCGTGGAGAAGGAATGGTTAGCAAAAAAGCTAAAAAGCTTGGGCTCATCTAAACTAAAACAATTAGTTGACCTCAAGCCATCCTCATTGCGCACCTCATCCTCTTCTTTATCGGTTAATCAACAATGTCAATTGCTAGGCATTAACCGAAGTGGCTTGTACTACAAGCCACGAGTTAACCACGCCAAACAAACAATCAAGAATCACATTACCAAAGTATTTGAACAAATACCGATCTACGGTGAGAGGAAAGTTCATAAACAACTGCTTGAAGATGGTGTCAAGGTAAGCTTAAACACGGTAGCTCGCTATCGTCAAGAGTTAGGTTTAAAAGCTGTACTAGCTGTCAAACAAGTCAACACCACCGTACCGATTAAAGAGCATAAAAAGTATATCTATAAGCTACGAGGACTTAATATCAGCCATGCTAATCATGTCTGGAGTACTGACATCACCTACATCAAGATTGCAGGTGGTATGGTGTATATGGCAGCCATCATTGATTGGCATAGCAAAGCTGTGCTATCACATAAGATATCCAACACCATGGACAACCAGTTGGTGATGAGCGTACTCAATGATGCTTTAGCAAAATACCCGCATCCAGAGATCTTTAATACTGATCAAGGTAGTCAATACACCAGTGAAGTGCATACCCAGAGACTTAAAAATCTAGGTATTACCATCTCTATGCACCCCAAGGGCATTTGGTCGCTACGCTCGGGCAGAGGCAAAGGTAGAGCCACAGATAACATCTGCATTGAGCGCTTCTGGCGAAGCGCCAAGGTTGAGAGAATCTATTTAAACGAATACCAAACAATCAATGACCTAACCACTGATGTAGATGACTATATTGAGTTTTA
>Ga0233441_1001891_pt1 | contig 16840 bp, 9 predicted proteins | sample SI_123_September_4_FD_182781 | JGI IMG/M metagenome (GOLD analysis project Ga0233441, IMG submission 182781) | Seawater microbial communities from Saanich Inlet, British Columbia, Canada - SI_123_September2016_135_MG | ecosystem: Environmental > Aquatic > Marine > Inlet | place: Canada: British...
CATCATCTTCAACCTGCCCCACTACTAAAATTGATTTTTTTCCGCTAGGGATATTTATTGATACATCAATCGCATTGTTATATTTTGAAATACCCGAATTAACAATTACCTTTATTAGTTGAGTGGCCTCAGTAATAATATGAGCATCAAATTTAGTAAAATTTAATATTTCCTCCAGCCTACTTGGTTGGGTTGGGTCAAAATAGATTCCCACATCATCGAATACCAAAGAATATGGGCGTGTTAGATCTGATCCAAGCCCAATAGAACGAATAAAGCCATCTTCTACTCTAGTAATTTTTATATTATTATCTTGGGCAAACTTTTCAACTTTAGGATACTTACCAGCGCCCCATATATAGACTTCACAATTTTTGTCCATCCCTTTACGAATGGCTAGATTAATGTTTGATGAGAATATTGGATTAATAAAATTCACATTTTTCTTGTTAAATTGTTTTAGGAACGGCGCAACAAATCCATGCTTCCATCTCGAGAATCCAAATAAATAAATCTTCTTGTTTGATCTCCTTTCAAACTCTCGATACCTAACAATGGTTTTGATCGTATCAATAATATCACTTGGTTTTTGAGTGTATGGATTAAAGTACTTAGCATACAAAATATAGCTCGCTGCAAATACCTCCTCAACATTTAGCTTGCGTTTGCGCCTCTCGCACTGAACCCTGTCATCTGTTAAACCCCATCCTGCATAAAACGGCATGCCAAAACATACGCACTCACACCCTACTATTAACGCCTCAAAGCCCATCTGAGAGGTTTTGGTATACACTTTAGAAAAATGTTTTAATAGCGATATTGGGTTAACATCATCACTAATGATTTTGCATTTATCGACAACTGATTCAATGTCTATATCTGAATCCTTTCTACCATTTAGCACATCAGGATGCACCTTTAAATAAATCTCAGAGTTAGGATTTTCCTCAATTGCAGCATCAATTATTTCATTAGTATTAAACTGCCCTGCCAATCCATATTCAAGAGACAAGTCTCCTTTGGTTTGAGCAATAATTAATACTTTATTGCTCTCGACATTCGAAAAATAATCATCATCAATATGAGGTGCATGGTTATATTTACTAATTTGATATTTCTTGATTAAATCAATTGCACATGTTGATTTTTTTAATAAATCAGAGTTGGATTTAAAATCATACGTGTTTAGTAAATTTTCTAGTTTTGATGGAACTGTAGCATCGTAATAAATACCAATATCATCCTCTACAATTGAGAAGAATTTTGAACCTTCAAGATCAATTGAACGAATAAATCCATCTTCTAGGAGGGTTAATTTTCCACCAAAAACCTTATTACACCAATAAGCAAAATGACCTGTTCTTTTTTTACCCCAGCCCTTAAATTTTTGTTTATAAAATATTTGTAAAATATTATATAAATAATAAGAATAGCCTCCTAACATATTCTAAATACCTGTGACTTTTCGAATCTCATTAAGTCTATGTTCCCAAGTATGGTGCTCTGCTACATACTTAGCACCTGCTTTAGATCGTGCTAAATCCAAAGCTGAAGGTCCATCTTTTAAACGCTTGCATAAGGCAAGCATCTCATCACTAGTATGAACAACATAACAATAATCTTTAAAGTATTTTTGTACAGCAGCTGAGTCATTTGTGATGGCAATACCTCCACAGGCAATAATTTCCACCAAGCGACGTGAATACATCGTAGCAGAAGCTTCTGTAGTATTAACATTTAAAGAAACAAGACAGTCTTTATACACCTCGGCAGTTTTAGTATAAGGCACAGCATCATTGATTTCTAGGTATAGCATCTTGGGGTAGCGATAATCTTTTGATTTACGACTTGAGTTACGGTCATAGACAATTGTGCCCAGACCACTTTTAGAGCTGGCTTCAAACATCATATTTTGCCATACCAACCTTTGTTTATGTAAAGGAGAGTAACTCCCTACAAAGTTGGCTTTATTATATTTAAAATGAAAGCCATCAAAAAAGTGAAACTTTGGCTGAACTGCGAACATTAAAGTGTTTATTGTTACTTCGTTACTTGCAACAGCTCTATATCCAGGGATACAGTTCTCATCTACAGTAAAAATATGATCAAAGAGCTTAGCACTGTCTATGAATCTATCAAAATGCACACTTCCTTCTTTGTCCCAAAAGACTGTTGGGATTCCTAGCTTTTTTGCATAGCTAACGACTTTCTGTAATTTTTTATTGGTTCGTTTCGGATAGTCGGCATAAGATGCTATTTTATATTTCCACTTTTCTTTATAGCCTTGCCATGCTGATTCTACAAATAGAAAGTCAGGTTTATAAAGACGCAAAACTAACTTGTAGTTTAATGGTGTAAGGGTGTAAATTTGCTCTTCATGAGCTAAACATACTGTGGTAAGCTCATCTGCTATTATTGCTATTTTCACTTAAGCCCTCTACAGTTTCTATAGTTTCTTATATTATTTATTAAATATAGATATTTATACTTCATAACTATATAACATTAATTAGTATAAGGAGTTACTTTAGCTTTTGATATTCATTTGGCGTTCCACAAAAGACAATTTCGTCTAAAGAAATCTTTGCATATCTAATGTTTTTATTAGCTTCGATTAAATAATTATACATAGGCGCTATAAAAAATTCATTTTTAACTCTATCATTCAATTTAGATATTTTTTCAAATGTTTTATTATAATCATGTAGACTTTTAAAATAATACAATCCACTACTGCATAAAGATGAAATTCTTTCTTTTTCAGCTGTCTTTATAACTTTATTTGATGTTTTATTTTCAGGTAATACAAAAGACCAATGATCACCTTTTGCCTCAAAAACTTCTAAGTAACCGTCTACCTGTTTCAAATTTAACTCTTTAGGAAGACTGAAATTTGGACGGAATGTATCGATATTGAAAATGAGGATGCTGTCATCGGTTGGGACAGATGAATGCTTTAATCCAAGGTAAACAGTCTCTGCTTGTCCATCCGTAGGCGCATCTAATGCAATCGCTTCATAGTTTATAAGTCCCATTTCTTTACACTGTGCATCAATAAAGTCTTTTGTGTTCTCGATATCTCTATAAATGAATAATACCTTTACTTCATTAAATAATTTTGAAAATCCAAATACAGAATGGTAAAAAACTGTTTGGGATGCGACATCAAGCATATACTTTGGCTTTGCATAGCCCGCTTTAGTGAATCGACTACTTAGCCCTGCCATGGGAAATACTAGTGTCATATTTTCATTCCTTTTAAATCTATATATAATCTAAATGCGTTTGCTAATAAAGCATACTGTCTTTTTTCATTATCACTATGAAGCGGTAGCATCGAAAGGAATAAATGTATCATTATTGCATAAAGACTAGTAAAGTCTTTTACATCAAAAACCTCTTTATACATATTTTGAAGTGCTACTAACTCAGGTAAGGTTTCAATATGAAAATCTAAATCATACCCATCTCTCTCTAATTTATAAAACCCAGATATGATGAAGTCATACAGTCCGAATACAGAATGCATAAACTTTGCATAATCGTATTCACTTTTGCCATATGGTGTAACTTCATTATTGAAATCAACACCGCGTGGATCATATACTTTTACTGCATTAGCCTTAAAGTCATACATTATATTACTCATACATAAATCACCATGGATAAATGAAAAGTTCTTATTTTCAATCAAATAATTATCTAAATCATTAGTTATCTCAGTAATTGAGCCAACAAGCACATTGTTTAGTTTCCAGGAGTGATTTAAATCTATATTATTACTTTTTGAGAATTCTTCTAATCTTTCAATACTTTTTTTCTTATAATCAAAGTTTATATCTGATTTTAAAGAGGTATTTTCATGCATTGTATTTAAAAAAACTCGTAATGAAGTAAAAATTTGTTTCCAAACATAAGATGGTAATTTTCCAAAGACATATAATTCACTTAATGTGCTTAAATATAAATATTCAGTCTTGTAGCACTTTCCATCTTCAACTACTTCGAACCTTGGTACAAACAGTGCTAATTTATTAGGGACATTCTGATACCAATTAATTTCTCCCTCTAGCTTTCCAACTTTTTCACTGCATTTAGTAACATATCCATTCGAAATTTTTAAAGAGTTGAATGTTCTCTCTGTAGTAAAACTTTTTCTAGAGTGAAAATATGTTGCAGAAAGTCCAAAGTCTAACCATGTATTGTTTTTTACTAATTCAGTATTATGTGTGTTTGAATAGCTCCGTAAGCCATTGATAAAAGAATAATCGTTTGAGGTAATACTCTTAATTAGCTCATAAGGGTGAGAGAAATTAAAAAACCCAGATATCACATAGTTTTCTAACTCTTCAATACTATATTTATCCGATTCAATAAATGTTTGATTATTGTCTACTAAATATTCCCAGTTATAGCTAGTATCTACTTTTGAAATTTCAAAACTGCTTTGATCAGCTTTATATTCCAAATCTAAAAAAAGTGTATCTCCATGTAAAATAGATAAGCTCCCTTCAATTGGAAGTAGCATATTCATAACATAGACTATAGATTGTCCAAGATTAAAACTATCTTTTACATATACTACCCGAACACCCAATTCTAGAAGTTTTTTTTCATCCCCAGAATCTAGAGAATAACCTTCAGGTAGAGACAATACCACTTCTTCATGCTTCTTATTAAATAGTCTAACTTGTTGCTCAAACAGCCGCTTTGAACCTAAAGGTAAAAATGAAGGTGGAATTTTTCCAAATTCTGCTTGTAGCTCTGGGTTTACATAACTTGCTGAAGTTATTAGGATCATAAGATCTCTTTTGCTAAAAGAGTTTGAATCTCATCATATGACAATGTATTAAACTCAGAAGGGCGAATGGCTTTGTCATCTACATAAAAGCCTTCATGGCCACACCAAGGTTTTCCAACTATGATTTCATCATAAGGTACATCATGTTTTTCTAGCCATTCAAGAATGATGGGTAAAGTATTTACATTTATAAGTCCAACATTACCATTGTAAGTCCGCATATTCCTACTTGTAAATATTGTAATCGTAAAACCTTTCTCTTTATACTCTTTTAATTGAGAAATAGTTTTAGTGTTAGGGGAAACATTTTTATAATCAGATGTATCACCCAGTGTTATGGTGCTATCTAAATCAATGACTAGATTTTTTATACTAGGAAATCCTATAATTTAATTTTTTAAAAAACAACTCAATAATATTAGCTATTTCATGGTTTTCAAATTTTTCTTGTAACTGATTTAATATCTTTAGTACATCATAATTTATTACTTTTGAATCAGAAAAAGTAAATTTAGCCATCTTCTCTAGGGAATATGACCCGATACCATTGTCCATTAAAACTCTGGCTAAGTCTACATGCCCGACCAAAGAAGTCTTTTCTTTATTTTGGCTCCAACTCTTCCATACACTAGAATATATTTTCATTGTCTCTTTATTGCAAATACTGAATTTATCATCAATACCATATCCATAATAACTATAGGCATAGCCTCTCTCTGTAAATACAATGTTACTATCTTTAATTGTGTTATATACATTATTGATATCAAAGGGATCATTAAATTCAATTACTAAATCAGGTCGAATTCTAATATATAAATCAAATTCTTCACTTTCCTCCAGTAACTCATGTGCTTTAAACATTTTATAGTACATTTTTTCATGGTTAGAACTCATTTTTCTATCTTTTTCAATTACAATTTGAGTTTCAGGACCGTATGACTCTTTTAATTCAGTCTCAGTAACAAGTGCATCAGGAAATATAATTTCATCTATCTTACGTAAGCTGTCTTCAATGTGCTCAAGTTTAGTGAATGTTACTAATTCTGTTAATAAATTCGAAAATATAGTTGGATAGACTCTCGAATATTTATTAGAAGATTTTTTGTTAACCCCATTATTTTCCCAAGTATGAATAAAAAACTTTGTCTTAGTTCCTGCTAATATCTCTTTTAACCTTGTAACTGAATTCTCATATCCACGCATTTGACCTGAAACTAAAACAGCAACCTTAAGTGTTTCTTTATTGTACATACTAATTATTTTCTTGGGTAATACTGTAGTGTTATTTAGAAATGCTTGTGCTGAATCAAATTCATATTTACATCTATCACTAACCAGATATTTCAATAAAACTGATTTAGTTTCATTTGTTAAACTATCTATATTCTCTTTAACTAAATTCAATACACAATTAGGTTTTACCCCTAATGGACCAGTTAAAATTAATTCTAACCAACTTATCTCAATAGTACTAAAATTCGATTCTAAATATTTATCAGAAAGATTATCATTGAAATTCCAACAACAATTAAGAGCTAAAAAATTTTCGTTACTATCAAGTAAAAATATCTTACTGAAATCTTCTTTTATCTTAATCAAAAGTTCTTTATTTCCATACCCAATTGGCACTAATAATCTATAAAAAGCTTGAAGTAATTTTAACTGATTAAGGTGATCCAAGTTAATAATTTGATTAATATTTTGATTTGTCAATTCATCTTTTTTGAATTTTTCTATCAATTGGGAAGCAGTAATAATTGTATTATCTTGAATTGTTTTTTCCTTATTATCAACATGTACTTCATTATTTTTATCATGGTTTATAATAGGGATGCTGTAGCTTCCTATAGTTGTTTTAATTTTTAACATGTTTTGATGATTATCGAAATGAAGACTTTCAACATCACAGTTATCTAGCTTATTAATCTCAGTTAGCATGAATGGTTTAGACCCTGTTGTTGAAAAATCAATTTGTTTTACTGGTATTAATATGTTAAATTTTTCAGAAACAAAACCTCTAATACTTTCAGTATCACCAAAGTATTCTTCGACCGTAGTATCTAAAGTATGTTGTTTAATTTTAATTTCATGGCCATTGCTATCAATTGTTGCTTGATTAAATGAAATATCTTTTACAATAACATCATTAGATATATTAAAATTTTGATGCAATGTTTTTTCACTAGTGAAGAACCCACAATCAAGAACAATCAATAAACCATCAATATATATAATATTTCTCTTAAGGATGTCTCCATCAATAATAATAATACCTTGCGTGTAAATATATTCATTTGTTTCTTCATAATGTGAAATATGAGACTCATATTTATTCTGATGAAAATTATATTCAAGACCTTCAATATATATTGTATTGTGAGCACGAGGTGATCTTATATATTTACGATATAAATCTCTCTCTTCGTAATTGTACTTTCCTGAGTCGATGAAAACATTTTTGTTACCTAAAGTTAAATCAAAGGATAAGTCATCAAAGTGCTTATGTATTTTAGATTTTGATCCTGCTTTAAAGAACAGGTAGAAAGATTGGTCCAAATCGTTTAAAATTACATTTCCAAATTCATCATCATAAAAATTTTCATATATTTTTTCATCTTTTAAAATGTGTAATCCTGAATCACCTTCCATAGGTAACTGACCGTTTGGTTTGACAAGAAGCTTTAAGTAATGTTTAGCTTTCTTGAAAACATCTTTCCCATCAGATGTCTCCATCATTTTAAGTATTTCCTCATACATTTTTAACATCATTGAATGATATTCAGTAGAGTTTTCTGAATGTACACCAGAAAGGGAAAAGTCTCTTTTAAAAGATTTATTTATTCTTATTTCTGCTCTTTTTTGAAATTTAGACTCTTTAAAAAAAAGCCCTAATTGTAATAAAGAACGATCTTGCATTACACCATGATTTCCAACAAATGTATAGTTATTGTCATCCAAAAGCCAATTACCATGGTCGAGTAATGTTATAATGATATCTTCTTTTAGTTCATCGGAAAGATGCTTAAATGCTAATCTGTACAAGTAAATCAATGTAAGTACACGATTCGCAACACTATGGTCATACCAAAGGAATCTGTTTTTTATAGTATTAGCTTGTTCTTTACTTCTCCAATCTTTAAAAATCTCAATTGCTTTATTTAAATATTTATCTTCTGTTGTAATGTAGTATGCATCGAGTAAGAATGAGATATATCTTAAACTATTTATATATAAAAGAACAGTTTGAAGTTCATATTCATGATCATAACCTTGAAATAAACTTTTTGGCATACTTTTCATTAATGATAATGGTGAATCATCGAGGATATTATTTGCACATTCAAGAGTAAATACTTTATCTCGATAATCAGTTCTGTAAAAAAAACTATCATCGCTATGAATTAATTTTTCATCTAAGTAGCTCTTATCGATTTCGATATTTTCTAAACTACATGCTAAAACAAAAATTTTACTTCTAGTTTTACCGAAAGAATCTCTAACTGATAGTTCAATAAACTTACGTTTATGGTCATAATCTAAATTAAAATAATTTTCTGATGAATAATCAATTTTATCGATTATTACCTTGTCTTTATCTAACGCAGATAGAGAATAGTCTAGTTTACTATTTTCAATACTAGTATTAGAAAGTACAGTGATATTCGCTTTATAATCATCAAACTCTATATTTAAATAAAAAGGGAATTCGTCTGTAGCGTAATCCCAAAATAGAAAATTTCGAGTAACATTTTCAAGTAACTTTCTTAAATCAGAAGTAGAATTTTTATTTTCATTATTTTCAATGAGAAGACGAAGTACATTGAGGACTAACTCATTGCTTGGACCCGCATAATTGTCTCCAAAATTACCGATAAAGAACTGGACTGTTTCTTTAGGATTATTAAAGAAATCATTTTTAAAACTTAGCTTAAATCTAGTAAAGAATGGGACCATATGGCTTTTTAAATGCCAGTCATCATAGTTTTGAAAGTATACTAATCTGATGTTCTCGTTGATTTCTAGTTGTGTAACATCAGAAATACCTATGATTTTTTTCTTTTTAGGGAAAGCAGTAGTAATATATTGATCAACAAAGTTCTTACTATATTTTTCTATATCTGTTTGGGGATTCCATACAAAGACTATTGCTTTTGTAGTTAATAATGTCGCTTGGACTAGACAAGAAAACCCACCTGCTGATCCACCAAAGAGAACTAATTCTTTATTTAAGGCTTTAGATATAAAGTCCAAAAATATGCTAACTTCTTTCTGGAGATTTGGGGATAGTTCATTACCCGCATACCATGAAACATCTAAATTATCATCTAAAGCTAATGTTGGATCTGATATTGCTATTATCGGAACATTTAAGTTTTTCCCCATTGTTAAACCTGAAAAGAATGGTCCTTTGGGGACTTTACTTCTGTTAACAGCTCCACTAAAACAGACAAGAACTTTATTGTTATTCGTTTCAATAAATTCAGTAGTTATTCCCTGAATAAGAATATCAACGTATAAGCCTTCCTTGACAATAATCCGGTGAAGCCCATTTTTTATAAAATTCTTATTAATACTTTTAAAGTTTTTATATGTATATACTTCTTTAAAATTATCAATATTATAATTATCTTTTTTAAATTTCAACAAAAGTGCTATCCATTGTTTTTGATACTTGTGAAGATGAGTTTTGAATCTCTTGATCTGTAATTGACCAAGTATGTTCAGATTTATCTTCTTTACGGACGGTTACATAATTAAAAGAATCAGCTGAATAAATTTTATAACCTTCTGCTCTACATACTTTCATAAAAGTGCTATCTTCACCTTCTGAACGGTCTTCAAACTTAATGGTGTCAAAAATAGTGCAATCGATAGCCATTGTTGCTCCAGCCACAAACTCACTGTACTTATGTTCATTTCCAGGGAAGCGTAGAACTAATTCATCATTAGCTTCTAAATGTACATGATAAGAACGCTTTCCTACTATTTTAGCATCCGTGTATTTAAAGGCCAGTAAAGTATCAGATACATAATTTTTATAATATTTATCATCATCATCCATTTTAAACCAATACTTGGCGGTGCATAGTTTTATGCTTTCGTTTAAACAAATTCCTAAACTTTCTTTTTCAGGGATTTGAATAATCTTAACAAATTTTAGATCTTTAAAGTACTTTTCAACCTCAGATAAAACAAATTTGTCATTATTTAAAATTACAATGGCTTCTAAGTTTTTGTAATTTTGTCTTTCGACATTTTCACGGATATATTTTAAATTTTCAATTCTATTTGTAGGTATGGCTAGACATACTTTAGCTATCACTTCTTTTTCGCCACCAATACCAATACTTAAAAATAAATCGTTAAATCTTTTCTTAACAGTATGGTGGTTCATCACCTCTCGGTAACCTAAATGACCAATTTTCTTTCTCAAAGTATCATCTTTTAATAATAATTCGATCTCTGTTGCTGCTTCTTCATGATTAGTGACAACAGGCACGATATTTGGAAATAATTTACGTACTCCAGGTGATACAGTTGAAACGATTGGAGTAGAACTTGCTAAAACTTCAAAAACACGTCTTGAAAACATACTGTTTGAGTCGTTCACGCTATTTGTATTAAGAATAACTTTAAACATTTTATGAATAGATAACATCTCTTCATAGGCTACTTTATCGTGTAAGAAAGGTTTGTACTTTGCAGGAAAGTCATATGAGTCGTCTGCTGTCCAATGTGACTGTCTATTAAAAATACTTAGCTTAAATTTCGATGCTGGGTCTAATAACATTGGCATTTCTACGGTACGCTCTTGATGCTTATTTTTGTACCAGGTTCCAGCAAACGCTATATCATTACCTACTGGTTCAACTTTTCCAATTGGATTATGTATTTTTGGTTGAGCTGCAAAAGGCATCACAAATACATTGTTATGATTACAATCTTTTTTATACTGTTCTATACAATTAATATCAGATGTAGCAACAATATCAAATAATTTAGCCACATGAATAAAGGTATCGTAATTAGGAGAATCTTCTTTATTATAAAATATGGTTTTTATTTTCTTAGCTTTAAATGCGGCGATTACTTTTTTAAGTTCTTTATAGGCTTTGCCTTCAGGGTTAGTGAGTGCGTATTTCCAATCTCCATTATTTCCATCCCAAGCAGATTCTACTAAAAGCAAGTCAAACTTATTTTGATTTAATTGTTCTTTCCATCCAGTACGAAGTACTGGGACAAGATTTAAATCATACTTTAAACTGTATTCAGTGAATGTATCACATATGGATGCAATTAAAAGTCCATCTTTGTTAATCTTAGATTCTGGTAATTCAAATCCATCAATATCCCAAATCGAATGTGTATTCATTGTCACTTTATTAAGGATTCTAATATTGAATTCAGCCCAAGGTTTAATGAGTATAGTACACTTTGTTGAACCAGCAGGTGCTTTAAAAATTGCTAGACGCTTATCTTCTTCAACCTGAATATACTTATAAAATCCAACTTTTTCAGATTTATTTAAACCAGCTATTTCTGTTGCTAGAACTTCATTATCTGAATCGTCGTAAAATTTAAATACTGCAATTAACGCTTTGGTCTTATCTTTAAACTCACCAAATGTACTTAGTATAATTTCATGTTTTTTCTTTTCTTTTAATATAAAGCTTACTTTATATTCTGTTCCTTTTGGAAGTGGAAGTTCCTTTTGTTCATCTTCAGAAGTCTTTAGAAGTAGTAATTCAGGAGCATCCTTTAATTTGTAGGATTTAACATCAATCGAGTTTCTAATCTTTAATGCTTTTCCTTCCCATGGTGATATTTGAACAGAACATGTATGAGCACTTACAGGTGCTTGAAAGGACATGAACTTTAAATTATTAACTACTGTGTTAGAAGTGATATGAATATATTTATAGAAACCATTTTTTTCAGAAAAAGATAACTCTTTTATAGCAAGATCTTCTAGTACCTTATTATCTCTATCAAAAAAAATAATTTTAGCTAGTAAAGTCCTGTTCTTTACTTCTTTATCTTCTTTATTATTAATCGTAATAAAAAAATCGAATTTAAAATTTTGAATTAAATCAATATCTGCAAGGAGGTGACTCTTCATATGAACAGGAGTAAATGCAAAAATTTCTTCATTATGTTTAAGTTTGTATTTTTTAGCTTTTAAATCGAATTTTGATTCTCTTCTTAATCTAAAAAGTTCACTTATAGAATTGAATTTATTTTTCTTTTTAAATAAACTTAATAATATATATCCTAATCTATAGGAGTATGAGCCCTCAATATTTATTAACTTTTTTTTTGTTTCTTTAGCTTTTATTTTTATATCTGATAATTCGCTCATGTTTAGACCACCGCATTTACAAAATCAAGAACTTTATTAGAGGCATCTAATGTGCTCATTGAAAATTCTTTGTGATTAACAAGTACAACAATAATGTCAGCTTTCTTTTTCGCATCATCTAAAGTAACTAGCTCAACATTTTTTCTATTTTCAAGAACTTTTGGAAGTTCTTTAACATTTGGTTCAACAGCTAAAATAGTAAAGTCACCATTATCTGAAAGCATTTTTGTGATTTCAAGTGCTGGGCTCTCGCGTAAGTCATCGATATCTGGTTTAAAAGCTAAACCAAGACAAGCAATCTTAGGATTTTTAATATCTTTGATAGCTTCTTTTACTTTAGAAATAACAAAAAGAGGCTTACCATCGTTTGTTTCGCGAGCTGTACGTATCATGTGTGCATCATGAGGAAAAGCGTTTACGATAAACCATGGATCCACCGCGATACAGTGTCCACCAACACCACAACCTGGCTGTAGGATGTTTACACGTGGATGTTTGTTAGCCATTTCGATAAGCTCCCAAACATCTATGTCCATCTTGTCACATAACAGGCTTAGTTCATTTGCAAAAGCGATACTAACATCTCTAGATGCGTTTTCAGTTAGTTTACTCATCTCTGCGATACGGGCACTGGTTTCGGTACACACACCCTCTACAAAGGTTTTGTAAAGAGCTATAGCATAGGCTGAACACTTTGGTGTCATACCACCAATGATACGGTCATTTTCAATTAGTTCACGTATCATCTGACCTGGTAGGATTCTCTCGGGGCAGTGTGTGACACGAATGTCTGAGTCTTCCCCTGCGCCTTGAGGAAAAGTAAGATCTGGGCGCTCTTCTGCTAGCCATGCTGACATCTTTTCTGTCGTACCTACTGGAGATGTAGACTCGAGGATGACTAGGTTTCCTTTTTCTAAAACTTTAGCTAGGGCACGTGTGGCTGCTTCTATGTAGTCTAGATTTGGTTCATGGTCTTCACCTTTAAAAGGAGTAGGTACAGCCATGATAAAAGCATCTGCTTTTTGAGGTGTAGTGTAAGCTTTTAAAAGGTTTTTATCCACTGCATCTTTGACCAGTTCTTCTAAACCTGGTTCTTCGATATGGATTCTACCTTGGTTTATGGTGTCAACTACGTATTGGTTAATGTCAACACCTTTGACATTCATACCGTGTTTTGCAAAAACTGCTGCTGTAGGTAAACCGATGTAACCTAGACCTATAATGCATATACTATAAAATTTCATTTCGAATCCTTTTAATAAAATAATAACTCTTCTCTAGTCATCTTATTATTAGTTACTATAAGTCGATTAAGTTTGCGATTTTCTGAACCTGTACCTGAGTAGAGGTCTTTTCTTATAGAAAGTAGCTGTAAAAAATTTACAATTTTTGCAGATGCCGTACCATCGCCATAAGGATTATGTGCATATGCCATTTTTTTATACAAAATCTCATTTTCTAACAGATTGTTTACACTGTCTACAATGGCGTCTTTATTGGCTCCTACGAGCATAACAGTACCGGCCTCAAGTGCCTCTGGACGTTCTGTGGTGTCTCTCATAACCAGTACTGGCTTACCTAAAGATGGCGCCTCTTCTTGCACTCCACCACTGTCAGTTAAGATGAGATGACATTTTGTTAAAAGGTATACAAAGGGGAGATAATCTAAAGGAGTAATAAGGTAAACATTATTTATACCTGCGAGAATTTTGTTCACTGGTTTTTGCACACTTGGGTTTAAGTGAACAGGATAAACAAAATCAATATCCTGATGTTTTATAGAGAGTTCTTTAATTCCTTCACAGATGTTTAAAAAACCTTGCCCAAAGTTTTCACGTCTGTGGCCTGTAATTAGTATAAGCTTTCTATCTTTGTTGTAGGTATAGCCTAAAGATGTGATTTTATTTTCTATTTTTTCTCTAAGTCTATCATCTGAGCTAAGCTTGTCTTTAACCATAAAAAGTGTATCGATAACAGTATTACCCGTTACGATGATATTTTCATCAAGGATATTCTCTTTTTCTAAGTTAGCTTTGTTTGCTAATGTGGGTGAAAAGTGATATTTAGCAATCTGTGTTGTTAAGAGTCTGTTAGCTTCTTCTGGCCACGGAGAATAGATACTATTTGTACGTAAACCTGCCTCTATATGCCCCACATCTATCTTCTGATAAAATGCAGCTAGTGTCGTACTTATAGCTGTTGTTGTGTCACCATGTACAAGTACAATATCTGGTTTAAACTCAGTTAAAACCTCTTTCATACCTAAAAGCACCTTAGATGTTATATCATAAAGGTCTTGCCCGTGCCTCATGATGTCGAGGTCATAGTGTGGTGTAATATCAAAAAGCTCTAGAACTTGATCTAGCATCTCTCTATGTTGCGCTGTAACACAAACTCTAACATCACACCAAGAGTCTTGTTTTTCAAACTCTTTTACCAAGGGGGCCATTTTTATTGCTTCTGGTCTCGTTCCAAATACTATTAAAAATTTTTTCATATTCTCTCCTATAATCCAACCAAAACACCAGCACTCACTGCAATCTGATACAGAATTTGTGTAATGTCTTTAGTTATTTGTAAGTTTTTGCTGTCTACTTTTCCAAGAACTAAAATTGAATCACCTGGGTTTATGTCGACATTGGTATTAGCAAATAGAGAGTTGTTGTAAGTCTTTACTTCTCCATTCTGCCTAATAATTAATATATTTTCTTCATCTGCACGGCTAGTCAATCCGCCACATTTTTCAAGATAGCTATTAACTGAAATTCCCTTAACAAAAGTCAAGGCGGATGGAATTTTTACTTGCCCTTCTACAGTAATTACGTGACTTTTCTTGGGGATATGGATTACATCGCCATCTTCAAGAATGAATTTAGACAGATCACTCTTTGTATTTATAACCACACGCCCTTTTGGCTGGACATCTTTAGCTCTATCAATAAAATCTAACACCAGTTTTGCTTCTTGCTTTCTGATGATAGATTCGTCGGTAGTTGCAGAGCTTGCAGTTAGCATCGACTCCTCTAGCTCTTTAAGGCTTGATGTGATTAAGTTCTTTTGTAATTTTGCAATGCTTTTTCTAAAAACATGCACTTGGCTATTTGCAGATAGCTCTGTAAATTGAATCTTACTCAATATATCTTTAAACGAACTGTTTCGATTAACGACAAAATTAGATGCTCCGTCATGTTCACCACTGATCGTGACATGTATATTCTTTTGATTATTATTTGAGATAAACTCAATTTGATCTTTTGATAGTACTTGCACATTAGTATCAGACAGGCTATAGGTAAGAACTTCGCTTTGGGAATTATTAAACCTTCTAATTAGTACGTCAGTAGCAGAAGGGTTTGGCAGTGCTACTTTAATAACATTTGCAAGCGTTGTACTATTTTTGTTAAGCTCTATTTGCCCAATATTTGCAGCTTCGCCATTTATGTTGATGTAGTTATTTTTATAACCAATATTAATTATATCGCCAGCTTTAAACGGGAACAACTCCAACTTACCAGATAATAGATAACTGTATAAATCTAGTGATTTAATGGTTTTTCCATGACGAAGGATATTGATATTTCTGTACGAACCTATTTTGCTAATGCCTTTTGCTTTATCGATAAATTGCAAGATTGAATCTGAAGGGAGACCTTCATACAATCCTGGTTGCTTAGCCGCACCACTAACAAAAACCGTTACTGGCTGGTAAGTCTGTAAATTAGCATAAACATATACATTATCTTTATAGAACTGACCAATTGCATCTTGCAGTACTTTAGTGATCTGGCTATTTTTTTTACCAAGTAAATTTATTGCTCCTATCTTGGGAATAAATATATTGCCTTGCTTGTCGACTGTTAACTCTTGCTCTGCCTCAAATGCACCCCAAATCTTTAAATTAATTTTGTCATTAACATTAACAACATAATTAGGGTTGTATCCTGTTTGCGTAACATTTGCAAAGCTGCCATTAAATAAGTTTGAGCCAAAAACTGAATTACTATTTTTAGTAGTATTGCTAATAGCGCCTTGTGAAATCTCAATTGGGCCTGCAACGCCAAGTGTTGAATATATAAGTAAGGCCGCTAATAAGATGATATTTTTCATTGATGATCCTTAATAATATTAATGATGAGTCGTAAGATTCCGTATAACAAGCCCAGTACAAGCAGAATTGTAAATATGGTCCTTAACTTTCTTGGCTGAGAGTAGCTGTATGCCATTGTTGGCTGAGTAATAATTAACATCACCTTGCTTTGTTTGTATATTTCAACCTTTGCGCTCTGCACTTGGAGTAATGTTTGCTTGTATAGCTCTTGATGCATTTCAACTTTTGTTTTAAGCTGCGAATATTCAAATATATTCTTATTTGATTGTTCCGAATTGCCACTGTCTATTTGCTTAGTTAATTTATTGATTAAACTTTCTGAGAAGCTTATCTCTTGCTTGAGTTTTATGACTTCGTAAGATTGTTCAGTTTGGTATTGGCTAATAGAATCTAGCTTATCTTGCTTTTTAAGTAGCTCAAATTTCTCATTAGATAATGCTTCTTTTATATTTGGATTAGATTTAAATAAGAAATCTAAATCCTTGTACCGAGTTAAAAAATCCAAGTGCTTTTTTGCTAACAATGCATTGTATTTATTGAGCTGATCTTCTGCTTCATTAATCAAAAA
>Ga0233441_1001899_pt1 | contig 16780 bp, 13 predicted proteins | sample SI_123_September_4_FD_182781 | JGI IMG/M metagenome (GOLD analysis project Ga0233441, IMG submission 182781) | Seawater microbial communities from Saanich Inlet, British Columbia, Canada - SI_123_September2016_135_MG | ecosystem: Environmental > Aquatic > Marine > Inlet | place: Canada: British...
GCGCCAGGTGCTTTTTATCATGGAAAATATGCCAGTACACTGGCAGATATTGGTGGGTATAGTCTAAATTATCATAAACATATTCATACAGGTGAAGGTGGTGTTCTTGTCACCAATGATGATGAGTTTGCTGATCGTATGCGACTAATTAGAAATCATGCAGAAGCAGTTGTTAAAGACAAGGGTGTTACAAACCTAAGTAATATGATTGGACATAATTTTCGATTGGGTGAAATTGAATGTGCTATTGGCATAGAACAATTGAAAAAATTAAAGGGTCTTGTTGAAACTCGACAACAAGCTGCAGAGAAATTGTCTGAAGGGCTAAAAGACTTGGACGGATTGCGTTTACCGATTGTTAGAGATGATTGCACTCATGTGTATTATATATATGCACTGATTGTCGACATTGACAAGTTAGGTGTGACTAGAGAGCTAATTATTAAGGCTCTAGAGGCTGAAGGCGTTTCTGGGCTTACAGCTGGGTATGCAAATATACATTTGTTACCGATGTATCAGAATAAAATTGCATATGGGTCACATGGCTTTCCATGGAATTTAAAAGAGACAAGACAAGGTATAAGTTATGAAAAAGGAATCTGCCCAGTTGCCGAAAAATTACATAATGAAACGTTTATCGGATTTGAAATGTGCGTACATGATTTATCAGACAATGATATTGATTTAATCATTAAGGCCTTTGAAAAGGTTTGGCTTAATATTGATAGCCTTCATAGTCTAAAGGAGATGTAGGTAAATGAATTTTGGATTATTGATAGCTGCTGGAGATCCATTAAGCGGTTATTATTTAAATGCCTTTCTGGCAAAAAATTTGACACCATCAATAATAATAATTGATGAAAAAGAATACTCTAAACGAAATTATGAAATTCACAAAGAGAGGACTGGTAATCAATTACCGTCATTGGATTTAAATAAAATTGCAGAAAATATAAAAATATATTCAGTTGATAATCATAATAGTAAGAAGTGTATAGAAATTATTGACCAGCATAAGGTAAGCATTTTGATAAATGCTGGAACCCCAAGAATAATAAAAGAAGGGTTGTTACATTCACTTTCGTTTGGTGTTATAAATGCTCATCCAGGAATACTGCCATACTATAGAGGTTGTACTTGTGTTGAGTGGGCTATTTATAATAATCACCCTATAGGTGTGACAGTGCATTTGATGTCAGAGGGGATAGATAAAGGAGAAATAATATCTGCTGCATTTGTAGATCTAAGTAAAGCAACCTGTTATAAGGATGTAAGGGTAAGTGTCTATAAAGAAGCTTTTCATTTGTTGGCTGACTCTGTCAGAAAAATAATGAATGGCGATATTTCTGATAGTGATTTTTTGGTGCAAAAAGAAGGTTTTTATTGGAATTTAATTGATGAAAATAAAATGAAAGTAGTTACTAGGAGGCTAAATTCAAAGCCATATAAACATCAAATAAGAAGAGATATAAATCTGAATAGCATGAAAAATGGTGAACTTGATCATATGTTTACAGGTGAGAAATAGTGTTTGCTGTCTGTTGTCATGATGCGGGTGGTTCAGAAATAATTAGCAGCTATGTTTTAAGAGAAAAATTAGATCCTCTATTTTGCTTAAGTGGACCCGCAGTAGAAATCTTTGAACGAAAACTTGGAAAAATTAACAATATCAAAATAAGAGAAGCTATTAGTCAGATTGATTGGTTATTGTGCGGAACAAGCTGGCAATCATCACTAGAATGGGAGGCGCTAGAGCTTGCTAAACAGCAAAAAGTACATAGTGTTACATTTCTTGATCATTGGGTTAATTACTATGAGCGTTTTGTACGATCCAATGTGAAACATTTGCCAGATGAAATCTGGGTTGGAGACAATTATGCTAAGTCAATAGTTACTGAAATATTTCCGAAAGGTGTAATCAAACTAGTGAACAATCCATTTCTTGAAAGTATTCATGAAGAGTACAGAAAAATCACTCGTATTAAAAGATCAACCAAAACTGGAGTGCAGTTGTTGTTTGTTAGTGACAATATAGGTGAGGCGTCCATCCAGTTATATGGTGATGAGCAATATTTTGGATATAACGACAATGATGTTTTGAATTACTGTTTAAATAATATAGACACGATAGATAGCAATATTAATAAAATTATTATTCGACCGCATCCATCTGAATCAATCAAGAAGTACCGCTGGGCAAAGAATTGTTGTAATCAATCAGTTGAATTAGGTGGAAAGCTAACCTTGTTGGAGGAGATAGCGCAAAGTGATATTGTAGTTGGTGCCAACAGTATGGCTATGGTTGTTGCTCTGCATTGCGGGAAAAGAGTTGTCAGTTGCATTCCACCTGGTGGAAAAAAACGTATCCTTCCGCAAGAAGGAATAGAGAAACTTTAGGGAAAAAAATGTATTTTTTACAAGTTAAAATTTCTCTATTTTTTTTTCAGGAGTTAAGATAATATGTTAAAGATCAATAAGATAACAGATATTGATTATAAGTCAGCTATTGACACATTAATAGAAAATCAAGATTGGTTTTCATCTGAATACACAAATGGATCTCTTAATTTTTCACGGCAGAGGTATATTGATGAAATCTGCAAGGTTGAGGATAAGTCATTTTTATTATTAAACGATAATAAGCCTATTGCTGCTTTTATTGGTTTTCTATTAGAATCTGAAGGTTTGACAAATTTAAATGCATATATTGTTCCATGTGTATTAGTTGAAAGTGGTAGACAACTGACCAAAAAAGAAAGAAAGTACTTTCTAAGAGAGCTTATTTATGCAATAGGGTATGTGCATGGCAAGTTAAGGTATCGAGATTTTTTACTTAATGGAAAGATGTCATTTATTTCTGAGTACCTATTATCAGAAGGTGGAAAATCTATAACTGTATTTTTACGCACTATAGATTTGCATCAAGATGAAGCATCCCTGAAGAAAGATATTCGTAAAAGCTACCATAGTTTAATTAATTGGGGACTAAGAGAATTACACCCAGTTGTTTATACGTGTAAAAATATATCAATTGATCATATCTTAATGTTCAGAGATTTGCACATTCTAGTATCTGGACGAGAGACACGATCTAGAAATTCATGGATTAAGCAATATGACTCAATCAAGAATGGAGAGGCTTTTATTGTTTTTGGGTATCTAGGTGATGAACTTGTTTCCGCGGGTTATTTTATAATTAGTAAAACTAATTGTTTTTACGGTGTATCTGCATCACGCAGGGATCTTTTTGATAAGCCGATTTTTCATTCATTAATGTGGACCGCAATGCTATATGCAAAGCAAATAGGATGTCATTGGTTTGACATGGGTGAACAGTTTTTTTCATGTGATGCGAGCGGCAATCACCCAACCCAGAAAGAGCTAGGGATCAGCAAATTTAAGACGGGCTTTGGAGGATGTAACAGAGTATGTATGGATATCGAATTATCTGTACTATAGCGCTCCTTTCTGACTGGAAAAATATCCAAATATATCATATGAGTAAATTGATAAAACATGCTTAAAATAATCATTACATCTAAAGACATTGCAAATAAAGTAGAAAAAGGTATCAAATTTTCAGATTACCAGTCTGTATATGGAGAGTGCATGAGGAGGAGTGGTGACGATTTCGATCCTTTATTATTTACAAGAGAGAAATCTGAAATGCATTTGAACCTATTGAAACTTTGCTATAAAAGAGGATACATTAACATTATAGATTTTATACTCTCTCGAGTTTATATCGTATTGTATAAAATACTCCGTGTCGTCAAAGATATTATGTCGAGCAGATTGAGGCATTGGCGATTTTCTGACCATGTTATTACTGATGGGCATAGAACTATTACGTGCTCTAAAGGGATAGATAGAGCAAAAACATATCTATTATCAGAAGGCTCATATTATGATGTTCCCTTAGAAAAGTTCAGAAACAATTTTCATTTCAAGGATAGAATAAATGTTATCAAAATGATGGTAAATTATAGGACTTTGTCTTATTGGCATGTTGCTCAATTCTATATCCTAAAAAAGGAAAAGCCAAATATAACTGCTGACACCCTTATCATGGAAGAAGGGGCGGATTTTGTAGGGCAATGTTTTAAATTTCTATTTAATGAAAATGTCCTTAAAACAGTATTAACCCTGTCGACACCTTTTTTAACGCCCTCATTAAAATACAATTACGACTCAATTGTTGTAAATAATGAAATTTCATATAGGCAACTATCATTAGCTAATCCACAGGTCATTCTTAAAGATTTCCCACCGAATGTGGATATATCTAGATATAAGCTTTACAAATCTCATTGTATCGGATATGCGCCAGATATAGGGAATCCAATATTAAGCTTACACAAGAAGAATGTAATGGATAAAAAGTTCTTTGAAAATGTTATTTCTAATGAGTACGCCACATATTTAACAGTTCATCCGCAAGATGATTCAGATATTTATTCAAAGTTTATCGAAAATGGTGTTGTAAATTTAAGAAGTAGCGGGTCTTTGGAAATGTACCTATCAAGAATAGATATTTTGGTAACGTGGTGGAGTTCTTTAATTTTCCAAGCTCTTTATTGTGGGGTGCCAGTTATCGTTTTAGATTTATTTGATGACGGTCATTCTAGCCATATTAGCAACCTAACTGATAATTTTGTCCGAACAGTTAAATCAATTTCGGAATTAAATATGGTTATTAATGAGATTAGGAATTATTCATTTGATGAAAAAAAATTAAAACATGAAATTGCAATGAGAAAAGTATATCCATTGTCAGACTACAAAATTATTTCATCACATTAAAGTGTAAGGAATATTATGGATAAACACAAATCATTACTTATTTGCTCAACAGTTAATAATGAATTTTTTCATTATCTTGAAAATCTTTTACATAGCGTTGAGCGTCACAATACAAAGTGCAATTTTCTTTTCGATCTTGTTAATGTTGCACCATATAAGATTAACTGGTTAAGGCAGACTTATCCTAATTGTGTTGTAAACGATATAAGAGTTAATTTCCCCAATAAAGAAATTGAAAAATCATTTTGCAGCAGCAGAAGAGTGTGTTTGCTTAATAATGATATTGTTAAAAAGTTTGATTGGGTTTTTTATCTTGATGCAAACACTCTAGTTGAAATAAATTTAAATCAGTTAATAAATAATAATGAATCTGATGTGATATTTTTAATTGATGAGGGGCATTTTTTATATCATAAGGAAATACAAGAAAATAAAAAATATCAATTAGGGCCTTTGGGCACGCCTTTTTATGGAGTGTGTACTGCAGGTATACAAGGGTACAGAGTGTGTGGCAAGGTGTTGGGCTTTTTAAGCCACTATAAGGAAATTGTACAGCCACTTAAATATTCATGGTTTTCAGATCAAGAAGGTCTATACTTGTCATATCTTAAGTATCAAGATTCTCTAACCTTTACAAATATAATGTCGCATATTGCCTTTGATGAATTCCACAAAGACAAGTGGTTTATATATATGAAGGGAGGAAGGAGTGGTATATATTCTGAGCGATCAGCTTTTTATAGAGACATGAATGTAAAGAGCAATTATAAGCTTGATTTATCTATCCTTGCAAGGGTGGAGAATGATGATCATATGGATATTCCAATATACAAGAAAATCAAAAGAATAGCATGTAGACAGCATGCAGGAAGTGTAAGTGAAATAATAAATTTTAAAAAAGGAGATGTAATTGTGATATTAGTAGAGGCGTTAAAGAGAATAGATTTTTTTATAAATTCAAAAATACTAGGAAAGAGGTACGTAAAAAGAAAATTAAAATATTTTTCAATGTATTTAGATTTTACAACCCCAGGGATATCTAAAACTCTTGCTGTTAAGGGAACTAGAGAAGAGGATATGATTTATCTGATAAAGAAATATCTCAAACCTGGTTATGATGTAATTGATTGTGGGTCAAATATTGGTATTTACCCTATTTTTGAGTCATTAATCATAGGCCCGAATACAAATATGTTGTGTATAGAGCCAGATCCTAGAAACTTTGAGCTACTGGAGAAAAATGTTAAACTGATCAATCCTCTAGTTAAGGTAAATACACTTAATATAGCAATATCCGATAAGGTTGGAGTTGCATCGTTAGATGTAGATTGCGCTTCAAATCTAAATAAAATAACAAGCAAAAATTCATCATCAGAAAATAATACTGGTATTCAAGTTCAAACGGATACAGTTGATAATTTAGTCAGTCGTTATGGATTGAATCCAATGTTCTTAAGAATGGATATTGAAGGACACGAGGTGGAAGTAATTTCTGGTATGCAGCAGACATTGACTAGCGCCCCTTCAGGATTTATATTGTTTTTTGAGATACACCCGAAAGAGTATAGTGAGGAGCATTCACTGTCAAATCAGCTTGACTTCTTATTTTCAATTGGGTTTAATTGTGAGGTTATTGTATCAGCAGGAACCCCTATACCTAGTCAGTTTCAAAAACTGGGCTACACCCCAGATAAAATCATGAAATCAGATGGAATGAAGAGGGGGATTTACTATAGTGTAAGTAATGAAGATAGCTCTATTTTGACAAGTTCACTACCAAAATGTGTTAGATATATTTTATTAAAGAAGGTGTAATTTCTATGGCTGAATATAAAAGGTCCTTCTATATCAATAGATACAATAAAACGAAGCATGCTACAGATAGAATTCTTGATATTGTTTTTGAAAAGTTTTCAATTAACTCTGTAGTGGATGTAGGATGTGGCGTTGGCTCCTGGTTAAAGGCATCCGAAAATAAAGGAATTGAAAATCTAGTTGGACTAGAAGGTGAGTGGATTGATCCGTCACTATTTGTTTCATCAGGCGACTTAATAAAGCACAATTTTGAGCTGCCAATAAGATTGGATAATAGATTCGATTTAGCAATTTCATTAGAAGTTGCCGAACATATTTCAGAAGAAAATGCTAGTAGATTTGTTGAAGATTTAACTTTGTTGTCAGATATCGTGTTGTTTAGTGCCGCTGTTCCGGGCCAAGGGGGGAATGGTCATATAAACGAACAACCACAAAGTTATTGGATAAAAAAGTTTGGTCAAAATGATTACGAATGCTTAGATATTGTAAGAAAAGTTATTTGGAATGATAAAGATATAGATTTTTGGTATAAACAAAATATATTTATTTTTAGAAAGTGCTCTCCACAAAGCGAACCTGTTGAACCTTTACTACCTTCGTACGATATTATCCACCCTGAACTTTTTAAAATTTACAGCAGCCCTGGAGTCGTATTGCGTATAAAAAATATGTTAGGTTTGCCTGTGGCAATTTTCCGTAAAATTTTAAAATGAAAATTGCAGTTTTTTTTACCTACGGAGTATCATTATCCACATGGGATAGGGTTGGATTAATAGAAAGAGAGGTGATTCTCTATGAAAAACTTGTCAAATGTGGAAATGAAGTTACATTTATAACCTACGGCGGCATTTCTGATTTGAAATATACAGAAAGACTAAATGGAATAAAGGTTCTGCCAATATATAGTATATTTAAAAAGTCAAAATTTAAAGTGGTTAACATTCTAATGTCGTTTATTCTTCCATTTAGACTTAGAAAGAGAATTGCTAATTTTGATATATTAAAGACCAAGCAAATGCATGGTGCTTGGACTCCTGCCATTCTATCAAAATTAACCAGAATACCTTTGTTATATAGATATGGGTATGATCACCTTTACTTTTTTAGAAAGCAAAATAGATCTGGATTAATTTACGCCCTTCTTCGAAAGCTTGTTATATTGGCACTAAAACAGGCCTCCTATGTAGTTGTTTCTAGCAATCAGGATAGGGACAGGTCTCTATTGTACTACCCAGGAATTCAAAACATCACAGTCCAACAAAATTGGATAGACCTAGATTTTTTTAAAAATAATAATAGTGTTAGAGAATTAACAAAATTACTTGTTGTTGGTAGATTGATAGAGCAAAAAAATCTCTTTATGTTGCTTGATTCAGTAATTGGATTAAATGTTGAACTAAATATTATTGGTGATGGGTATTTAAAGAATGATCTGATTGAGCATGCCAAAAAGAATTCTATTAAAGTAAATTTCATTGGAAAGATTCCAAATTCGGAATTGCCGAAATATTACAATGAACATGAAATTTATTTATTAGTGTCAGAGTATGAAGGAAACCCTAAAACATTGATAGAGGCAATGGCATGTGGGTGTTCAGTAATTGGAACTGATGTGGTTGGTATTAATTCTATTATAACAAATTACGATAATGGAATCCTTACTGAGTTGAGTAGTCAGTCTATTAAAAATGCGATTATAGAATTACTGAATAATGAGGAATTAAGAGTTAAAATTTCCATGTCTGCTAGAAAGCATGTCGTTAGACATAATTCATTAAATGCTTATATCAAGAAAGAGTTAGACATATATTCAGAAATTAATCAACATCACAAAGGTTGAGAGGCTAGATTGGAAAAGATGTTTGGTAAAAAAAATAAACCCCTTAAGAGGCCAGGTATTTCAGTCGTAATGTCAGTGTACAACGGCGAAAAATACTTACAACAATCGATCGATAGCATTATTAATCAGTCATTTTCAGATTACGAGTTCATTATAATTAACGATGGCTCTATTGACAATACACAACAGATATTGGAAGAATGTGCCAAGAAAGACAGTAGAGTAAAAATTATTAATCATAATAATGTCGGACTAACAAAGTCTTTAAATATTGGCATAAAAAATGCTGCATCTAATCTAATTGCAAGGCAAGACGCTGACGACATAAGTCTAATAAATAGACTAACTCTCCAGTATGATTTAATGCAATCTTCAATTGATACGGTATTATGCGGTAGCAATGGTATTAATAGATACGAACCCTTGGGAAGGGAAGTTAGCATACCATCAAAGATTTCGAATGATAATATACATGAAAAGTTATTTTTTAAAAATCCATTTGCACATACTTCTGTCATGTTTAGGAAATGTATTTTTAATGAAGTTGGTGGATATGATGAAAAATTTGTTAGATCTCAGGACTTTGAACTATGGATGAGAATGAGTGCGCGCGGGAGGTTGCATTATTTTGATGAACCATTAGTAGTAAGAAGGGTTCATGATGGTATGGTGACTAGAAATTTTAATATGGAGCAATTTAAGTGTACCCTAAAAGCAAGAATGATGAATTATCATAAGAATTACTTTATGCTAATAAAGTACACCGCTCTAGATTTACTTATGATGAGTACACCTAGAGTTGTAAAAGAGTTGGTTAAAAAATTTATAACCAAGTTGTAACTGGTTATATTATAAAACATGCCAGAATGGTAAGGAGTGACAATCCTACTATTTACATTTTTAGCTTTGTAGGGTGTACATAATTATAGTGCCCAATAATTTAACATAACAATCTAAAATTTCTTATTTCGAACGAGTTAAACTTAACTCAACAATTCGGAGTAAAAACGCGCAAAATACAGCTTGGCATTTAAAACTAAACTGGTGTTTGAGCTACTACAAAATGAAAACACTCTGGCAGAGATTTCCAGCAAGCATAATATCCTTTCATAGAACCTATTGAACTGGAAGAAGAGGCTTTTCTTAGCTAACGCTGAGATTGCTATGGAGTCCTCTAAAGCGGTTAAAGAATACAAAGAAGAGCTTATAAGTCACAAGAGAAAAATGAAAGATTAACTACACTAGTTGGTAAGGTAACGGTAGAAAAGGAGTGGTTGGCAAAGTTGTGCTATCGTACAAGATATCAAATACCATGGATACTCAGCTTGCCCTGGCTGTGCTTAATAAAGCTTTAACTGGCTCGACAGTGATTAACTTGACGAATCATGCCATTACCGCTAGTAAGAGTATGTTGTGGTAGAATAAAAACCATCTAAATTACAAGGGAAGAGTCGAATATTTAACCTCTATTTTAAGTGATAATCACGCAAAATCCCTTTCTGAATAAATTTAAAGTCTTATGCTATATTAATTCTTATGAAAATTAACACGAGTAAACAAAAGCGCTTCAAGCAACACCTTTGCATTAATAGCAGACCGAGTCAAAATATGTACGCATTAGTGCTATCTGCTTTCTATGCTTTTATTGTTCTTTATTTAAGGCATTATGACTTTTTGATTTCGGGTGACAAGCAATCGTATATTAATTATGTTTATAGTGCCCCTATAGTTTTATCAGAAATTTACAATACAGGTAATTTTTTTTCAGCTATAGTTAGGGAGCCGATATGGTTGTCTATAAATGCATTTCTTGGGTATTTTTTATTGGCTGATAGTGTAGTCAATGTAATAGTATTTTTTGCATCTTTTGTCTCTGCATATCTCCTTATTATCAATAACAAAGTAAAGGCAGCTATTTTTTATATTGTGTTAATATTATTATTGCCACAAATTTTATCTAACTATACTATACATTTAAGACAGGGTTTAGCTGTATCTATATTTATGGCTTGGTACTATTCTGTTAATAGAGAAAAAAGAATACTAATCCCAATATTATTACCACTTATTCATTCGTCTTTTTTTGTGGTAATGTTTATTTTTATTTTAAGTAAAATATTTAACAAGCTAAGCATGAAAGGCTATCTAAGTATTTTATTCGTCCTGTCAACCATAATTTCTTTGGTATTTTTAAATATTGCCGGCTTGCTTGGGACTAGGCAGGCGAATAGTATTGCAAATTCAGATGTTTCGGGGTTGAACTTTATTTATTGGCTTACTATTTTTTTATTAATTATTGGGCAGGGTAGAGCTTATTTTCATAAATATAAATTTGAAATATCTTTGGTTGTTTTGTATCTTTGTGGTTATTTTATCAATCCATACGCAGGTAGGATTTTTGAATCAACACTGATCATTGTAATTCCTATTTTTCTTTATTTGAAAAATGAAAAAATATATATAGCCTTAATACTGTTAATTAGTTTATTTTTGTTACAATATTTACGGCTTGCAGTTAGATAACTGGTAAATCTAGCTACTATATAGGGGTTAAACTATGCGAATACTTTATTATCAAAGGAGGGATGGTGATTACTAAGACATTGATATTTGGCTCAAGAAGTAATCTATCTCGTCAATTAAAAAAAAATATTAGCAACTCAGAGTTGATTTCGAGTGATATAGCCCTCAATAACAAAAACTATTTAAGGCAATTTAAATCTTGTGAAAATCTAAACATAATAATAAACTCATTTTATCCAGCTTCAAAACTAAATAACTATTCTGAGCCTGTGGCATACATTCAATCATCTGTATTAACCCTTGCTAACATTCTAAATCAAATTAAAGAATTACCAGTCAATATTGGAAAGATATTGTATACAAGCAGCTCATCTGTTTATGGAATAAATAATTTGTGCCGAGAGAGTGATGTCTTGATGCCATTAAATTTACACTCGTCTTTAAAGGTATCTTCTGAAAAAATGATAGAAGGGTTTTGCAATGAAATGAATATAGATTATATAATTGCAAGGGTGTTTAATATGTACGGAGGGAATGATAAATTCTCAATAATATCAAAAGTTATCGATTCAGATTTATTGTGTAATACATTGCATTTAGTTAATTACGGGGCGTCGGTTCGAGATTATATTCACATCAATGATGTTGTAATGTGCTATAAATCGATATTAAAGAGTGATACACATGGTGTGATTAATGTGGCTAGCGGTAAAGGGGAGTCTATCAAGAATATTCTAGAGTTTTTAAAAGTAGAGGGTGTTCATAAGTTTGACATTAAAAATCATGAAAAGTCTGAAGTTGGCATATCTGTGGCTAATATTGAAAACCTGGGTAGAGTCGTTGATTGTAATGATTTTGTAGATGTTATAGATTACATCGCATTAAAGACTGGGAGATAGTTGGATATATGAAAAAGGTGGTATTTTTTATTAATTCCTTAGTTGGTGGCGGCGCAGAAAGAGTTTTATCTACAATGCTTTTTAGTCTAAAGGGTGAATTTAAACTTACCCTAGTATTAACAGACAAAAGAATTGATTACGATATTCCGGATGATATTAATATCATCTATTTAAATTCTAAATGGACGGATTGTTTAGGTTTAGGTCTTGGTAAATTTTTCAATATTGGCTTTCTTGCATATAAATTTGCAAAATTATGTTCCTTTTTAAAGGCTGACTATTGTTTTTCCTTAACTCTTAGGCCTAATTTAGTAAACTCTTTATCTAAAACATTTGGAAATAAGGGGATAACTATTTTGTACGAAGTTGCAACGCCATCAGTTCAATATTCTAAGAAAAATATATCCTCATTCGTGATAAAGAAAATGATTAGTGCGATCTATCCAAAGGGGGATATATTATTGGCAAACTCTATAGGAGTTTCAAATGACTTGAAGGTGAATTTTTTTATAGAAAAAGACATACAAGTAGTTTACAGTCCAGTTAATATTAAGCATATAACAAACCTTTCGAATGAGGTGTGTAAACTGTCCGACAGTGAATGCGTGAGATTTATAACGATTGGCAGGCTTGATAAAGGAAAAAATCATGAGATGATGATTAAATCCTTCTCTAAAGTTAAAAATACAAAAAGCATACTATACATATTAGGAGAAGGGGAGCTTGAAAGTGAACTTAAGCTTTTGGTCAATAAATTAAACTTGCAGAAGCGCGTTCTTTTATTGGGATTTGATAGTAACCCTTATAAATATTTAAAACAATGTGATGTTTTTATTTTTTCATCCAGCTTTGAGGGCTTTCCAACAGTTGTTATTGAGGCTTTGGCATGTGGACTTCCAGTTATAAGTACAGATTGTTATAATGGTCCAAGAGAAATACTATCAAATGTAAATAACTTTCAACATATTTCGAATAATATTGAATTGGCTGATTATGGGATCCTGACTCCAGTAAATAATCAAAAGTATTTTATAGAAGCAATAGATGTAATTATGGAAAATAAAGGGCTAATGGAGAAATATCAAAAAGGTGCACCAGGGAGAGCGGAATACTTTGTTAATAGTGATCCAACACATGGAATAAAGACTATTTTATTGGATTATAAAAAAGAGATTACCAGTGAACTATAATAGAATCTTAAAATAATTATGTTTTCACTGTATCTTAAGAAATTACATTTAAATTGAAAAAAAATCTATGCTTAAATATGTACATTTTTAACTAAGTATGTGTGGAATTGCTGGCATTATTTCTCTCAATGAGAGGGTTAACCGTGATACGTTGCTGTTAATGTCTCAGGAGTTGACGCATAGGGGGCCTGATGATTTTGGTATTTGGATTGATAACAATATTGGCCTTTCTCATAGGCGACTATCAGTGATTGATTTAACATCCGCCGGACATCAGCCCATGTGTTCACTTGGTGATCGATTCACCATTGTGTTCAATGGTGAAATTTATAATCATTTAGAGCTGCGCAAACAATTAGATTTTTTTAACTGGAATGGGCAATCTGATACTGAAACATTGTTAGTATGTATTGAATTGTGGGGCTTAGATAAGGCGCTCAACAAAATTAATGGCATGTTTTCATTTGCTTTGTGGGATAGCAAGAAAAGGGTTGTTCACCTGGCTAGAGATAGAATGGGGGAAAAGCCACTTTATTACGGCTGGCAAGGGGATAATTTTTTATTTGGATCAGAGTTAAAAGCTTTAAAAGTGCATCCTGAGTTTAAGGAAAATATTGACAGGGAATCACTAGATCTTTATTTTCGTTACAACTACATACCAGCCCCATATTCGATTTATGAAAATATTTATAAACTGTCACCAGGCTCAGTATTGTCGTTATATCAGGGAGAAAAAAAATATAAAATTCGTAGATACTGGTCAATAGAGGACAAGGCTATTGCAGGTGTGCATAATCCCCTGCCAAATAGTGAAGACAATTTAATAAATGAGCTTGAGTGTCAAATTAAGAGGTCTATTAAACAAAAAATGGTATCCGATGTCCCATTAGGTGCTTTTTTATCTGGAGGTATAGATTCTTCTGTTGTTGTTAGCATCATGCAATCTTTATCTCCGCAACCTGTTAAAACTTTTACAATTGGCTTTAAGGATGAAGCATTTGATGAGGCTAAAGATGCAAAATTGATTGCTAAATATCTTGGTACTGATCACCATGAGCTCTATATTTCAGCGCAAGATGTTATTGACGTAATTCCACTTATATCGGACTTGTATGATGAACCATTCTCTGACGCATCTCAAATTCCAACTTACTTGGTGTCAAAATTAGCTAGACAAGAGGTGACGGTATCTTTATCTGGAGATGGTGGGGATGAATTATTTTGCGGATATAATCGCTATCACGTGACAAAAAAAATATGGAATAAAATATCCATATTTCCATTGTTTGTTCGAAAATATATTTCATTATTTCTTTTATTTGTTCCTATTAAAGTTTGGGATAAATTTGAATTTTTTTCATCCATTTCCAAAAAATATACCAACTTAGGTGTAAAAATACACAAAGGTGCCAAAGTATTACACTCTCAATCCCTTGTGGAATTGTACGAAAATTTACTATCTAACTGGAGAATATCTGATAGGCTAGTATTAGATGAGTGTAATAGTAAAGTCTTAAATTTGTCACCATCTAACAAGGTTGCTGGTTTTTCAAGTATTGAAAAGATGATGTTATGGGATTTTCAGTCATATCTTCCTGATGATATTTTGGTCAAGTTAGACAGAGCATCTATGGGTTGCTCTTTAGAGAGTCGAGTGCCATTTCTTGATCATAATTTGGTTGAATTTGCATGGAGAATTCCAGCTAAATACAAATATAAAGATAAGACAGGTAAGTGGATACTGCGCCAAGTGCTGTATAGATATATTCCAAAAGAATTAATGGAAAGACCTAAGGCTGGATTTACGTTACCTTTGGCTAATTGGCTAAGGGGTGATTTGAAAGTTTGGGCTGAAAGTTTGATTAATATCGAGAGGTTGAATAGAGAAGGTATTTTAAATGCGGACATTGTGAATAAAAAATGGAATGAACATCAAGAGGACGGCAAAGATTGGTCTAACCAGTTATGGTCTGTATTAATGTTTCAATTATGGCTTGAAAATAATTCGTAATGAAAAAAATTTTATTTATTGTAAACGACCCTAGTTATTTTATTTCCCATCGAATGCCTATTGGGGTAACTCTTTTGCGAAAAGGTTTTTCGGTTCATGTGGCATCCCCCGGACAATGCCCCTCTGTTTTACTTGATAATGGATTTATTTACCATAGGCTTAAAATGTCACGCAAGGGAAGCAATCCCATAGCTGAAACAATGTCTATTTGGGAGTTAGTTAGGCTGTTTAAACAGATAAAGCCTGATTTGGTGCATTTAGTAACCATTAAGCCTTATTTATATGGTGGTATTGCGGCAAGAATTTCAGGTGTTCCTTCTGTCGTTTCTGCTGTAGCAGGGTTGGGTCTTGTGTTTAGTCAAAACACTGTCAAATCTAAATTTTTGCGTATCATTTTGTATCAGTTTTATAATTTAGCCTTTGGGCATAAAAATCAAACGACTATTTTTCAAAATCCTAATGATAGAGATTTATTGGTTAAATGGGGCATTTTAAGTAAGGATAAAACTGTAGTTATTCGAGGGGCTGGAGTTGATTTAGCACAATATCCATTCTGTGATGAGCCTAGTGGTGTGCCAGTAATTACATTTGCTGGTCGCTTACTGAGAGATAAAGGTGTGGTAGAGTTTGTTGAGGCATCAAGATTGTTGAGAGCTAGAGGTGTCAAGGTTTTTTTTTGGTTAATTGGTGAGCCAGATTCTGGCAATTCTAATTCTGTAACTACAAAGCAATTAGATGAATGGCAGAAGCTAGACTTGATTAAATATTTTAGTTATCGTTCTGATATTGCTTCTTTATTTTCTCAATCTAACATGATTTCTTTACCTTCTTATTACGGAGAGGGGTTGCCAAAAGTTTTAGTAGAGGCTGCGGCTTGTGGTCGAGCTGTCATTACAACAGATCATCCGGGCTGTAGAGATGCTATTGGGCCAAATGTTACAGGCGTGTTAGTTCCGATTCGTAATGTTATTGCTTTAGCTGATGCGATAGAGGATTTAATTAATAATCCAGAGAAAAGAAAACAATTGGGTCAAGCGGGCCGGGTTTTAGCTGAAAAAGAATTTTCAATAGAAAAAATAATAGATGAACATATGAAAATCTATAATGAATTATTTAATGTAGTGAAGTCAGATTGAAGTTACTACTTACAGGTGCATCAGGTTTTATTGGTACAGCACTAGTTAAAGAGTTGTTAAATAAAAACTTTGAATTATCAATCATTCTTCGCCATAAGGTTGATTATCTCCCTAGTGTAATTAAACAATTCATTATTGGAGATTTTGTAAATCATACTGATTATTCAAATGAATTAAATAACATCAACTGTGTGATTCATTTGGCAAGTAAGGCGCACGTAATTGATAAAAATAAAGCTTCTGTACTGGATGAGTTTCGATTGATCAATACTGATTTAACTCTAAATTTAGCTAGACAAGCCGCCACTGCTGGCGTTAAGAGATTTATATTTTTAAGCTCTATTAGAGTTAATGGTAATCAGAATACCGTGCCTTTTTTAGAGTCCGACACTCCTAATCCTAAGGAGTCTTATGCTATTTCTAAACATGAAGCGGAACAGGGGTTATTTGAACTGGCTAAAGAAACTGATTTAGAGGTGGTCATTATTCGCCCTCCATTAGTTTATGGTGCGAATGCACCAGGAAATTTTGGCAGATTAATGAATTGGGTAAATAAAAAATAT
>Ga0233441_1001902_pt1 | contig 16757 bp, 17 predicted proteins | sample SI_123_September_4_FD_182781 | JGI IMG/M metagenome (GOLD analysis project Ga0233441, IMG submission 182781) | Seawater microbial communities from Saanich Inlet, British Columbia, Canada - SI_123_September2016_135_MG | ecosystem: Environmental > Aquatic > Marine > Inlet | place: Canada: British...
TAAATGTACTTACACGATTTAAATCATTGTCAGGTTCTGCTGGAGAATATTTCTTATAGCCAGTTGATTCATATTCCTGTATTAGCGTTTCTAAATTTTTCATAAGTTCATCCTACTTTAGGCTTCTTACCTAATTTTTCCCACCACCTGTCTGGCAGTGGTTGTTGTATTATTGAGTTGGATTGTTACCTTGAGTTGTAATCTCTCACCTCTTATACCTCAGAAGCATGGGAGGGGGGATTCTCTTTCGGAGGAATTGTTGATTAGTTCATAACAATTCCTCCAATTCTCTTCGTTCTGAAGGAGTTAACCGTTTCCCAAAACCTAATGCGTATGCATCAAGCCAGCTTTTTCTAAACAAAAGCTTCTTTCCTGGTTGGACGTACTTCAGCTTACCATTTTTACATAGTTTGCGAAGGGTACGATCAGTGATTTTGAGGTGGTCAGTTGCCTGAACTGTTGATAACCATGGTTCTGTAACTTTTGACATTTTGTATCTCCTTTATAGGTTTTTCAGGATTATCCCTGAACTGCCTATAAATTGAGTGATACAAAACAGGTATTCGACTTATGTGTTATTCTATTTTGGCATAAGTCTTATATCATTATTATGTGTTTATACTCATCTTGAATTATCTCAAAGGGATTTATTGCTTTTTTGTGGAGTCTCTATTAGTAAACTTTTGGAATGGGTGTGGTCCAGTTCTTGATCCGTCTTCGTATTCTTTCAACTCTTTCAAGAGCTTAACATCATCTTCAAACATTAATCCATACTCAGATTCAACTAATCTGGTTTTTTTGAGAAAACTCCTGCGAATACTTAAATAACGCTCTAGGCTACCACGTAGACCTGTGCCTGGAAAAGTTGAGTTAGGCCTTTTGAAATATTCAACCAATTCCATAATAACTTTCGTCGATTGATCGTACCCACACTCATCACAATAGTCAACGATCCACGACAAGAGAGGCTCCAATGGAGTATAATCTGACGCAGTGGCTAAACCTGATATTTCGATTTCTAATTTAGCTTGTACCCTACTCCAAAGTTCCCGCCATGTACTATTCTTCTCGCCAAGAATACCAAAAGCCTCGAGCTTTTCAAGCATATCTGAACAAGCGGTAAGCCTGGTTCTCTCTTCGCTCCTAAGTTCAACCCCTTCCCTATGAAAAAATAACCACGGGGAGAACACCGCAGATAAATAAAATAAAATTGTACCCAGTTGTGAATTTTCTGTACCAGAAGCCCAATTATTAATGTCTTGATATTTCAGCTTAATGAGTTTCTCCAGATCTTCCCATTTTGATTTAGGTAAAGCAACAGCTCTCAGCCTCTGGTCGAATTTTTCCCAATTTATTTTAGCAATCTCTAAGAACTCTTCAACATTGGCAATTATTGGTATATCTTTAGAGGAGGGGCGGGTCAGTCTTAACAAGCCTGAATGAAAGTCATTCATCCATTTGGGATTATCCTTTTTTGGTCTCTTTTTCAGCCTCCCACTTTTTTTCAACACTGAGGGAGCTATTTCCATTGCTTTAGCATTGAGCATGGATTCAATGAGTTCGACCATCTCTGGGCTATCAATAAAATTTTCTTTTAGGGGATTGGTCAATTGTGGTTCCTAAAATTCCATTCCAACCTATTTGAGTGAAACTAATTGCTGTACTACATTTTCTTAGCGATGAGCTCAACCAAACGTTATTTAACTGGGGATGATTGCTGGTGATCAAGCACCAAAAAGATTTCACATATTTAAGTCATTTATATGCACCAAACTTCAATTCCCTATGAGCCTGAAGAACATAACTATTATAATCTAAGATTCTGTAATAATTCTTGGTGATGACAGAGTCCCGCTAAACGCACTGCACTCGAAATGCAGCGTACCTTCGGGTACCGGGGGTTCGAATCCCTCCCTCTCCGCAAACTATCTATAAACTATTATATTGCAACATGTTACACAATTCCTTATCTTAAATAGTTCCAGATTCCTTCCAGTTATTAAGGTAATAATTGGGATCAAACGGTAAATTTTAGGATAAATCATGGCCATTCCAAAAGTAGGTATCTATTCAGTGCCGCTGAAAAAAGGTAAAAGTTGGGGTATTAGATGGAATATAGATGGTGAGGAGAGAAAGGAGATCATTGGTACTTCTAAAAAGCAAGCTGAGAAGGCTGCAACCGTTAAGCAAAACGAATTCTTCAATAACCAATTTGGCGAGCATAAAACGGAAGTTATTGCCTTAGATACTCTGATCAAGGAATTCATAAAATCAAAAAGAAGTGTTAGCCCCTCTACCATTGCTAGGTATAACAATTATTTTAACGCTTTTAATGCTTTCATGATAAAACATTTTCCCAAAGCAACGAAAGATATAACATCCATCAAACGCCATTATATCGAAGAGTTTTTAATCAAACCGTTTGATGATAGAATTTGGGCACCCAAAACTGCTAACGGTGCTTTGGCTGCAATAAATTCAATGTTCCTATATGCCGTAAGAGAAGAGTACCTTAGCAAAGCCCCAACAAAATCTATTGAGCATTTCCAGTTAAACGAAAACACGGAAGCCAAATACTATACCGAAGATGAATTGAAATTGATTTGGAAAAATGTCACTCCGCACTGGGTCGATTTTTTACAAGCCCTGTACTATACTGGTGCAAGGAAAGGCGAATTAATAAATCTGTGGTGGGAAAATGTAAATCTCGAAAAGAAGTATATCACTATAATTTCGACCAAGGAGTATAAAACGAAAACCGGTGAGAAGAGGACAGTGCCACTAAACCCGAGTGCTTTACAAATAATAAAAAGACAAAAGGGTATAAATGATAAGTATGTGTTTACAGGTAAGGAGGGGAATAAAATCAACCAGGATAAACCCTACAGAGCCCTAAAAACTGCATTAAAAAAAGGCAAGATTGAGGGCAATATCCACAAATTCCGCCACACCTTTGCAAGCCATCTTGTCATTGCTGGAGAAAGCCTTTACGCGGTAAAAGAACTTCTTGGTCACAAAGATATTAAGCATACTATGATTTACGCACACCTGAGCCCCAACAAAATGCAATCAGTAGTTACTAAGCTATTCGAATCCTAGCTCCCATGAGATTGAATCCATCGCATCACAGGAACCTCCTAGCATGACATATTTTTTTATTTGCGACAAATATCCTTGAGCTTCCTTGATACGAGTTTTACTTTGGCCCTTGCCCAGTTTCATTATTTCTCCATAAAAATAAATTGAAAGGTATAATATGTCAGTTTGCTCACACCCAAAGATCAAATTAGAAGGGGTCCCATATGAAGTGGACTCAGGGATTTCTGGATTAATCCAAAAAATTACGGATCGTGGAATACGAACCTTTGATAGTTGTGAAGATTCATTTAACGGAGGACGAATTTTTATTTATTTTAACAGTGGGATCGATATACAATCATTTATGGATGTATTATTTGCATCAGGGGTCGATGAGAGCGATCAACTATATATGCGGATAAAATCTAATACAGACGAGGGGCCAGATGCCTGGCAATATATAACAGGTGTACACCCCATTGTAGCAAAACCCTGGCTTTTGAGAATTATAAAATTATTACCGATCCCATGGTTTATGAATACAGTGATATTGATGAACCCCCCAGTGATCGTCCCCGAGCAAGGGGTGCTGAGGCAGATTACTTCACTTTGTTTGAGTTTTCAGCCAAGTGGGATCCGGTGCCAACCATGCTGACCCAAAATCATGTAGGTGTGGTCAAGGGATTTATGGGGCAGACCACCGGTTTTAAGCGTTCATTAATTAAAAAACATATTGTCGTTATGGGGGATGTCCCGGGACAAGAGCAAGTAAAGTATATCCATGGTAATGCGGGCAAGGGTACTTTCACATTTTTAGCAGGTCATGATCCTGAGGATTATCAGCATTTTGTGGGTGATCCTCCAACCCAGCTCTCGCTGCACCGTAACTCTCCAGGATATCGGCTTATTTTGAATAATATTTTATTCCCGGCCGCCAAGAAAAAGGAACGTAAAACCTAACCGATACAAGAGGACTCCCCTCCGACACAATCCCAATGTCGATCACTGAATCGGTGATTCATTGTTTAACAATAAAGGAAATTTCCACACCCTTTGGGCTCACAAAGGTACAATTGGGGCACATTCCTCAATTATTGATAAGGAGCGTATCGACTGCGGCGATCTATCTTCTTTTCTCCTGATTCAGGAAACTACCCCCATTTGCACTCGCCAAAATTTGCAATTCTAATATCGTGGCTACTGACTTATATCACATTTAACCCTTGAATAACTTGTGTACGGACATCTACTATTGATCCCAGCGATAGCATCGACGATATTCAATGCTACTAAATTAAGGGATAGGAGTTTTATCATGCGTAAACTAGTCATCATTTCCGTTGCTTTTCTACTGGTATTGGGATCAGTAGTCAACGCCGAATCAGCCGATGCATCCATTAGTATCACAATTGAGAACAACGATGTGGATTGGTGTAATCTTCAGCATCCGGGGACAGGTTCATTTGAAACGGGTAATGTGTTTATCACTTACGCTCAAGTTTATGAAGCTGGTGTAACCGATGCAGTTGGACAGGGAGCGGATATCTACGCCTGGATTGGCTACTCTGAGTCTGATACTGATCCTTCTGGAGAAGGGTGGACATGGGTAGCGGCCAGCTTTAATGCCGATGTCAATGAAGACAGTAATGATGAATATATTGTTGACCTTGGAAATGAAATCAGCAGTGCCGGTACCTATTATGTGGCCAGTCGCTTTTCCCGGGACAATGTGAATTATAAATATGGTGGTTACGTCTCTGGAGCCGGCGGTTTCTGGGATGGTTCAACCAACGTGAGTGCCGTATATACTGTGACAGTGAATACAGCACCTGTTCTGGCAAGTATTGGTAACCAGGGACTAACTGAGGATGTGGCAGCTATTGTTGAGCTCTCCGCCAGTGACGCTGAAAGTAATTCTATAACTTATTCAGTTGAGGGTGGCTCAAGTTCAACCGTATTGGCAGTGGTTAGCAATGATACCTTATACCTTACTCCCGCCGATGATTATTTTACCGCGGAGGCTATCAGCCTAACGATCACGGCTGACGATGGACACGGCGGTTCTGATTCTGAGACCTTCGAGGTCACCGTCACCAATGTGAATGATGCACCGACCATCGCTGTGATCTCTGACCAAACTGGATCTGAGGGTACTGAATTGACCTTTGATCTGACAGGATCGGATGCGGATGCGGATGAATTGACCTGGACCAGTGACAACCTGCCAACCGGGGCTGTTTTTACCGACAATACTGACGGAACGGCGACATTCACCTGGACCCCAACCTACACCCAGGCAGGTACTTACTCTGATGTCCAATTTATTGTGAATGACAATCAAGGTGGTCAGGCCCTGATGCGGATGAAGACCAGAAGGTAAGAGATCTTGTTTTTAAAACAGATCAGATTGCTGCTTCTTTTACTGATGCTTATGCCTGTGGGACGATTATTGGCCGCAGGGGATACACTGAGTATCAGTATTTTCATCCAGGATGTTGTGTCCGTGGATGATGTCTTTGTCCCCAGTGATTATGCTTTACATCCACCCTATCCCAATCCCTTTAACCCGGATGTAAACCTGGTGGTAGATATACCCCAAACTGCTACCACCCGAATCAGTATTTTAAATCTTAGAGGACAGGAAGTAGCTATCCTGGAAAACCGTCAGTTAGCCCCTGGGCGCTATGATTATCAATGGCGGGCTTCGGGTCAACCCTCTGGCATTTATTTCGCCAGAATACGAGCAGGCCAATTTGAAACAAGTGAGAAAATCAGTCTGCTGAAATAGAATGATCATATTGAATTAGATGGATTGATTGAATATATTCAAAGACTTTTTTGAGAAATGATTTAGGAGGAAAAATGAAAAAATATGTAGCAGCAAGTTGTCTAATAATGCTATTAATTCCATTAAACATTTTTGGTGCCTGGGGCATGTTCGACTCAGATAGAAGTTGGATTACTATAAATAAAGATGGTAGTTCCTCTTCATACACACTTTGGAATTCAGGAACAGGCACCTTTGATGGGGCAAATTTAGGTTCATATGCTTCTGGAGACGTACTACAAATAACGGCTTTTGATGTTAAAACATGGAAAAATTCAGGTGGAGATGTAACTGGAATTGAATATTTCTATAAGGTATATAAACAGGGCGGCAGCGAACCCAGCTTCGTAAGCATGGGTGGTGGATTTTTGGCAGACCTGGGTTCAGACAATCAAAAATGGGGTGTTACTTCCGCCACAATAGACCTCCTTGATGGTGTTAATTCAGCAGGTACTTGGGTCGTTGAAGTATACGGTTCTGTTTCGGGAACAACGCCCGCTGAAACTATTTCTGATAATAATACTGGTAGCAATTACTTAGCAACATTTTCGACGGATGCATCCCTACCAGTAGAGCTCTCCACATTCTCAATTTATTCCTCAGCCAAGGGGGTGAAGTTGGTTTGGACCACCGACTCTGAAATTGAGAACCAGGGATTTGTAATTCTGCGAAAAAGTGCAGACAAAGATTGGGCAGAACTAGCCTCTTTTACCAAGCACCCTGCCCTGGAGGGTCAAGGGTCCACCACCGAAGCAACAGACTACTACTTTATCGATACCCAGGTGAAGGAAGGCTTGAGCTATTCCTATCAATTGATCGATGTGGATTATCAGGGTAAAAAGATCTACCACAAGGATCACATAGAAACCATTACCTATGTTAATCCAGGTATGAACACCAAACCTAACGCATTGAAAGTAGTCAAGCTGTATCCGAATCCCTTTAACCCAACTGTAACCCTGACCTATGATCTGGCTGAAAAGAATGATCTGGATGTGAGTGTTTATAATTTGGCTGGTGAACAGGTATGGCATTATGCCAGAGGGGGTCATCCAGCGGGTCAGAACTATACCCTTACCTGGAACGGGAATGATATGCAAAATACGCCAGTGCCCTCAGGTATCTATCTCGTCAATATCCAGGCTGGTGCTCAAATCAAATCTGAAAAGGTTACCTTGCTCAGATAGATTTATTCACAATCTTGTTACTAAGGGCAGCTGTTTCAGTTGCCCTTTTTATTTGAAGCCATCAAAAACCTTAATTGCTGGGTAAGTACAAACTTATGTGCTGGTGAGGATCCCGCCATCCCGTCCAAGTTGCTCGCCATTCACATAACACTTTGTATTTTTATCATGAGGAGTACTTTTTAGGCAGAACATGAAAAGCGCTATCAAAATCTTACTTGTTTTGTCCTGCCTAGCTGTCAACGCACAGGATTCAAGCTTTTATTACACAGGCTGGGGTAAACCAGGGACGGCTGTATTTGTGCCCCTGGATTCCATAAAATCTGGTGAATATACCCAGGTAAAAATGGTCAATGAAAAACCTGAACTGGTCAAGCAATTCAATGCTACTCATGTCCTTCAAGGTCATGTGGAGAATGAATACGATGACCGTGGAAATCACAAATCCAGTCGGTCCTATGACATGCTGGGACATTTGAGGGAGGAGTCTATTTTTCAGAACGACCCCTCTGAAATGGCTTTATTCAGGACCATTTTTGGTAACACATTTATTCCTGCCAATTCCAACTTTATGATTCGTAAGGAGTACAATGATTTTCAAAGAGAGACAGGCTACTTTATCATTGGAATCCGGGGCCAGACCCTGTGTTCCAGAGAAACTCTCTATCGGGATGATCGACGTAAAGATCGTGAAATACTGAGAGATGACCTGCAGGGTGTCGTGCTCACTGAGCGCCGCTACAAATATATCGATGCCGAGAATCGTACGGTACTGGAAGAATTCGATGGCTCTGGTAAAATGGTGCAACGAGTCGTCCTTTTTGACCATCATGATATCATTCAAGACTAACGAATAAAGGAGCGAATTTGAAGAGCAGCGTATTGCTGATGTTGATTCTGGGGCTGGCCTTGTTTGGATATGCTCAGGAAGCAATGGAAGATACGGCGACAGTTCCCCTTGATCCAGTTGCAGATTTGTTGGTGCAAGCTGAGCTTGCCCACGAGGCGAAGGATTATGAAAAGACAATGATGTTGCTCCTGAATGCGGTGAAGCTTGATGGTAAAAACGAAGAGGTCTTATGGAAGATCAGTCGCGGATATTTTGATTTTGCTGATCGCAAACCCAATGATTTTGAATATAAAAAACAGTTTATCTATGATGGTAGGGAATATGCAGATAGGGCATTGGCGATAAATGACAAGAGCGCTGGTGGACACAAATGGTACGCCATTCACCACGGTCAGATCGGTGAAGCTGAAGGTACAGAACAAAAGATAAAGAATTCATATGGTATGAAAGATCATACCCTGTTAGCCATCAAATATGATCCAACAGACTCAGGCAATTTTCACGTAATGGGACGCTGGCATTTTGCGCTTTCGAATCTATCCTGGATTGAGCGACAGGTCGCCAGTATCATCTATGCCACGCCACCCGAAGCCTCATATGAAGAAGCCTTGGAATTCTTCAAAAAAGCTCACAAACTCGATAAAGCGGACATTCGTAATATGTTGTATATCGGTTACTGCTATGATGAATCGGATGATGAAGATTCCGCTGCCATCTGGTTTAAAAAGGCTATCACAGCCAAAGCATCCAGCGCTAGTGACCGCAGTCTACAGGCGGAAGCTAAAGAAGCCCTGGACGATCTCTAAACAATGTTAATGGTGGGCACTTAAGCATTTGAGTACCCACTCTATATTTAAGGAAGTTCCATGATTACACCTGCTCCCATTCAACCCGGTTCAACCATTGCTATTATTTCACCTTCTTCTGCTCCAAAACCAGAAAAGCTTAGACGTACACCCTCCTGAAAACCGTGATAATCGTTCTGGATCAGGTTTAACACCCATAATAATTGAACTAACTAGTGCAATTGATCCACCTAACAACTCTGGGCCATTAATAGTAAGTGCATCGGCTAAATATTCTTTTGGAATTCCAATCTCTGAGACCATTGAACCTAATTTGTCAAATTGGTCTTTAGTAAGAGAAAAAAATGGGTTTATTCCAGAAATGGAAGCTGTATCGCGCAACAAGTGCTCTGTGGATTGCCCTAGTTCTCTAGCCCAGCCGTCATCAACTTTTGTATCTTGAACTGCTTTAAATGCCCCCCAGATTGAATGCTGACCATCAACAATATGGTGATAGGCAGAGCCACCTACTCTGGTTTGATTATATACTGAATCAATCGCCGAATCATATTCGTCAAAGTTGTGATTAAATTTATCCGCCATCCATTTTGCTAAATTATAGCCCGGATCGCCCGCTAGAATCCCCTGGAAACCGAGTTGGGTAGCATCATTTTTTTTGGGTGGTATCCCCAATTCTATCGATTTCAATTTCCGTTCTAAATCGTTCATATTGATTTCCTCAGATTTATGGGGCGTTATGTCTAGCGCCATATCAACCAAACAGTTTGGCAGCAAAAAATATTGGTGCCGACACTACTGACATCAATACTATTTGTATAGACAATATTTTGATCAACCCCATAACACCGTCTCTTTTGCCAAGTGACAATAGTTGTGGTGACCTAATAAAGCCCCAGCCCATTGACAGGATAATCGATCCAGCAAATAGGTAATACCAAGACTGTTGAGCATAGCCAAGTTTTGCTGTAAGAATAATGCCCACTAAATATAGAAATTGGCCTATTTTTATCATCACAAAGATCCTTTCGAAGTGTACATTAATTTTTGCTGATATTTATCCCGTTTATCGTTAATACTTTTATCAAATTCTCATCATTGATCTGTAAATCATATCTCCATTCAATGATTTGAATCCCGTTTTGCTCACAAATGTACTTTTTCCTGTGATCCCTTTCAACAAGGCTCTCGAACCCCTTGTCCCCACCAAAAAATTCAACTGGTTTGTAGTGTTGCTCACCATTGTACTCTATCCCAATTTTCAACGAAGGAATAAAGATGTCGATTCTTTGTGCCCCAAGCCAGTCTGGTGACCATTCTCTGATCATATCTGGAAAGTATTTTCGTACTAGCACAGCTAGCTCAGTTTCTGATTTCCAAATTGTCTGTAATTGCAAATGATGAGCGGGATCTGACTGAAACAATATAGCTAACTCCAGATAATCAATACTATTGTAGACTCTATATCTTGCTCCAATTCGGACAGGGTATGGCCTTAACGTATCTGATATTTTTTTTTGCATGGATGCTGTATTCTCGTTGGACCAAATCTTTGCCAATTCAAAGGCAGACATATTCGGTGTAATTTGTTCTGCGAATTTCTCATAACTTGTTAAAGACCAGAATGGTGGGACATAGGGATGTGGTAGCCAACTTGTTGGATTGAAATAGAATCTGACGAGTATGCCTGGGTCAATAGGTGAAGTGCTTATTCCGGCACGATGAAGGAGCTTGCTCCACGACATCTGCCTCTTTTTTGACCTCCACCCAAGCTCCCCCCCCCATGCTTTTGTAGGAATCAATTGCAATTCAAACAAAAATGTATCGAGCATTGGTCCTTTCAAGCCAACCGATTCATACTCTTTATGTATTATCATTCTTTTGAGAGCGTTATCTAATCCCTCTCGGCTGCCATACCTTCTCTTCTGATCAGCAGTCCACTGGCGCAATGACAGTAGCCTTTGCTCAACACCTGATTCGTCAGATGAGCGGTTCGCAGACCTAGCCATTTTTGCTTTACGAAAAAGTTTTTGCGCGAAGTATTCAGTGATTCTGTTCATAAGGATGCAGTAACAAGCGCTTGATCATCACAGGCTGGTAGATATGTGACATGCGCATTTTAGAGTTGATGAATTCATGTAGTTGTTCGTAAGTCATATATTCTTTTTCATCGGCTAATACCCCAGAAAGTCGGGCCATCCTTTCCACCCCTGATCTTTATAGGCAACCTCAGGCTTCGTTGGTAAATTTGGTGGCCGCTCTGGAAGGTTAGCCAGTCCACCTTTACAGAAAAATCGCCAGTCATTTCTAGATTTTAAAGATAATTTATGTACGAATGATCGAGCATCTTTAAATGAAAGCTTCTCAAGATGACGGACGTGATAAACACCTGATATATCTCCCCAAGAATTGAATTCCTTATAGTAACTCACGGGATCATGAGGTATTAGTAATTCTTCAAGATTGTTTTTTTTCTTTGTATAGTAGATTCGATATTGTTTTGCAGTTGAAATTTTCTCTGTTTTCATCATCCTTTTGAAGCCATTTGCTGAAGGAAAGAGACCCCGCTTGTCAATGTCGGCTATGTTTTTAGTGCCGAGCCAATCGGAGACACTTACCCATTCTCCTTGTTTTTTATAATACTGGAGAGGGTTCTTTGGTATATTTGCTGGTAATTGAGGTAAATTTGAAAAGGTGCCTTTGATATATTTATTCCATTCGGGATAGGAGTCCAATTTTAATTTATGGACAAACCGCTTAGCATTTTCATATTCCATAAAATTGATTGAGCCAGGTGCATCCCTGCCAGTTCCAAGCCAATCACCCCAGCTAACCCAACCATCTTTTTTATATGATACATGCGGGTTGTGAGGGATGTCATCTGGCAAAGAGGGGTAATCTGTTAAAGCACCCTTGCAATATTGTCTCCATTCTGCTGCTGAGTTTAATTTCAAAGATTGTGCAAACAGACGCGACTTTTTAAAACCTCTTTTACCAATAAGTTGTCGAGCAGAATTCCTGACAATACCTTGTTCCTTTAATCCCAACCAATCTGACCAGTCAACCCAACCAGAATGACGGTATGTTATATCAGGTCGTGCAGGAATGTCATCCTGTTTTATAGGCAAATGTTTACTTTTGCCCTTACAATAGGACATCCATGATGTAGCTGAGGGTATTTTTAATTTTCGCACAATTTTACGAGCAATTGAAAACTCGAGGAATTCCATTTGATGGTTAGCGATATTCCCAGTCCCTAACCAATCCCCATAGCCCAGCCATTCTGATTTGTATGCTTGATTTGGACCCGATGGAATATCATCAGGTTTTTGACCACTCTTACAATACAGATTCCATTCAGATTGACTCTTCAAGCCAAGAGATATCACGAATTCCCTAGCTTCCACAAATGACCTAAAGGAATAGCCCAAAAAGTCCGCCCACGAAATCCAGCCTTCATCCTTATATACGTGACTGAGAGAAATAGGAATATCATCAGGTTTTTGACCACTCTTACAATACAGATTCCATTCAGATTGACTCTTCAAGCCAAGAGATATCACGAATTCCCTAGCAGACTCAAAGGTTCTGTACTTTCTGAATTGTGTAGAAACTGATCCAGTTCCAAGCCAATCACCTATTCCAATCCAACCCTTGTGCTTGTAAACTTCCCTAGGCGAGATTGGTATATTGGGAGGTTTCAGACCACTCTTACAAAACACCTTCCAGTCATTACCATTTTTTAAGCCAAGCGATCGTGCGAACTCTCGTGCCTCTTCAAAAGGCTTATATGCAAAACCAAGAAAGTCTGCCCACGAAATCCAGCCTTCATCCTTATAGGTGGTATATGCATTGCTTGGAATATCATCGGGTTTCTGAGCATTTACGCAAAACTGTTGCCAGGCTCTTACACTCTTCAACTCAAGCGATCGTGCAAAGTCTCTGGCTTTTTCAAATGATCTAAACTTAATCAACTGTGCAGCAATAGTTCCCGTACCAAGCCAGTCACCAAGATTAATCCAACCTCTACCTTGATAGCTCCTCGCGGGAGTACTGGGAATATCATCAGGTTTCTGACCGGACTTCTGATACAATCTCCATTCTGCAAGATTCTTCAATCCTAATGATCTGACATAATTTCTTGCCTCTTCAAAAGGTCTCCAATTGAGTTTGGCAAGTCGATTCCAAACCTGCAATTCAATGGATTTCACGAACTGATCTAAGTCAATGCGCTCTAATAGACTTTCAGTCAGTTCTGGGGTAAATCTGAGATCCGTAGATTGTTTTTTATCAGCTCTATCTCTGAAATACTCTACAATTCTCTCATCATTAGAGGCTAAAGCACGTAGCACAGTTAGTATTGTCTGAAATGCCCCACTATTCTCAAAGCCTGTTTCATCTTCTATGAGTACAGGAATAATTATATACCCAAAATCCTTACCATCAGCCAGTCGCAAAGCGCGTCCAACTGCCTGAACAATATCAACTGCACTCCTTTTGGGATCTGCGAACAACACCCCATCAATATTTGGAACATCTACACCCTCTGTAAGACAACGTGCATTACTGATTAATGCCCTATCAGAGGAAGCAAATTCCTTGATTATCCTTGATCTAATAGAGGTGGGAGTTTTTCCAGAGACAAAGAAAGTCTCCACTTGATCATTGCCTTTTTCGACCGCTTCCGTGTATGTCTGCTGATTGTTTCTAAAGGCCTGAGCTTTGGCGATACTCGTATGAAAAGATACAGCATGTTTTATCGGATATTTTTCCATAGCTTGATTGAGAGCAACTATTCCCGCCAGCATTTCAGCTTGAACTCCATCATCCCATTTGCCACGATCAGGCTTTACGATAGCTCGCTCCTGGATATACTTGACTACCTCTTCTTTATCGATGAGCATCGTTAGTATCTTATAATCAGAAAGTATGGGTGGGTCTTGTTCCAAAGCTTCTTTAAAGGTCAACAACTCGAATGTATCACCATAGACCTCAGGATTATCCATGCTGATGATCTCATCTCTATTGCCAGCATAGCGTCTTTCAGTGGCTGTCATGAAGACACGTTTCCGAATCTTGATATTCTCATCTGACAGGAGGTGTGCGAACGTTTTGTCCCGGTCTCCAACTGTCTTGTGCGCTTCGTCCATGATACCAAGATCAAACACCTTTTTTGCAAGGCGAGAAGCCTCAGCTAGGACTTTCCCGCTTTGATAGGTGGTAAAGACCACCTTGAGATCTGGGGAACGTTTTCTGAGCCATTTAGCAATTATCTCTGGGTCGGTATTGGTCGGGATTCCCAAATCCTGAGTACTAATGGCTGAGTCCACTTCGCCGGCTGTTTTATCACTACAGATTGCGATCCAGTCCACTGTCTGCTTATTTGCAATGACTTCTCTCAACCAGGCTTTTAAAGTTTGATTAATTAGGGATAGACTTGGTACTGCGATAACAATGGTTTTCGCCTCCAACTCTTTTGCAATCCAATAAGCTGTGAGACTCTTGCCGGTCCCGCAGGGCATGATCATCTTACCACGAGTAGCCTTCTCTGAAACGAAGTGCTGATAGGCATTACTGACGGTTCGTTGCTGATGTTTCCTTGGCTGAAAAGGGACAGGCCGAACATCTTTTCGAGCTAACAATTTCTTGACTTGTTTAAAGAACTCTACATCAAGATCTCGCCAGATCTCACCGGCTATAAGCTTTACATCTTCCTTTTGGTCTTTGAAAACATTTGCAGAGCGATCTACTGTAGTAGCAACTAAACCAAAGGTGATACCTTTCGCCTTCGAAAATGCCAGGCTTTGAAAAGTGGAAATTTCGCGCCAGGTAAGAGACTTTGACTCATCTGCTTTATACTTACACTGAATAGCCCAGTACTCACCTTCATTGGTTTCAGCAACAAGATCGATGCCCATGTCTTTTGTGGGTAAATTGAGTTTCTTGAGCGTATTCGTCGGGATTTCGCTGAAAAGCCACACGGCATTCAGTTTGCTAACATATCGAGGATCAATTTGGAGGTAGAGCTTAGTTAATAGCTCAAAGATGTCGCCCTTGTCCTTTGTGTTGGAACAAGCATCAATTTTGGCTTTGAGGTCGACCCAGTTTTTGCCTGATGATATTGTTCGACTGATGTCCATAATTTACGAGTTTCTCAGATACTATCCTGCATGTATGTTAGCTTTTTGTTTGGCTCGTATTCCAGATTCCTGTTCCTAGTCTATTCTGATCCTCTTCAGCGAAATCAATCGCGTATCCAGTTGATCGGATGTACAGACCAAGATCCTCGACTATAGGTCTTGTTGCCTTATATATCTTTATTCCATCGTCCCAGGTCAGGCCAAAATCTTCAATAGCCATTAGCTTATACTCACCATCATTGGGTCGTACTTCGTAGTGTGAGATTGTCTTATCGCGAATACTCTTTAATTTTTCGACCATTTGCGAATCAAGGAAAGATTCTGCAGTGGCTATCACTTTGTCAAATTTGTTGTCAAAAAGCGACTCATTGTCCGCTTTATACTCTTTGATCTTGCGCGATACGTGTTGATCCTTCCATTGTTGTGAATACTCTCCAACGAATACGAAACTTTCCTTTGACATTGGTTTAGTAAACGATTCCCGAAGTAGCTGTTTTGCTCCAGGTTTTTTAGTTAGACCAATAATATTTTCTATGCTCGCTGATCGTTTATCAGAATCGGATATCAAATTGGCTAAAGCTTGTAAAAATGATAAATACAACTCTATTCTTAGAAACTGTATTCCGAAGGCACCATTTGGTCGTATTTTCAAGTTATCGATAACTGCTTGATCGTGTAAAATCGGGACAATGAATGCCCATTTAAGACGCGAATCAATAAATTTGTTAATCATGATTTCAGTGAAAGACTGAATTTTCTTCAATTGATTCATTAATAAATAAACCTAACGCTTTACCCTTGAGCCACTTCCTGCGTCATATGCTCGCCACACTTCGGACACGAATGCTTGGCATCCCAAGGTTGGACATTAGACGAATTACAGTCTGGACAACGATTCAGAAAACTAGGTACAACATCCGGATCTCCGATAAGACCTGCACCATGAAATTCTATGGGCACTTCAACCAGAGATTTACACCCCAAGCAGTGCCTTGTATCCACGGTTGCAATCGGGGCTTTATCTGGTGAATCCCAGACTACTGCGGTATAGCCGCAGGAATGACAATTATAGCTATTTGAGTTGCTCAGATAATTCTCCCCATATTGTGTTGAACGTACCTGAAAATAGCCAGAAGGTATATTATATCAAAAGAAAACCCTAGGCAATGAAGTTAGTGGGGGAATAACGGCAAAAACGACCTCCCTGGATGGCTGCGGTGGCGATGATTTAAATTGGTGGGGTGTTACTATGGTGAGATTTTAGTTTATATTCAATGTTAAATGAATTTAGTCGCCAGGTAAATATGCCCTAATGAGAATAATAATAACATGTTATAATGATTATATCGCTTGACAAATCATCGAAAACACATTATATTAAGGTATAGGATAAAACATATAACTTTTCATCCTATCCGAAACACGAATCCGACGAAATATGAAATGATGAGACAGCTTATGGCGAGCTTGGCTGATCTGGTCAGTTCCAGATTTTAGCTAAATAGCCAAGATTTCAAATTCGGAGGAAAGTTCTAATGAATAGCCCCCTACCCACTCAGGAGCTAGTTGATTTTTATAGCTGTGCGTATCTTATTGCGACCGGACAAAAATTACAAGGCACCTACAAACGAGGATCCCAAACTGTTTTCATTTTCGATGATACAACTGAGATCCACAATTTACTAAACAACTACTTTGCTATGCAGGCTGACATCAATGCTTCAGCGTATGCCCAGGCGATAAAAAATCTGAAGAACATTATTCACTCTTCAACAAATTCACATTCAAACCACAATTCACAATATCATGACCACAATAGAAAGGATACCCAATAAATCAATAGAGCTGTCAACAGCAGCTAAGACATATAACGGG
>Ga0233441_1001922_pt1 | contig 16579 bp, 10 predicted proteins | sample SI_123_September_4_FD_182781 | JGI IMG/M metagenome (GOLD analysis project Ga0233441, IMG submission 182781) | Seawater microbial communities from Saanich Inlet, British Columbia, Canada - SI_123_September2016_135_MG | ecosystem: Environmental > Aquatic > Marine > Inlet | place: Canada: British...
GTAGCCCGAAGGAGTCACACAGTCTTCCAAGGTGGAAGACGCATCTCCGAATCCGTCACCGTCAACGTCAGCGTAGGACACATAGAAGAGCCCTTCGTCAACATCGCCGTCACAATCGTTATCCAAAGTGTCACAGATCTCTGTGGCGCCAGGATAGGTCGCAAGGTCGGTGTCGTCACAGTCGGTGCTGTCTGAGATGTAGCCAGATGGCGCATCGCAGGCATAGGCGCTGGTATAGGCATCGCCATAACCGTCGCCGTCAGTGTCTGCGAACCAGTCCAGACCATCCACGACTTCACTCGAACCATCAACGGTTCCCTCGCAGTTGTTGTCGATCGAATCACAGATCTCTGTGGCACCGGGGTTGGCTGCAGACTCATAGTCATCGCAGTCGGTGTTGTCGGCCACGTAGCCCGAGGAGGCTGAACAGCCTACTTCGGTCACGCTGGTGTCACCGTAGCCATCTTCGTCGTAATCGCGATACCAGGTAGCCGCATCAAGGGCGTCGGCCTCATCGATATCACCATCACAGTCGTTGTCGATCGAGTCACAGTACTCATCCGCACCTGGGTAGGTACTTGCATCAGTGTCATCGCAGTCATCCGCACTCAAGCTGTAGCCAGAGCCGGAAAGATCGGCACAGTCGCTAACGGACGTTCCGCCAGCCTCACCGTAGCCATCACCGTCCGCATCCAGAATCCAGTCAGACCCGTCTTCGTCGTCGGTCGGATCGCAGTTGTTGTCGACTTCGTCCCCACAGACTTCACGTTCTGCCGGACTGATAGACGCATTGGCATCATCACAGTCAGTGTTATTTGCCACGAACCCGGAGGGAGCATCGCATTGTGCTGTAGCAATGCTCACATCACCAAAGCCGTCACCATCGTTGTCTGCAAACCAGTCAACGTAGGTAAGCGGATCCACATTGGGATCTGCGTCATCCACGAGCGCATCGCAGTCGTTGTCGATGCTGTCGCACACTTCGTTGGCGTCTGGGTTGATGTTGGGGTCAGTGTCGTCGCAATCCATACCCCCCACAGTGTAACCCATGGGTTGATTGCAGGCGGTCACGACCACAGACGGATCACCATAGGCGTCCGCATCTGCATCTAGATACCAGTCTGTAGAATCCACTGCGTCGGCTTCATCGACATCACCATTACAGTTATTGTCGACATTGTCACAGTACTCATCAGCGTCTGGGTTTACTGCAGGATCAGCATCATTGCAATCGGTACTGTCTGCGACGTGGCCGGTGGGCTGCGTGCACGACTCGATCATGCTTGCCCCATCACCAAACCCATCGCTGTCTGCATCTGCAAACCACGTAAGCGTTTCGGAGGGGTCAGCATCTGAATCAACAATGCCATTGCAGTTGTTGTCGATGCCGTCACACACTTCGTTTGCGTCTGGGTTGATGCTTGCATTGGTATCGTCGCAATCATTTCTGTCAGCAACGTAGCCGGCATCAACACCATCGCAATCACGCGTTGTGTTTGCCGAAGAACCAAAACCATCTGCATCAGTATCTACATAGAGCTCGTAGCCATCTGCAAGATCAGGATCATCGTCATCGACAAACCCATCGCAGTCGTTGTCGCGAGAGTCGCACATCTCGATCATGCCAGGATTCACTCCTGGATCGGCATCGTCGCAATCAACACTCTCGTCATATCCATCACCATCGTGATCGACATAACCGGCATAGCCGGTATCTTTTCCATACCACTTTGCATCCCAGTCGCTCATACACCCAGAGACAAGCAACAGCACAGCAGTTGTAAGGAGCATTCGCATCAGTTCACCTTTCGGTTTTGGTGCTTTTCTCCGATCCGCAAAAACGCGAATGAAGATACGAAATTAACAAAACCCCCCTGATTTGTCAAGGGGGTTTCTGCTGAATTTAGCAAAATTTTCTAAAAAGTAAAGGTTTTTTGCATTACCTGCTCAATGCACTTATTGATCTGAATCTACAAAACAAATTCTCAGTGTTTTACACCGACTTTCCCAAGCAAGAATAATCAATTTCTGAATCTCTTTCTCCGAAAAACTTTCTGGCACAATAATTCTCTGCTCAACAATCCCATCTACACACTTATCAAATGTAGCCTGCAATGCAATCTGTTTTCTTGGAGAGATTTCAACAGATGTCTTAAAAAGTTTTTGTATTCGTTTTGATATTTTATCTACCCCTTGCACTGATCCTGTATGAGCAATTTGATGTAAGAGATGTGAATCCCAAAAACCAAAATGCCTTGCTGTTTTCTCAAATGCTGCAGAAAATTTTAGTAATTCTGCACCTGATAGAGATTCCCTAAAAGCACTCACATCATGAAACGAACCAATCCCTGGAGTAACATTTGTCAGCAATGCAATTTCTTTTGAAGAATGAATTGCCGTCAATGACGCATTGCGCATTTTCATTTTCTTTCCCTTGCCCAAAGGATATTTTTTATACACACCTCGCTTCAGTGCTAGTTGTTCTGATGACCTCTTTGCCTCCTTTGAAATAAAACGCATGACCCGCTCAGCCTCACGGATTGCCGAAGCTGAATCATAGGCAACACCAATATGCACAAGCAACTCTGCAAAGCCAACTACTCCTAAACCTATTGAGCGATACTCTTTTGCAAACTTTTTTTCTTGAGTCGTTGCGTAGCATTGAACATCAATCGCATTATCCAAAAATCTGACTGCCCCTTGTACAACTTGCCGCAATAGACCCCAATCGACTGATCCTTTTGTTGGAATACCTTTCAAAAAAGCGGCTAGATTAATTGACCCATAATTCATCTCGTCAAAATAGACACACTGCCCCTGTTTCTTGAGTGTGTTTGGCACACCTTGTTCTGGCAGGCAAATTGGATTCTTTCTCTTTGCTGCCTGAATAAATAATAAGGAACTTCTGTCAGAAGCCTTGAGGCACTTTGCCAATTGATCAAAAAGTGTCTTTGTAGACTCAGTCCTCTTTGTCTTTCCTGTTACCGAATCCTGCAAACGAATGGTTTTCTTTTCTTTCACAGACTTCATGAACGAATCTGCAATACAAATTGTCTGCAACTCATTGCAGCAACCATCTTTTGAAACAACCTGCTCTGCAAAGGCAGAAAGATTTACAGAAACTTTTTCTTTTTTTAGACAAACTCGATTTGTTTGTTGTTTTTTTGAAAGACCTGCACGCAAAAAAAGTGAAGTGTTTGGTAAAAAAGCCTTATTTGCCATGATATCATAAAACCATTCTTCTGTCTGATCGATTTCTCTTTTTGTCTTTCCATGTCGCTTATCAATGGCAGCAACAACCCTTGCAACTCGACGAAAAAGCATACTTGGCGTTTCAATGACTTCTCCTTTTTCATTTCTTAGTAGATAACGATCAACTAAAAGCGACATGGCGCTCATTCCAAGATGCAAATCGTCACGCACCCCAAAAAACTCTTTTATATACTCACGCTTAGCCGTGCTCTGAAAAAATAGAATGTAAGCATTCGCAACATCAACAAATCCTTTTTCCATCAATGCTTCATGCACAATACGTAAAATATCCTCAGAGCCTGGAATCACTTTTTGATATTCACTTTTAAGCCGCTCCTCTGTAAGAGAAGCGATCTGCTTGCTCAGATACCCATTACCCGCACGTGCAGCATGAAAAGATTGCTGTAATGCTTTTGTCAGCTTTGCTTTGTTAAACAACTGCAAGCGCCCGTCACGCTTACGCACCACAAACTGATTTGTTTTCTTTTTTACCATACGCAGATATTGTAACACTTTCGTCTTACAGGTTCGAGAAAGAAAAAAGTAGCAAGTTTCCCTGCTACCCAAGAGTCCTGCGGATCCTCCTTCGAATCACGCGCGAACCATTAGATTGCCCTCGGCTGGGCTGTTGTGTGGTTTTCCCACGGGACGCACGCAACTGCCGCTGTTGCGCACGAAGCATGTCATGATACAGAGGACACATCTTCATGATCTTTCGACCAAGCCATTTGGGAACACGACACCAGACAAGAGTCTGGCGATGCGTTGTTGTATCAGTCCCGGAAAGGACCAGCACCATCTCGCGACGGCGCTCCCGCACCTGCATAAGGCACGGGGTTCGCAGTGTGTCTGGGCACACATAACCAGCGGTGCGAAGCACAAGGCTCATAGCCGCTGTGAGCGGCTGCACATAGTTGCGATATTCGCGTTTTGCATGAAGATAGTTTTGGCGCTCCAGAGCAACCTCACCACCAGGTCGAGCATTGCTCGTTCCATTCATGACCGCGCGCTGATCTGCCTGCATCCATTGTTTGTTCGAATTCATGGGTCCCTCCAAGGAAAAAAAGTTGAACTTGAACACCCCAGACTAACAAAAAAAAGCCTTTTTGTCAATTAATAGGCTTTTATTGCTGTTTTTTTGTCCGGCATATGCAAACAAAAATACCCAATCGATTGATTGAGTATTTTGCCGTCTTATTAGACGTTGTGAGACAAGCTCACGAAATTACGAGAATAGAAGTTGGTTCTGCATGTCTTTTTATTCATTCGTTACATTCATGCCAAGTTCAATCTTGGCGCAACAGATACATTCCAGATCACGATATATTCTCTTAAGTTCGGACCACCTAGGAGAGCACAAGTGAACTTGTGAGCTCTTAGTTGGTCCGGAGGCCAGGGAAGAAATTCATCTCCCCCGACCTTCCGGGAGTTGGTGGTCGTGATGCCCTACCCCAAGGTGTCGGGGGGGGGGGCGGTTGCACGTTTCCGGTTGCAAGCAGCGGCGGCAAGCCGCGCCACTTACAGAAAAGGTTCGAGCAAGTCGGCCTCCTTGGCCATTGCAGCCGGCGATCCTCGTAGGGCCGGCGGATTTGTCTCTGGTAGGCACTCAGAGACCAAGTGGGTGTCGCGACGCTACACTGCGCGCCACAGTTATTTCCACCAGATTATCACAAGCCTCAGCTGGGCCAAGCGGCGATGAGGTGCGGCAGTGCGTAGCTTCGAGAGCTCGCTGCGGCAGGCATCGTCACTTCGAGGTGATAATCTCCCCTTACATAGTGTCCCAAGGGGACTGGCGGGCGTTTGGGCCCATTCGCCAGCCAGTCCCCGAGGAACGAGGCCGTCAGTACTGCTCAGGCGCGCCCGGCTCACCAGCCTCCGCTCCAGATCTGAGCGAAAGCAGTGTACACGGCCGCGTGCAAGGGCTCGACTAAGAGGCAAAACCGAAGTTCACCACTCGCCGACCGGCACGCCGCTCGTAGGCCAGGTCGCGCAAGCGACCCGTGATATCAAGTCCCCTCCAAACAACAGACGGAGGGATTCAAGATCACGAGACACTCACTGCAGGTGACAACACTCTTAGCGAGTAAAACACAGGGTTTTACGCACAAAGAGTGTTACCAAATTACAATATTTCTTTACGTTCTTTTTAATGCACGACTACAGATAATAGCACAAGTAGTCAGAAATGTCAAGGTAAGCATACAGCTATTGGTTATTCAGTAAGAGCTTCCCAACGGGGTGCTACCCCAAGCATCTTTCTAAAAAAGACACCTCGCGAGAGAGTGGAGGCGTCTTTTGAAAGGGACTTGTACAAAGTCTCCATGACGCTCTCCTCCTTGGGAAGCTGTTGCGGAATAACCAAGATTCCGCGAATTTTTAGAGTGCAATACCTGAAAGTAATAGCACGGTAGCAACCGAAGTGGCTGCGTAAGCTAATGTGTAGGTCATAGTCTCTCTCCTCTCTAAAGGATGATCTTTATTGGTGATCAACACTTAGTGGAGGAGGCGAACCAGGTGGTTCGCCTCGAGAAAGTGCTACTCAACGGGATATGTAGCAAACCCGTCGCACATGTAAACTTGTGCTAGTTGATGGAAGCGGTGCCTAGGCCGCTTCTTCGGCCGCGGCCTGAGCGGCAGCCTCGAGCTCGCGCTGCTCGACCTTGTCGGCCGTACGCTGAGCGCGCTGGGCAGCCTTGCGGGCGTGGAACTCACGCTCGCGCTCGGCGTTGAAGGGGTAAACCTTCTCACCGCGCTTGGCCGCATCCCGCATGTTGCGGAAGCGACGCTCGGCACCGACGCGCTGCTTGCTGAGCTTCTCCAGCTCGGCTTCGGCGCGCTCCACGGTCATCTGACCGCGGTAGGCCTGGGAGGCCTGAGCGTCGACCTGCTGAGCTGCGAGCACCTCGGCCTCGATGGCATTGATGCGGCCGGACTCGCCCTCGAGGGCGGCCTGGGCGGCCTGCTCGAGCTCGGCGACCTGCTGGCGCAGAGCCGTGAGCTCGATGGACATGGCGTCCACTCCGAGCTCGACCAGCTTGGCCTGCACGGCCTTGAGTGCGGTCTCGGCGGCCTCTTCGGCCTCCTTGAGCTCGGCCTTGGCGCTGACCGTGACTTCCATGGCTGCCTCGTAGGCGTCCATGTCGGACTCGTCGGCACCGTCGGCATCGTAGGCCTGCTCGGCGCTGGCCTCGGCGACCTGGGCGGCCACGAGCATGGCGCTGGCCAGCTCGCGAGCGGCGGCCTTGATGGTCACGACACCCTCGAGCTCGGAGAGCTCGGGATCGATGGCCTTCTCGGTGTAGGCGGCCTCGAGCTCGACCAGCTCGGCCTTGGCAGCCTTGGCGGCAGCCTGGGCGTTGCGGGTGGCGTCCTGCTCGGCCTGCACCTTGGCGGGGGCCTCGGTACGGGCGGTCTCGGCGGCCTGGCGGGCCTGATCGGCGGCCACGAGGCGCACCTTGGCGTCAGCCAAGACGCGGGCGGCTGCGAGGGCCTGTTGGGACAGCTCGACCACCTGGCCGCGCTGGTTGAGCAGGGCCCAGGTGTTGTGCTTCCGGTTCCCGTTGTTCGGGATGGAGACATTCAGCTCCCGGATGATCCAGGGGCGGACGGGGGTGGCGTTGCTGCCGGTGGTGTTGGACTTGCGGGTCATGATGACTCCTGTTGGATATTTCCCTTTCTTGCTCATCTAACCCAAAGGCCAGACAAAGGGTCTCTTCACCGTATTTGTTTACGGCTTATGAAGAGAATGGTGCACATAATGTAACAGGGAACAAGGTCCTGCTACGCGAATTGAATGAACGGAGCCTAAACAAAAAGGCAGGTTTTCGTATCTCGTGTGCTTATTGCACAAAAAGAGAGATACGCAAACCTGCATTTCCCACCCTGTAACCCCGGGTGAAGGGCTCTCTCGCTCTTTTCAATTGTATAGGAGACGTACTATAGCACAGATTTAGGGTTTTGTCAAGGGGTTTAGGCGTTATTTGGGCTAAGTTAAGGTGATTTTATAAAGGGGATTCCATCCCCTTAAACACCTGCCCCCTTTTCTTTGACTACCAAAGAAAAGAGGGGAAAAGAAAGGTGGCCCCCGACTGCGCTCGTCTAGGCTGCTTACCGTCAACGCTCACTTTGCAAACAGAATCATGCACCAAACATCGCTCATCTACTCACCTCGAACTCGCTTGTTTGTTGCATTCAACAGTTTGCATTGCGTCCCTAGCGGTCGCAATCAGCGATCTTATGCCGGCACAGCCTAAACGTGCTCGCAGGGGGGGGAGCAAAAACAAGAAAACAAAAAAACAGCCACAAACTGGATGAGATATCGGTGCATGGGGAAGGCAGCTTCCGTAGTCGTACTAAAATGTACGACGAGGAAGTGCCGGGGCCCCATAAGCCGATAGATCGCCAATTTTGGCTGTTTCTTATCCTTCTAAAATTTTTTTTACATCTACTAACGACACTTTCTTCAACTCCCTATCATTGCGATACCCCCAGTTTTGATGTGTGCCATACGTAAATCCCCCAAACACCTCAAATAACCTCATGGAGTCCTTACACTCTTGCACATAAATCCGCTTCAACTTTTTCTCATGCACAATAAGTGGTGTAGGTTTTTTAAATTCTCTTGCTGCTAAAAGCGAGAGGTGTGAGCGTAAATGATAAGACGTCTCATTCTCTACAATAAAATACTCTTTCCACTTTCTTTTCTTCTCCCAAATCTTTTTTGCTGCTTTTATGCGCTCTTCTTGATGTTTATGTCCTGGCACATCATCCATTAATAGATCTTGATAGTCCATTACCTGTTCAATTTGCTTAGCAGAATACCCCTCCTCTTGTAATCCCCAAATATAACTTCGGTCAAAAATCCCAACCCCCTTTACTAAAACCGGATCAAACCCAAGTTTCTTCAACTTTGCATCAGTAAACTTAAAATGTTTGATGAATTGCTCAAGGGACGACTTTAACATCCTGCCAGAGCGCGGACACTTTGCTCTGATAAGACCTGTGTAATTGTGATGATCAATAATCACCACATCAATCCCCATCTTTTCCACTTTCTCTTCTGTCGTTAATCCTGGCATTTCCACAATCACCACCTCGTCCCAATCCCCTTCTTTGAGAATCTTTACATAATCACGGCCACGATCAATCGAGGCCCCATGCTGCTGGCGCGAAATAGAAACATCGATATTAGCGGCTTTTGCAATACGTGCAATAAGCGCTGCTTCAACATCGTTCACTGGCACAATCACTAAACTTTTTTTCATACAAAAGCATTATAGCAGAAGTCAAATAAAAAAAGAGCGGAACCATTTCTGATTCCGCAAAGAAGATTGACTTGTATCCGCATATGATATCCCCCAGCTGGAACTGGGTTTCCCTTTCACTCACGCGTTCATGACCGCCAACACACCCTCTCAGGCATGCCCGCAACCCCAGAAAGAGGTTACTGATGAGTTTCTGTTTAGACAACATATGCGAGACAAAAGCGTGTGCAGCGTCATTGCTTGCCAGTACACACACTCTTTGTTTCCCCGACATGGGGCTGTTGCTACTCCCAGCCTGACGCCATCTAGGCTGCCAGCTTGCCGGTTTCGCAACGTGGTCAAGGTGCCAAGTCAGCACCACCACAGTTCGTTCAAGAAAGGTACTTGTGCCAGGCCGCTGCCCAGCGAGCGTGAAGCGAAGGCTCGCATCAACACTCATTTAGTTTGCCCCACCACCAGGGCAGAACAGGGAGGGTGTCAAGCACGTAAAACACCTCCCTTTTACACACCACGAACCCGGGAGGCTCTACTTGCAGGACCCATTCCCACAAACGCGACCGCGTAGTTACACACGTGATCACATTTGTGAGGCGAAGCAGTGCTTCGCCCTTTCTCTCTCCCTCCGAAGATCCGACAAGCGGATCAAATGCGCTACTAGGCGCCTTAGTATTACTACTAAGCCAAGAGGTCGTTCGAAATCGTTCTGTGACGGCTCGCGTCCGCACAGAATCATCCATATTCTGAAAAATTCCGTTGTCGACTGTCTCAGATGACATTCACTCACAAGCCGTAGCTTACGAGCACATGTATCTGCTCGAGCCTTAGTGGGGCTCGAGCAAGAAGGGGGGTGGAAGGAGGGAACGTTAGTCCCAAAATCCATGAGCGCTTTACCTCTTTCAAGGCGAACGAAACGGGGAGCGACCCCCTAAAGCACCCTTTTGACCCGACCGTTTCGACCCAACTCCCCAAAAGGAGCGGGCTGGATGGTCTTCCATTAGGACATAGCATCGTCTCAGCTTCTACACTACGGATGGCCGTCCGCATTGCTTGGCTGTGCCGGAATAGGTGCGGAGCACACTCCTACCCGACGTTTGATCCCACAAAAGTGGGTTAGGCCCTTTGATGCTATGAACCCCTAGACTATTTTGCTCCCGCTTAGACGGACATCAAAAAACACTGACGTGCTCGAAAATGATCGATGATGATGGACAGCAAATAGGTTGTCTAGGATTGATGGCATGGCCATCCCCTATACATCAATGTTCCAGCTGGTTAGCCTTTCCACTGACTAATTCCTGTGCTTACCAGACACAGGATCCCCTTTGGAGCACTCAGCTCCTCCAGTTCATGGCGCTATGCATGGCTTCCCTCCGAAGAGAGTCACCATCCCCGAGATGTTTCCATCTCATGAGGGCCGTCCAAAGCCCACAGGTTTATCCCGGTTTTTATCCCGGCTTATCTTTGGCCGAAGCCAGGGTGTGCCAAGCACCCTCTTAGTCTAGTGGTTGCCGAAACAGAGCCACACAGACCTCGCTAGAAACCGTCTCTCCAGCGATCTCAAGCGAGATCTGTGTTTAATGCTATGTTTACTGGGTTTAATGAACATTTTGTCTGTTCGCTTGCTCTCTCCTCTCAAGCCAACAATGCAGACTAACACAAGGATTTCATTACGTCAAGGGATCACGGCCAAAACTATAAAAAAATACGCAACTTAGCAAAAAAAACTGTTTGCAACTTCTGGACAAAAATGCATTTTAATCAAAAAAAGCCCTATATAGGCTTGACAAAACGACTTTTTGATGTTAATGTCCTTTTCCTGTTCATTACTAGCAACCCTATTTGCCCTTTATGGGCGCAAGGAGGACACTTCGGTTTTTAAGCGGCTACTGTTACGGCGGAGAAGTGAGTTTGGTGCAACAACCTTTGATGATGTTCATCACAGGTTATTGTAACTACGGTAAAGGAGTCGAGAACGACACCTATTCCAATGATCCAATGAGATCGCACCAACCACGAACCCGTCGGAGGCATTATGCTCGATTAGAAACCACAGACCCCCAACCCGCAGCTTTCGAGCGTAAGTCCGGTGGGGGTTTTTGGTTTATCAAAAAACCCCGCAATGCGGGGCTTCCTCTTTTATTAGTACTGAGTTTTTTTCTCCCTCTCTTCTTCTAGTTGCTTCGCACACTTCCATGCAAGCTCGAAAAGAAACTGTGCCGTATCTGCGAAAAATTGATTCTGAATTTGTACTGCAACAACTTTCCCAATGAAATGAAGAAAGACGACACGATCCGCATAAATCCACATCTCTCCTTGAAAATCAATAATCCCATCCGGCGCCTGCACACCCTCCACGCCTTCGCGGGGACGAATCCGAGTTCCTGTATACAAAAGGCGCATTTTTGTCTTCTTTGGATCCAAACAACGACGCGCATCTTTTAAAATCTTGCTATCAATATATTGATTAACATACTTCAGGTTTGAAACATCGCAGGCCATTTTTGGCTCAACTTTTGCCAAGTCATTAAAGAGTGTATAGATCGCCTCTGTTCCCTCAAAGAACTTTACAGTCGGTCTCTCGCCTCCTGCCATAAGCCTGAGCTCTGGTGTTGCTTTCTCAAGCGCTTCAAGCTGACCCTTCATCTTTCTTACCTGCTCTTTAAAATACGCAATTGCCTGATCTGGATCTTCAACTGCAAAATAACGCTTCTTTCCACGCTCAAGAGTGCTCATTAATCCACGCTCCTGCAGTGCTGCAACAGCGTCATAAGTAGCTGTGCGTGAAAGCCTCGCTTTTTTTGCAATCTCTTGCACGCTTGAAGGACCTAAATGCAAACCAGAAATATACACACGTGTTTCTGTGTCAGAAAGCCCAAGCTTTGTAAATAGTTTCAAAAAATCTAATGCCATATGAACCTATTGTAACAAAAGTGTCCGCCAATCAAAAACACATTCATCAACAGACGAATGTGTTTTCTTTTTCCAAGAGGGCAACCATAGTAGGTTCCCCCTACATCTTATTCCTTTTTCGTAAATCCGAGCGTGATTTCAAACTCATTGATACGAAGTGTTTCATTTATCTCAGGCCGGTCACCGCCTGTCTGCAACTCAACACCCTGAACACCATGAAGCAATACATCTTTATGTTCCTCAAGTGCCATCCTCACCTCTTCCTCGACACTTTCCACATACACATCAATTTTATCTTCAATAGTCAGCTTGTTGTTCTTTCGCATGGCGTTTAGTCGACGAATGATCTCGCGAGTGGTCCCCTCGCGAATAAGCGCAGGAGTAAGATTTGTATCAAGCTCAACTCTATAATCTCCTTTTTCAACAATGACACCATGTACATTTACTTCATCTTTAATGACCTCAATAAATATCTCCTCAAGCTCACCTGAAGGACGCCATACAGTCATACCACCAAGTGCTTGGCGCACATTAATCCCCGCTTCCGCACGACGCTCCATGGCACGTGACACAATAGAACGCACGCGCCCCATCTCATCTAGCAATGCATCATCGAGCAAACTTTCATCTACCACTGGCCAGCTAGCTAAATGCACAGACTCTTCCTTTCCTCCCACGCGACCATAAACAGTCTCTGCAATAAATGGCGTGAATGGTGCCATAAGTCGAGAGAGTGTTTCAAGACATGTTTGCAGCGTGTTGATGGCAGATTGCTTATCAACTTCATCTGTTCCTTTAAATCGATCGCGCGAACGACGAACAAACCAAGTTGAGAGATCGTTAATAAACTCTGTAATCGCACGAGCACTTTCCATCACCTTATAATTCTCCAAATTCTTTGTCATTTCACCTGTCAGCTTATGAAGTCGTGCCAGCACCCAGCGATCCATTACATGCGTAGGTGCACCAACCTCCCCAGCTTGATCGGCAAACATTTCATAAAAACGCGTAACATTCATCAGAAGATTGAAGTTCTTCTTCACCATGTCAGAAAGAGTCTTTTCATCAAAACGCTTTCCCTCCCCTGGTGAATTGATGGTGTACATATACCAACGCACAGCATCAGCCCCATACTTGTCCATCATCTCCATAGGAAGCACAATGTTTCCAAGCGACTTGCTCATTTTCTTTCCTTTATTATCAAGAACATGTCCTAAACAAATACAATTTTTGTACGGAGCCTCCTTATCAAGTAAAACAGCAACTGCAAGCAAGGTATAAAACCACCCACGTGTCTGGTCGATCGCCTCAGAAATATAATCAGCTGGATACGCGACACCTTCATCAATCTTTTCTTTGTTGTGTCGTGGATAGTGCCACTGCGCAAACGGCATTGCACCAGAATCAAACCAAACATCGCACACATCAGGAACGCGCCGACTCACCCCTCCACACTTTTCACATTTTACTTCCACTTCATCTACATAAGGACGGTGCGGATCAAACTCTGCACTTACTTCTTGCAAAGCTGAACTGCGCAGCTCATCAAAATCTCCAATACAGGTTTGATGATCACACTCCTGACACTCCCAAATAGGAAGCGGCGTCCCCCAATAACGCTCACGAGAAAATGCCCAGTCTTTGACCTCACGCAACCATTCTCCAAAACGTCCGTCTTTAATGTGTGACGGCTCCCAATTAATTTTTCCATTTTCTTCAATGAGCTTTTCGCGCAACTCAGTCATACGGATATACCAAGAGTCTTTTGCGTAATAAATCATCTTTGTTTTACAGCGCCAGCAATGCGGATAGCTATGCTCGTACTTTTCCTTTCCAAACAGCAAACCTCTTCCAGCCAAATCTTTAATCACATCCACTGCAACATCTTCGTCGACAACAAAACGTCCTGCTAAAAATCCTGCTTGCTCGATAAATTTCCCATCAAGATTAACCGTATGCACTTTTGGCAAACCAATCTCATTTCCAAGATTAAAGTCATCAACTCCGTACATCACCGCAGTATGCACCACACCAGAACCATCTTCTGTAGTTACAAAATCAGCTGCACAAACTTGATATGCTTTTTCTTCAATCTTTACCTTGTTCTCATCGTCAGCCGCTTCTTTAAGAAAATCGTAAAGAGGTTCGTACTTCATTCCAACGAGATCAACTCCTTTTACTGCCTCTACACTTAGAACCTTCCAGCCTTTTACCTCTACCTCTGCTTTATATTTTTTGTTCCAAGCGTCTTCACCCATGATCCAGACCTCTGACCCCTCTGCATCCTCTGCTTGCACACTAACTTTTACATAGGAAAGCTTTTCTCCAACTGCTAGCGCAACGTTTCCAGGCAACGTCCAGGGTGTTGTGGTCCAGGCGATAATATATTCATTCTCTTTTCCTTCAACCTTGAACTTCGCAGTCACAGAAAGATCTTTAACATCTTTATAGCCTTGTGAAAGCTCGTGTGAGGAAAGCGATGTTTCGCAACGCGGACAATGCGGAGTCACGCGGTAATCTTTATAAAGGAGACCTTTGTCCCAAACTTTTTTGATAATGCTCCAAAGTGATTCAATGTACTCAGGTTTATAGGTAATGTACGGATCTTCCATATCTACCCAATACCCAAGGCGCTTGGTGAACTCTTGCCACTCCTCCAAATACGTCCACACACTTTTTTTACATTCTTCATTAAACTTCTCAATGCCAAAGTTCTCAATGTCGATCTTATTCTTAAACCCAAGACGCTTTTCCACCTCAAGCTCCACAGGAAGCCCGTGAGTATCCCATCCAGCCTTTCGATTCACAAGATAACCCTGCATAGTACGAAAGCGTGGAATCACATCTTTATACGCCCGTGCTTCTGCGTGATGAATGCCAGGTCGACCATTTGCAGTTGGTGGCCCCTCGAAAAAAACAAAGGGACCCTTTGGAGAGTCTTTTTCGAGCGTCTTTTTAAAAATATTGTTTTTCTCCCAAAACTCAAGGGTTTCTTTTTCTTTTTGGGGAAGAGAAGAGCGATGTTCGGACATATATTTGAATCGTTGGGGCAGTATATCAGACTGCCTTTACTAAGATTGATTACAGCCGGTATCGTAGCAAAACAGTTGATTTTGGGCAATTCTTGCAGGACGCAGCTAAGCTGCGTCCCAAAGAAAAAACCCAGCTAGTCTGCTGGGTAGTGCTCTGCTCGATAGACCACATATTCCTCAGGAGTCATATCGTCTTTTTCTTCGTTGCATGCACGACAAGCAAGTTGCAAGTTACTCATAAGCTCGGAGCCTCCTTTACAGAGCGGAACAATGTGATCCCGCGTTGCTTGCTTGAGGTCACCATGAATCAAATTCACTGGATCATCGCAATAAACACACCTTCCGCCATGTTTTTGAATCAACTGGCGTGTTTCCCATTTTCTTTGCCTGATCTCCCTGATGGTCAGCACAGGATTCCCCTCCCCGTTTTTGTGACCACCTCTTGAGCGCTGTGCGCGCGTTCTGATTTTTCTTTGATAACGACTCTTTGCCATTAGAACTCCTTGAGAAAGAGCAGTTGAATACCTTACTGGTAGACAAGCCCTTTGTCAACGATTATCGGTAATTCTTGCAGGACGCAGCTAAGCTGCGTCCCAAAAAAGAAACCGCCACAATCATCGAAAACCCACAAATCGCAAATTTTCAACGACAACTCTTTAAGCTTCTATACGATAAGTTATAAAATAATCCCCACCACGGTTAAATCATGGGAATAAAAAAAGGTGATAGAATATTTCTATCACCTAAGACCCTACTTAGTAGGATACGCAACCATGCTTTCTCGATCCAAAATCTCGATTGGAATAGAAAGTGGCTCCCAAAGACCGTGATCATCTTTAAGTCCTAACACACACAAATCACCGACCCTTCCAGATTCCTGATAAATACGCAAAACCCGCTGAGTTTGCTCTTCATCTACACATCCAACTTTTGCACGATAACCACACACAATGAGTTCTGAGCGTTGACCAGATACACTCTTTGCCCCCATGAACTCAGAATACAACCAGGTAAATACCAGCGCTTCATCTGCCAACGCACGAGGGCTATCAAAGGCTGTTTCTGTTTCACGCATGAAATCAGGGCTCATGTCACATGTAATCCATTCAAGACATGGCTGATGTGATTTGTCCCCAACCTGAAGCCAGAAATGACCAGACTCAAGTTTGATCATATCCCAGATCCAATGAGGGTAGTGAGTTGCACGAATCTCATCCAGATGCTTCTTGGCAGTTTCGTACACCCCTTCATTCTCTTGCCCCATACGAATACGAGGCACAAGAAACATCCACTCTCCCTTCGGCCATGCAGGCATTGCTTCCATAAGCTCTGTAATCTGAGCTTGTGAAAACCCAAACTCAGATCGCTGATTCGCTCTCATGAGCCGATCAAAGATCTGAACCTCTGAAAGCTTGTGAGGATTGTCAGCAAAGAATCTACGATGATGACGCATAAGACGCACTGCGAGCGAACTGTTGTTTGACCTTCGAAGCCAAGCAGCATCCTCATCTGTCATCCCTGCATCAGACAATGCACGAATGGTTGGGTGAAGCTCGTTGTACGGAATCTCAATCAGGCGTGTCGTCATGACGTAGCCCTCCTTTGAAAGCTGCTGGCGTGCACGATCTTGAAAACTCGAATGATCATGAGTAGCCTTTTGTTGATAGCAGCGTCCTGATGAAATCTCAAATCTCACCAAAGCGCTACTATTAACAAATAGAATGAACAAGGACACATTTGCTCAAAATCCCCTTTTTGTCAATCGTTTGATATAATACCCACCATATGAAACCAACTATCTATATTGGCTCAGATCATGCAGGATTCGAGCTCAAACAGGCTGTAAAGGCCTACTTAGCAGAGGAGGAATATAATGTCGTTGACATGGGCAATGACAATAAAGTCGAAACAGATGACTACCCCGATTTTGGGCACGCGGTTGCAAAACGCGTCATGACGGACGAAAACGCACGCGGCATTGTGCTTTGCGGAAACGCACAAGGGATCTGTATTGTTGCCAATAAGGTACGTGGAGTCCGCGCAGCAACTGGATTTAATAAAGAGGTGGCTGTTACAAGCCGCACTGACGACGACAGTAATATTCTTTGCCTTCCTGGTCGT
>Ga0233441_1001924_pt1 | contig 16545 bp, 15 predicted proteins | sample SI_123_September_4_FD_182781 | JGI IMG/M metagenome (GOLD analysis project Ga0233441, IMG submission 182781) | Seawater microbial communities from Saanich Inlet, British Columbia, Canada - SI_123_September2016_135_MG | ecosystem: Environmental > Aquatic > Marine > Inlet | place: Canada: British...
CTATTAAAGAAGATATAGACGTCTTATTTACAAATTCTACTGAGGCGGAAGCGGTTAAGCTTTTTAGTAATACGTATCTTGCTATGCGTGTGTCATACTTTAATGAGTTAGACTCATACGCAGAAACACACAATCTAAACTCAAAACAGATCATTGAAGGTGTGGGCCTTGATCCAAGAATTGGATCACACTACAACAACCCATCATTCGGCTATGGTGGCTATTGTCTGCCAAAAGACACTAAACAACTCAAAGCCAATTATGCAGATGTACCAAATGCTTTAATCAGTGCCATTGTTGATGCTAATTCGATGCGTAAAGACTTTATCGCAGATTCTATCATTGCCAAACAACCGAAGGTTGTTGGCGTTCATAGACTGATCATGAAGACAGGCTCTGATAACTTTAGAGCATCAAGCATTCAAGGTATCATGAAGCGCATTAAAGCCAAGGGCATTGAAGTGGTTATTTACGAGCCAGTACTCACAGAACAGGGTGAGAATGAGTTCTTCCATTCAAAGATTATTGATAATTTAGAAGACTTTAAGCAAATAAGTGATGTGATTGTTGCCAATAGAATGGTGGATGAATTGCAAGATGTTAAAGCTAAGGTTTATACAAGAGATTTATTTAACTCAGACTAGTTAAATAAACAATAAATTAAAAATTATTATATGAAAGTATTAGTAACAGGCTCAGCAGGTTTTATCGGTTCAGCACCCTCAATTAGACTGCTTGATAGAGGTGATACCGTTATTGGCATTGATAATCATAATGACTATTACGATCCTGCTTTAAAAGAAGCGCGCTTAGCGCGTCATAGCGATCATTCAAACTATACTCACATTAGAATGAATCTTGAAGATCGAGAAGTTATGGCTAAGCTGTTTAAAGATCATCAATTTGCAGGTGCGGTTAATCTAGCAGCGCAAGTAGGTGTTAGATATTCTATTGAGAATCCTCTAGCCTATATTGATACCAACTCATTAAATATCTTTAACAATGCAAATTATGAATAATAAAAAAATAGCCTTAATCGGCCTTGGTTATGTAGGTCTTCCCCTTGCTGTCGAGTTCGGTAAAAAACGTATAGTTGTTGGTTTTGATATTAACCAACTTAGAATTAATGACCTTAAAGATGGTGTTGATTCAACCCTTGAAACCACCTCTGAAGAACTTAAAGATGCAGCCCATCTAAGTTATACAACTAATCTAGACGATATCAAAGATTGTACAATCTTTATTGTTACCGTTCCAACTCCAATTGATAAACATAAAAGACCTGATTTAACCCCTTTGGAAAAATCTAGTGAGTCAGTAGGCTCTATTCTTAAAAAAGGTGATATTGTTATTTATGAATCTACTGTTTATCCAGGTGCTACTGAAGAGGTATGCGTGCCAATTCTTGAAGAGCAATCTGGCTTAATATTTAACAAGGACTTTTACTGTGGCTATTCACCTGAGCGTATTAACCCTGGTGATAAAGAGCATAGAGTAGCCACTATTAAAAAAGTAACAGCAGGTTCAACTCCTGAAATAGCAACTGAAGTTGACGAGTTATACCGAGAGATTATTGTTGCCGGTACACATAAGGCGAGTAGCATTAAAGTTGCTGAAGCTGCTAAAGTTATTGAGAACACACAAAGAGATGTAAACATTGCCCTTATTAATGAACTTGCACTTATCTTTAATAAACTAGATATTGATACTGAATCAGTTTTAGAAGCTGCAGGCACTAAATGGAATTTTTTACCATTTAGACCAGGCTTAGTAGGAGGGCACTGTATCGGTGTAGATCCATACTATCTAACCCATAAAGCCCTAGAGGTTGGTTACAACCCAGAAATGATTCTTGCAGGGCGTAGACTGAACGATAGCATGGGGTCTTATGTGGCAGATCAAGTGTCAAAACTCATGACTAAAAATCGTATTCATGTTGTAGATGCAAACATCCTTATCATGGGTTTAACATTTAAAGAGAACTGCCCTGATCTTCGCAATACTCGTGTAGTAGATTTAGTAGAAGAATTTGAAGGTTTTAATTGTAAGGTTGATGTTTATGATCCGTGGGTTGATAAAGATGAAGCCGCGCATGAATATAATATTAAACCAATCGACAAGCCAGTAGAAGGTAAATATGATGCAATTCTTTTGGCTGTATCACATAATGAGTTTAAAGAATTATCAGTAGAGCGAATTAGAGCTTATGGCAAAGATAATCATGTTTTATATGATATTAAATACTTACTTAAAGCTAATGAATCAGACGGAAGACTATAATGACTAAATATGAAGAACTACAAGAGTATTTACAAAGCAATCAAAGCACTTGGCTAATAACCGGTGTTGCCGGTTTTATTGGCTCTAACTTGCTAGAAAAGCTACTAATCCTTAATCAAAAGGTAATAGGTTTAGATAACTTTGATACCGGTCACCAATACAATATTGACCAAGCAATAGAAGATGCTAATAAAGCCACTGGTAAAGACTTAAATAACAACTTTTACTTCATAAATGGTGACATAAGAAATCTTGAAGATTGTAAAAAAGCCATGTACTGGTCTAATTCAAAAATCAACATTCAAAAATCAACATTAACAAAGTCAGTAGACTTTGTTCTCCATCAGGCAGCACTGGGTTCAGTTCCTAGGTCAATTGAAGATCCTATTAATACTAATAGAGCAAATATTGATGGTTTTTTAAATATGCTAGTTGCAGCAAAAGATGTTAATGTAAAAAGATTTGTCTATGCTGCATCAAGCTCTACCTATGGTGATCATCCAGATTTGCCAAAAGTAGAAGATAAGATTGGCAACCCTTTAAGCCCTTATGCTGTAACCAAGGTTGTTAATGAGCTATATGCGAGTGTTTTTGCAAAAACTTATGCTTTTAAAACAATAGGATTGAGATATTTTAATATCTTTGGTAAAAGACAAGATCCAAATGGCGCTTATGCGGCAGTCATACCAAAATGGGTATCAAAAATTTTAAACGAAGAAAAGGTTTTTATTAATGGAGATGGCGAGACAAGTCGAGATTTTTGTTATATTGATAACGTGGTTCAAATGAACATACTTGCTGCTATGGCAGATAATGATGAAGCGACGGATCAGGTTTATAATGTTGCTATTAATGCAAGAACGAGTTTAGATCAATTATATCAAATGATAGAAGAGCGCTTAATCGAAAGAATTACAAATTTATCAAAAAAGAGCCCAGTGTACCAAGATTTTCGAGCAGGTGATGTTCGTCATTCACAAGCAGATATTAGCAAAGCAATTAATTTATTAGGCTATAATCCTACACACGTTATTACAGAAGGGCTTGATGTTGCTATGGACTGGTATGTGAATAATTTAGAAAATATTCAAGTATTCAAGTAATTAAGGGTGAATTAGGCCAGTCAAAGTTTATAAAGACTTGAGCAAGAAAATGCTATTTTTTAGTAAGTGTTTAAATTTATTGTTTTATGACTCAAGTCCGTATAAATAAGTAATTTTTAAACTAAAAAACTAAAAAACTAAAAAACTAAAAAACTAAAAGGAATTTAATCTATGTTTAATAATTCAACAGTTCTTATCACCGGTGGCACAGGTTCATTTGGTAAAAAATATACACAAACACTTCTTGAGCGTTACAAGCCAAAAAAAATAATAATATTTTCACGTGATGAATTAAAACAATTCGAAATGCAGCAAGATTATAATGATAAATGTATGCGATATTTTATTGGCGATGTTCGCGATCAAGAGCGTCTTACCCAGGTAATGGAAGGGGTGGATTATGTTATACATGCAGCAGCTTTAAAGCAGGTGCCTGCTGCTGAATACAATCCAATGGAATGCATAAAAACAAATATACATGGCGCTGAAAATGTAATTAAAGCTGCTACAAAGAATGGTGTTAAGAAAGTTATTGCCCTATCGACAGACAAGGCGGCAAATCCAATAAATCTTTATGGCGCCACAAAACTTGCTTCAGATAAGCTTTTTGTTGCTGCTAACAATATGTCAGGTGCTCATCCTACGAGATATTCAGTTGTGAGGTATGGCAATGTCGTTGGTTCACGTGGCTCTGTTGTACCTTTTTTTAAAAAATTAATTTCAGAAGGTTCAAAAGAGCTGCCAATCACACATGCAGACATGACAAGATTTTGGATAACATTACAAGCAGGCGTTGATTTTGTTCTTAAAAACTTTGAGCGCATGCATGGCGGAGAAATTTTTGTTCCAAAAATTCCGTCAGCTCGCATGACTGATTTAGCAACATCACTTGCCCCAAAGTTAGAGCAAAAAATTATTGGGATACGGCCCGGTGAGAAATTACATGAAATAATGTGTCCATTTGATGATTCACATCTAACGGTTGATTTTGGCGACCATTATGTAATTAAGCCGAGCATTATATTTAATGAATGCAATAATATTTTTTCCGTTAATGGAATTGGTGAAAAGGGTAGGCCAGTTGAAGATGGATTTGAATATAATTCTGGTACTAATAAACATTTTCTTACAGTTGAAGAATTAATTGAATATGATAAGTTTTCAGAATTATAAATTATAATATGCACGTTGTTATAAATGCTTTTTCAGCCAGGAGAGGTGGTGGAAAAACATACTTAAGAAATATTTTAAAGCATTGTCCAAAGGATGATAATTTTAAAGTTACTTTGCTTGCCTCTTCAACTTCACGAGTTGAAATTAATCATCCGAAAATACAAGTATGTAGAGTTAATTTCCCTGTTGATAATCCAGTTTTGAGAGTTGTGTGGGAAACATTTATCCTTCCTTTTTATCTCCGTAAAGTTAATGCGGATGTTTTTTTCTGTCCTGGAGGTATTATTCCTCGGTTTTCTTTTGGAAAATGGAAAACAGTAACCATGTTTAGAAATATGATTCCATTTGATATCATCCAAAGAAAAAAATATCCAATTGGATATATGAGATTACGAAACTGGTTACTTTCAAAATCCCAATTACGGAGCATGGAAAATGCAGATTTAGTAATCTTTATTTCTGAATTTGCAAAAGGAGTAATATTAGACGTTTCGAAAAAGGGGATTAAGAAAAATATCGTTATTCCTCATGGAGTTAGTGAAGATTTTATTCACACTGCATCTAAAACTAAATTAAAATCTTTATATGAAAAACCATATATATTATATCCATCAATTATCGATGTTTATAAATCTCAAAAAGAAGTAATTCAAGCGATATCCATACTTCGAGATAAAAAAATAGATGTGCCTCAACTATTAATGGTTGGAGAGATTTATGGAGCATATGGAAGAGAAGTACAAGACATGATCAAAGGGGCGAAGCTGTCAAATGAGATTAAGTTAATTGGTCCAGTTCCTTACAAAGATATGCCTTCACTTTATCAAAATGCAGAATTTGTTATTTTTGCCTCTCAGTCAGAGAACTGCCCAAATATTTTGCTGGAATCTATGGCTTCTGGGCGTGCGGTATTATGTTCTAATAGAATGCCTATGCCAGAGTTTGGAAAAAATGCAGTTGAATATTTTGACCCATTAAATTCAGAAGAGTTAGCTTGCAAGCTTGAGGAGTTATTAAAAGATTCTAATTTAATTAATAAAATGGAAAATCTTACCTGTAAACATATTAAGAAATATACTTGGGCGTTATCTGCGAGTAAAACTTGGTCAACGTTGTTAAATATTTAAACTCTATGAAAATTTTTTCTGAAATACATACAGAGCGTTTAATATTGAGAATATTTACACTAGAATATTTAACTAATAAATATGTTGACTGGTTGAATGATTCTGAGGTGGTTAAATATAGCGAGCAAAGGTATAAGTTACATACGTTATCTACTTGTCGTGAATATTATGAGTCATTTAAAAATCAATCTAACTTATTTTTAGTTATTCTTATTAAAGATAATCTTGAGCATGTTGGAAATATTACAGTTTTAATTGATAAGAATAATCTTGTTGCAGATATTGCAATTCTGATTGGAGAAAAAACTTTCTGGGGAGAGGGGTATGGTAAAGAAGCATTTGTTGGAATTATGAATTACTTACTTCAAAATTCTGTAGTTCGTAAGGTGACTGCTGGAACAATGTCTATAAATAAACCGATGCTTGCAATTATGCATTCATCCGGAATGGTTGCCGATGGAGTTAGAAGAGGGCAATTTATTGTAGATGGTAAGGAGGTTGATATGGTTATGACAGCAGCATGGTCTTAATAGCACTTATATATTTGTATTAAAAGCAATTAAAATAGGATTTTTTAAAATATTAAATGAGTAAAAAAATAAATCTACCTTATAACCGTCAATATATTGATCAATCTGATATTGATGCTGTTGCATCATCGTTAAGAGGCGAATATTTAACGACTGGTCCTGAGGCTGGTAAATTTGAAAAAGAAATTGCAGAATATGTAGGTGCAAAATATGCTGTCGTTTGCTCAAGTGGAACTGCAGCTTTGCATCTATCAATGTTAGCCCTTGGGATTTCAAAGGGCGATTGTGTACTAACCTCACCAATAACTTTTATTGCAGATGCAAATGCTGCAAGGATGACAGGTGCTGATGTGGCTTTTGTGGATATCGAGGATGAGACTGCTAATCTTGACTTAAATAAGGTTGAAGAAATCTTGAGAAAAAAAAATCATATCAAGGCTATTATCCCTGTGCATTTTTCCGGGCATCCTGTTGATGTAGAATCATTGTCAAGAATCACATCCCAATATAATGTTAAAATTATTGAGGATGGATGCCATGCATTAGGAAGTAGTTACACAAGTTTAAATAATGAAGTAATTCGAGTCGGTAGTTGTAAACATTCTGAAATGACAGTTTTTTCGTTTCACCCAATAAAAAATATAACTACAGGTGAAGGTGGTGCAATCACAACGAACGATTATGTATTTTATGAGCGTCTATTATCATTGCGAACACATGGGACCATAAAATCAGAAAAAAATATAAAGAATAAAGCGCTTGCTTTCTCTGAGGTTAATGGCGAACAAGTACTTAATCCTTGGTATTATGAAATGCAAGAACTTTCAAATAATTACCGTATTACTGATTTTCAATGTGCGCTTGGCAGATCTCAATTACGTAAGTTGGATTATTTTACTCAACGTCGTATAGACTTAGTGGATAGCTATAAAGTAGAAATCAATAAACATTTGAAAGGTTTAGTTAGGCCTTTGGGAATAAAAAACGGTATTCGTAGTGCAAATCATTTATTTGTTGTTCGTATTTTATATGGCGAACTAGAAGGTGGAAGAGCTGGATTAATGTTATTTCTTCAGGAGCATGGTGTGCAAACGCAGGTTAACTACATGCCTATTTATTGGCATCCATACTACCAGGATTATTTTAATGAAGTTCCTGTATTGCCGCATGCAGAACGCTATTATGACGAATGCTTAAGCCTTCCTTTGTTTGCTAACATGGATGACGAAGACCCTCGTCGGGTTGTTGAGTTGCTGTCAATAGCTTTCAAAAATCTGAGAAAGGAATAATATGAAAACTGTAGCTACCATTGAAGCCAGGATGAATTCGACCCGTTTGCCTGGTAAGGTGCTTATGGATATTGGAGGTATTCGTAGTTTAGAATGCCAGATTAAAAGGTTAGAACATTCAACTTTTATTGATGAAATTGTGCTAGCTACTACAACTAATGAGATTGATGATGAATTAGTTTCATTTGCAAGTGAAATGGAAATTTCTGTTTATCGTGGTGATGAAGATGATGTGTTAGCGCGAATATTGGGAGCAGCTAAATCGGTTGATGGTGACCTACAGGTGCAAATCACCGGTGACTGTCCACTTATTGATCCAGTAATTGTTGATCAAGTTATTAAGACTTATCTGGATTTTGATGGAGAAATTGATTTTGTTTCAAATGAAATCATAAGAAGCTTTCCTATAGGGTTAGATTGTAGAGTGTTTCCAGTGAATATTTTGGCTGCTGTTGATAGGGCGTGTTCTGATCCAATACATCGGGTGCATGGCTCAACTTATATATATGTTGGCGAAGGTAAAGAAAAATATAAATCACTAAATTTATCTGCACCTGATGAGCTAAATCACCCTGAATGGCGTTGGACTTTGGACACTAAAGAAGATTTAGAATTTTTACGTGCGATCACAGATAGTATTGGGGATGAAATTACAACAATTTCAGCGAATGATTTAACTAGTTGGCTTTTAGAGCATCCCGAAATTATAAGTATTAATTCAAAAGTCCGTCAAAAAAGAATAGAAGAAGGTTAGGATTAATTCGATATGAATAGAATCGCAATAATTGGTTGTGGAATGATTGCAGGTGGGTATGATAATACCGATGATCCTAAAATTAGGACGCATGCAAAAGCATACGTTAATCACCCTAATTGTACTCTTGTTGGTGTTAGTGATTGCAATGAAAATATAGCTTCCGATTTTTCTAAAAAATGGAGCGTTCCATTTTACTCTAATAATCCAAATGAATTACTTAGACATACCAAGCCAGATATATTGAGTATTTGCACCCCAACAGAATCACACGAAGAAATATTCAATCTAGCGTGCTCAATGGGCATTAAAAATATTTGGCTAGAAAAACCAGCAGCTCAATCAATTGACGTAGTACGAAGAATGGAAGTTTTGGCTAAAAAATTAGGTGTTAATGTATGGATAAATTACTTTCGTCGCTATGATCCAGGTTTTAACATGGTTAAATCACGTATCAAAGAATTAGGGAAAATCAGGAATGTACAAGCTTTATATACTAAAGGTACACGACATAATGGTAGTCATATGCTTGATATTATATTGTGGCTTTTTGGTGAAGTGACATATGTTCGTGTTAAAGAAATACTAAGTGATAGTCATTATGAATCTGCTTCTGCAGAACTTAAAACAGATGTTGCTAATATCGAATTAGTAGCACTAGATTATAATGCTTATGAGTTATTTGAACTTGATATACTTGCAGATAAGGGACGAATTAAAATTATCGATGGTGGGCAAAAGATATCATTTGAGAACGTGGTTAAGGATAAATATTACAAAGGGTATAAGAATCTGAGCTTAGAAAAAGTTCATGAAGGTAGTTATGAAAAATTTATGGCTAATGGCTTGTCAATTGCTTTAAATGGCGAAAAAATGCCTGGATTTAAAGACGAAATTAAACTTCAATTATTGCTTAATAAATTAGAAGCATAATATAGTAAATTTTAATGCATTCATGACTTACTCCTCTTACTTAATCACATCGATCCCGAAATTTAAATTTTTACCCTGGTATAAATTTAAAAATAATAATCACTTTTACATTCTTGATACAAGCTTGATTGAGTTTACTGATAAGCGTGCAGAAATAACCGGTTATGTGGAATGGCTGAAGTCTAAGGGTGTTATTGATTCGAATATCACGATCGTAGATCCTCTTGAGTATGAAGAGGAACGTTGGCTGGCTAATATAGAAGGGTTAAAAGTATCTCAAGATTTTTTTTCGAATATGATGAATGGTGATTTTGAATCTAAGTTTGCAGGTAATTACTTAGCACATGTATTCCAAATGAAAGCAAGCCTGTTTAGCTATGAACAAAGAGTTATAAAAGATTTTGAGAATAAAGGAATTAAGTTAAGACAAATAGGTAGAAATAATAATCTATCTTCGAGACAACTTGGAAGTCTAAGTAGGTATTTTTATTTTTTAATTGTCTTGATTCCTGTTCTTATTCTTCTTGTACACTACGTTAGAAAAAATATTATTTTTTCACGAGGCCCCGTTAAAAAATCTTATGGAGGTATTTGCGTAGATCTTGTACATTACTATGTCTATAATGATGATGGCAACATTGATATTGGAGGTGGTAGTGATGCTTTCCTTCTGCAAGGAAAAGAAAAATTTTCAATAGGACAATTTTTCTTTCTTTCTTTAGGTTGGGTGCATAAAAAAGAAATAATAAATCCATTGCGCTCCAGGCTTGAAAACGATGGAGCTGTAGTTATTGGTGAATATGGTAAAAAAGTAATATTATATTGGAAAGATATTTTAAAGTGCACTTTTAGTAATCTGTTAACTTTGTGGAAAATTTTATTAAAAGGGCCTAAACCAAAGGGTGGTTGGGGCTTACAAACATACAAATTTGTTATTAAGTATCTGTTTGATAGGTTTCGAGCGCAAATTGCTTTTAATAACAATATACCGTCAGTATATCTTTCTCGATTAGATTATAGCTACCTTCATCATCCTATAGCATCGGTATGTAAAGAGAAAAATATTAGTTATGCTGGAATGTGTCATTCTCCTAGTGGTGGAGCTGCTCATATTCCTCAGATGTCGATCCTTAGTTTTGAACGATTTTACATTTATAGTGATTTTTTTTCCGACAAACTCTACCCAACTTGGAATAATAACTATACAGAATTGCTTTCCATTGGTATCTGGAGGGCAGACTGTATTCATCAATGTCAGTCTAGTAATACCTATCAACAAAGAAAGAAAGTTATTCTTGATAAGCTCTCTGACTATTATGTAGTAGCATTACATTTACCTGTGCCAGAATCATATTTGTTTCGTGAAGAAGATGTTAAAAGATGGATGGATTGCTTTGAAAAAATATTACTTGGGAATAAAAAATTATACTTTGTATTATTTCCCCGACGTCACGAGAATTCACCAATATATTTTAAAAAATTAATTGAACAATTATGCTCAGTAGGTCGTGCAAAAATTTCGAGTAATCTTGAGCCAGAATGGAAAGGTTCATATCCATGGACTTTACTTTGTGACTTGGTTGTCGGGTGTACTTTTTCTGATACAGTTTTAGAAGCTTGGTCTGTTGGTACTCCCGCCGTATCATATTCAGATATCGGAAAGGGAAGAGTAGAGCTAGAAAAGTTTAATGAATCCTTGAGGCTTTATAATTGTGACGATATGGAGACTCTTTTAGAAAATGCTTCGATAGGAAAATGGCCTCCGTATAACCTTGGTTACGAAATTAAAAAAAATGTAACTGGAGCGAATACAGGAAACAGTTTTTTACGATTAGCAGATAGTTTAGAAAATTTAATTAAGTCTCGTTATAATGTTATAAATTAAGCCACTATTAATGTTTGCAACTGCTAAGATTTTATTTATTAAAATAATTTAATTTAAGGATTCAAAAAGATGTCAAGTAAATGCCCAATATGTTTAACGAATAAAATTTCTTTTGTTCAAGAATTAGTAAATACTGATATCCAGACAAATGTTTATCGTTGTGAGTCTTGTGATTTAGATTTTCTTGATACTTGGGATAATGTTGAGTATGTAAAGTCATTATATGAAGGTGATAAGTATATTTTTACTCATAATGTAGGTTGTGATGATAAAAGCAATCTAAAGTTTAATGAATACGATAAAAGATATGACTTTATAAAAGGTACATTAGGTAAAAATAAAACTTTACTTGAAATAGGATGTGGAGATGGAACATTCCTTGATATGATTCGTTCAGATGTAAAGGTTGCCGAGGGTGTTGAGTTATCACCGCCCCAAGTTAAAAAAGTACGTGAGAATGGTTATACTTGCTACGATGTAATGATTGATGAGATGGAGCCATCACAACGTTATGATATTGTATGTATGTTTGCTCTACTAGAACATGTACCAAATATTGGCGATTTCCTTCAAAACTTAAAGAAATATGTTCATGAACAAAGTCATATCTATATTGAAGTACCAAATCTAAATAATGCACTTGCTAGTGCATATGATATATCTAACTTTCGTGATTTTTACTATAGACCGATACATTTATACTATTTTACACCGAAATCATTAGTTAAGTTGCTAAATAAATATGGTTTTGATGCAGATATACACACAATGCAACAGGCATCATTAACTAATCACTTTCACTGGATGTATAATAAACACGGGCAGGCGAATGCTAGCTCAATGACATCAGTTGATTTACCTATAGAAATTATGGATAAATTACCTATGTATGAAATACTTGATAAAGTAGATGATTATTACCGTGAACTATGCGAAAAACAAATGATGGGTGATTTGCTTTCTGCGCATGCTGTACTTGCGAAGTAATTTAAATCGAGATATTTGATGCATCAGAATAAATATTATTATGACTATAAATACTAATAAAGAAACAGTTCTTATTCTTGGTGGTAGTGGATTGCTTGGTTATCACTGCAGTAAAGTTTTTTCATCCACTTATAATGTTGTTTCATGCTGGAGTACTCGTGCTACAGATGACGAGTGTTCTGAGCAAATTGATGTGCTTAAGAATGATGGAAGGATTTATACTTTACTCGAAAAATATAAGCCTGAAATAATCATTAACACGATTGGTTGTGTGACTGTCGATGGTTGTGAAAATAATACTGATGTAGCAAAAAGTTTGAATTCGACTTTTGTAAATATATTAGTTGATGCTATTCATGAATCCGACTTAATTAATTCGCATCTCATACAAATATCAACAGATAGTGTATATGGAAATAATAAGAGTAAATTGAATATCAATCCATGGAAAGAGTCTGATTCACTATCTCCATTATCGGTTTATGCGAAAACTAAATTAGATGGTGAGAATGAAGCCAAGAAGCATGTCGGCCCTTATAGTATATTGAGAACAGCATTTTATGGGATTAATCCATATTCAACAAAAAGTCTTTTGTGGTGGATAATCAATAATGCACGAAATGGAAATCCAATGGATGGTTGGGAAAATATATTCTTTAGCCCCGTTTCTGCACGGACTTTAGCAGAAACCATTAAAAACATGGTGGAAAATAAAATTGTTGGTGTTTATAACATTGGTAGTATAGATGCATGTAATAAGTATGATTTTGTAGATGCTGTTTGCTCAAACTTAAATATTCCAGTTGAATTAAATCGCGTTACAGTTGAAAAAACATCTTGTGAAACAATTCGCCCAAATTATAGTGTCTTAGACTGCGCTAAACTTCAAGATGCGCTTAGCTGGGAAGTAGAGTGGAGAAATGATTTGCAAAACTACTTAAAAGCTCTACCACCATTCCCCGAAAAATAATCGGATCAATATAGGAAATAATTATGCCTAATTCTTTTAAAATTGATGATGTTTGGGTGGGTGATAAATATCCTACATATTTTATAGCGGATATTGCAGCAAATCATGATGGTGATCTGCAAAGAGCAAAAGATCTTATATATATGGCTGCTGAATCTGGAGCTGATGCAGCAAAATTCCAACATTTTGAAGCAAGTAAAATTGTTTCTGATTACGGCTTTAAAGATTTACAAGCGAACAAGTCACATCAATCAAATTGGAAAAAATCAGTATTTGAAATTTATGAAGATGCAACTGTTCCTCGATATTGGACGCAAGAATTAAGAAATACTTGTATAGATGCTAATATTCATTTTTTTTCTGCACCTTATGATTTTGGAGCATTAGATCTTCTTAACAAAGTTGGAGTGCCTGTTCATAAAATTGGTTCGGGCGATATTACTTGGACTAGTATGCTTAAGAATATTGCTCAATCAGATAAACCTGTTCTTGTTGCAACAGGTGCATCTGATATTCAAGATGTAACACGTGCAATGAATCTGTTGTCTAATTATGATGTTCCTCTATGTCTTATGCAGTGTAATACCAATTACACTGGAACATTAGAAAATCTTAAGCATATCCATTTAAATGTATTAAAAACATATTCATTAATGTGGCCCGAAATAGTTCTCGGATTGTCAGATCATACACCTGGCCATGCTACGGTGCTTGGAGCTGTTGCACTAGGGGCGAGAGTGATTGAAAAACATTTTACGGATGACAAATTACGTGTTGGACCTGACCATGCTTTTTCTATGAATCCGCACGATTGGAAAGATATGGTTGAACGTACTCGCGAACTTGAGGCTGCACTAGGATCTACCAGAAAATTTGTAGCTGAAAATGAAAAAGAAACCGTTATTTTGCAGCGACGCTGTTTGCGAGCAACTTCGGATATTCCTGTAGGAACTATATTAACAGAGAAACACTTAGAAGCGTTAAGGCCTGCTCCAAGCGATTCAGTTTTTCCATATGATGAAGTACGATTAATTGGCCATGTATTGAAACGTGCTAAAAAATTAGGCCAGAATTTTACAGTTTATGATGTTGAATAAACCAAAAATAGCCGTTGTTATACCAGCAATAAATGAAGAGACAACAATTCATCAAGTTATTAAATCTATTCTTGATCGAGGCTTGAGTCCAATTGTAGTGGATGATGGATCGACTGATAAAACTGCAAAAATAGCTAAGGAAGCAGGTGCATTGGTAATTAGCCACGATATCAATAAAGGGTATGAATCAGCATTAAGTACTGGCGTGCACGCAGCAGCTGAAAAAAAATATGATCTCGTTGCTACATTCGATGCAGATGGACAACTTGATCCTAATGATATCATTAAATTTGCATTAGTTCTCGATTCAAAAAAATGCGATTTAGTTATTGGTATTCGTAATTACCGTAATAGATATTCAGAATATCTTTTGAGTATGTTAGGTAGAATAAGGTTTGGCATAAAAGACCCTCTTTGTGGATTAAAATTGTATCGACTCAAGTCTGCTATACTGTGTTTTCCTTTTGATTCTTGTAAATTAGTTGGCATGGAGTTAGCTTTTAAAATGATAGAAAGAGGCTCTTCTTTTTATGAACTTCCAATCAAGGTGGTAAGGCGAGATGGCGAATCTAGATATGGTTCTTCTTTTCGTGGAGAAGTGAGGATATTAAACTCATTCTTCAGAGCCATTAATAAATTTGGCTTAATTAAACCAACTAAATAATTTATCTTAATATGAAAACTGTCGCCATTGTACAAGCAAGAATGTCATCTACAAGATTGCCTGGCAAAGTATTGAAACCACTTTTAGGAAAACTAGTTCTAGATCATGTTTTAGACCGATTGAGAATGTGTAAATTGGTTGATCAAATAATTATAGCAACAACAACTGATGAGGTTGATGATCAGCTTGTTACATGGTGTAAGAAGAATAATGTTGTTTGTTTTCGAGGAGATCGTAACGATGTTTTGTCACGCTATTATGAATGCGCATCAAAGTTCAATGCTGAAGAGATTGTTAGGATAACATCTGATAATCCACTTATCGATCCTGAAATAATTGACGAAGTAATAACGTTGAGACGTAAATCTAGGGCAGATTGTGCGGCAAACAACCTCGAAAAAAGCTTCCCTCATGGACTAGATGTAGAAGTAATTACATTTCAAGCTCTCGATGAATCGAATAAAAATGCATTAAAGGATTTTGAACGAGAACATGTAACTCAATATGTTAGGCATCGTCCAAATCAATATAAACTTGTTAATTTACCTTCTGGTGGTGATTGGCATAATATCCGTTTAACACTAGATGAAGATGCTGATCGACAATTAATTGAAGTAGTGATGCGGTTGTTAGGAAATGATTTACGATTTAAAGATTTAATAGCGTTATTTTCAGAGATTCCCTCTCTTACAAGGATGAATACTGAAGCGAGAGAATGGCATGCAGACTATAATAAAACTGAAAATATTATATAAATTCCATTAATGGAGTTGCATTTACAAAAAGATGATGAATATGAAAGCTAAATTAGCCTTGTTAGGTGGAATACCAGTGAGGTCAAATGACTTCCCTCCATACAATACTATTTCAGAAACAGAGATAAAAGCAGCTGTTGATGTTTTAGAAACAGGAATGTTATCTGGATTTGTAGCAAATCCAGGACCTGATTTTTTGGGAGGAAAATGGGTACTGGAGTTAGAAAATGCTTTTTGTGAAAAATTTGGATGTAAGTACGCTGTTAGTGTGAATTCTGCTACCTCGGGATTGCATGCTGCACTCGCTGCTGCTGGGGTAGGGCCTAATGATGAGGTTATTGTTTCACCGTATTCCATGTCAGCATCTGCAACTTCTGTTGTTATGTGTGGCGCAAAGCCTGTTTTTGTTGATATAGAAGAAGATACATTTTGTCTTGATGTTGAACAGGTTGCGGCAAGAATAACTCCAAATACCAAAGCTATTATGGCAGTGAATATTTTTGGACAATCAGCTGATCTTACTCCTTTAAGAAAAATTGCTGATTTACATAGTATTGCTCTAATAGAAGATAATGCTCAAGCACCTGCGGCACAATATAATGGCAAATGGACAGGAACAATTGGCGATATGGGAATCTTTAGCCTAAATCGCCACAAAACAATGCAGTGTGGTGAAGGCGGTGTAATAATTACTAATGACGAACGTTTAGCCCATAGGTTGCGTATGGTTCGGAATCATGGAGAGGCTGTATTACCTGAATGGGAGGATGATACTCTCAGAAACGGAAATGAAGATATTATTGGTTATAATTATAGACTTACAGAATTGCAGGCTTCAATTGCAAAGCCTCAGTTATTACGACTTGAAGAGCTTAACCAAAGTCGTGTTGATTTAGCAAACTATCTCACAGGGAAATTAAAGGATTTTAATTTTTTAAAAGCACCTGTAATACGTGATAATTCAACTCATGTATATTATTTATATCCTATGATTTATA
>Ga0233441_1001935_pt1 | contig 16478 bp, 15 predicted proteins | sample SI_123_September_4_FD_182781 | JGI IMG/M metagenome (GOLD analysis project Ga0233441, IMG submission 182781) | Seawater microbial communities from Saanich Inlet, British Columbia, Canada - SI_123_September2016_135_MG | ecosystem: Environmental > Aquatic > Marine > Inlet | place: Canada: British...
GTAATTTGAAAATACCTATTATATTAAATGGCGGTATGGGCAGCCCTTCTCACGCAGTTAAGGCAATTCAAAATGGCGCTGATGCTATTGCAGCAGCATATATATTTCATTTTTCAAGGTTTACCCCTGATGATATAAAGGAGAAAATGGCAGGTGCCAATATTCCTGTTAGGAGGGGTACGTGAGTATTACACATGTGCTTCTATTAAGTACTGTATTGTTTTCGTTAAATAGTCAGGGTTTCGAAAAACATGATATCACAGAGGGGCTTGGTAGGGCTACATTAATTTTGCATTACCCATTTGATATCGGAACGTTGGATGTTTCAGGTAATAATATACATGCAAATCATAACGGGGTAACGCTAGGCTTCGATAGGCATGGAGATATTGGATCGTATTTATTTGAATATGTAGAGGTAAATATGAATGTATTTAAATTTTTACTGTTTTTATTGCAGGGATCGATAAAAAGAAATAAGGATCGATTGATTGTCGCAAGATTAATATCTTTCTTTTCTCCAAAGAAAAGTATTCATAAGGGAAATACGCGTTATTCTTTTTTAAACGGAAAATATAAAGAGTTTAGAAAAGACTGAAACAATGGATAAGTTCTTAAAGTATAACAGGCAATTTTGGTTAGACAATAATGCATCGGATGACAATAAAGCCATACTAGTTGAAGGCAGGCCTTTTATTAATCAAATTATTGCTACATCGCTATCTACAAAGGCCACACAAAAAGGCCATAAGGTTTATATATGGTCAAACACCAAACTAAATAGAGAAATATATCAGTCATTTTATTTTTTTGATTTTATTGGTATCTTATCTTTATCATTAATACAAAAAACGAAAGTTTTTTTGCATTTGATTAGCGCACTTTTGAGTTTTGTTGTTAATTATTTAGTTTTTCCGAAAAATTTTGAATCCTTTATTAATGAGTATAAGATCGAGGATATTAGAATGGGAGATATGATTTACGACACCTATATTAGAAATGACTTGTCTTTTATTAATAAATCATTTTTTCAGTTAAAATTCTTAAAAATTTTAACTAAAACAATTGTTAATTTTTATGCAATAAAGAGTGTCTTTGATAGGCTCAATATAAGCCATGTTGTTATTGTTAAGTGGCAATATAATAATGATGGGGCTATTATGGCTAGACTAGCTTTATCGTCAAAAATCCCTGTAATAAGCGCATTAAACGATAAACCTAGATTAATAACACAATACAGATGTGTTTTTAATGATATTTACAAGGTAAAAAATCTTAACAAAAGAGGATTTAATGAAGAAAAAATAGATGCTTTGCTCTCTGAAAGGTTTGAAGGAAATTTAAATAATTTTGATGTAAGAAATGCCTATTCTAAAAGTAAAGTTTGGAATTTGGAAGATGCAAAAGAATATTTTGGAAAAAACTTTGGTAATGATAAAAAAAATGTATTAATTGCCTTGCATGCTTTCTCTGATGCGAATCATGTTGTTGGAAAATTAATTTTCACAGATTATTATGAATGGTTTGTTCAAACTATGGAGCATATTAAAAAAATACATAATGTAAATTGGATTATAAAAGAACACCCGTCGTGTGCCCAATATGATGAATCTGGCATTGTAGAGAATGTGCTAACAAAAAACAAAAGCACCAATATATTTTTACTTCCAAATGATGTTAGCTCTAAAATTATTTATAGTATATCGGATTGCATTATAACAGCTAGAGGAACAGTTGCGCTTGAGGCGTCTTGTCTAGGTATAAATTCCATACTAGTGGGAGAGTCTAATTTTTCTTCATTGGGTTTTACAATAGAGCCTAGCGATAAACAGGAGTATTTTTCAATTCTTGAAGAAATTGGTGGAATAAAACCTATGAGTCGTAATGCCATATTAAATGCCAAAAAAGCATATTATAATTACGACCTAATGATGATGTTCCATAAGGATGACCTTCAATTTGGCTGGGTTTATAGACCCGATATAGATCCAAAAACAACACAAGACGAAATTTTAAAAATGACCAATCAATATTTAATAAAAATAGTAAGAAATGATATAAAACCGTACGATGATTTTTTTTACAAAAAAGCATTAAGTTTGTTGAATTAATCTATAATTTTATTTATTTGAGAATATCCAGTATCAGTGTCTAAAATATTACTAATAAGCCCTAATAAGTGGGGAAGAGGAATAACACCAATATGGATAGCTAGTCACTCAGGCTGCCTAAAATTAAACTCTAATCATCAAGTACAATTATTTGATTGTACATTTTATAAAGACTGGACTAATGATGAGCTGAGCTATAATGTAAAAAACTACCAGTTTATGGATTCAGATTATCTGAATTATGTAAAGTTCAGTGAGAATAATGTGCATGAGGATTTACAAGAAACAATTGATGCATTTAATCCAGATATTATATTTTGTTCAGCTCTTTCTTCTCATATACATGGAGAGGGGGAGTATGTTAATATTCAATATTCATACAATTTAATTGAAAATGTAGATACTGATGCCATTATTATTGCTGGTGGATTGCAGGCTACTGCAAAACCAAAGGAAATTTTAGATATTTTTCCAAAGCTTGATTTTTTAATTGGTGGCGATTCCGAATTGATCTTGAAAGAAATTGCCGATTCTATAGATAATAATAAGAATATATCAACAATCAAGGGTATATCTTATTATAAAGATGCTAGCTTCATAAATAATTCAGCTCAAGGTATTTCTAAGAATATGGATGATTTTGGGATTTATGACTATTCAGTCTTTTCTGAACAAATTTTTTATAGACCGTACAATGGTGAGGTAGTTAAAGCTGTTGACTATGAGATGTCGAGAGGATGTATATACACTTGTAGTTATTGTGTTGAAACAATAGTTCAAAGTTATTATGGCTTTACTGATTCAAAAAAAGGTGTACTGAAGAGCTCAAATAAATATCTACGAAATAAGACAGCAGAAAGGATATTTTTAGAGATAAAGCACTTGGTTAATGCCTATAATATTAAGTTATTCCGATGTCAAGACACAAACTTTCTAACTATAGATAAAGCAGTTTTAAATGAATTAGCTAGACTTATAGATAAAAGTGGTCTAGATTTTATGTTATACATAGAAACTAGGCCTGAAGGTATAACAGAGAAGAATGTTGCTTTGCTAAAAAAATTAAAGGTTGATGGGGTCGGTATGGGAATAGAGGTTTCTGAAGATGGCTTTAGAGAGGACAGTTTGAATCGTTTTGCCTCACAACAAAAAATAATAAGTGCATTTAGACTGTTAAAAGAAACTGGAATTAAAAGGACATCGTATAATATTATTGGTTTGCCAGGTCAGACTGAAGAGATGATCTTAAATACAATACAATTTAATAGAATATTGCAACCAGATAATATTACTACTGCATTTTATTCTCCATATATTGGAACTTTAGAGGAGGAAAAATCTAAATCTATGGGTTATTCAGGTGAATATGAATTTAATGCAGATGCTCAGTTAAGGTCTGTTATTAACTCAGATTTGTTATCAACAGAGATACTTAATTTCTATAAGGAAAATTTTGTTTCTTTGATGCGAGATTCTAGTCAGCTTTCATTTCTTAAGGCAAAATACGCGAATAAGTATGAATAAAATTATTATTGGAACTTGGCCGCTTAGTGGGGACTATGGGAGGGTTTCCTTGAAGAGCATTGAAGATATTTTACATAAAAGTGTTGAGTCTAATTTTTTTCATTTTGATACAGCTCCGTCGTATGGCAATGGCTTTAGTGAGTTTATCCTTGGCAAGTTTTTCGCTGAAGATGACAATGTATTGATTGATACAAAAATTGGTAACACTCCTTTTTATGGAAAAAGCTTTGACTTAGACAATGTCAAAAGATCATTTGACCAGAGTCTTGTTAGGTTGAATAGGAACTCTATTAATACGCTCTATCTACATAACCCTAGGATTTCAGAATCTCAATATAATGAATTAATCAACTATGCATTGTCTTTGAAAAAAGATAAAGTTATTAATAATATTGGAATTAGTTTGGCAAAAGATATGGATTATAGCTCACACTTGTTGGACAAATTTGATGTTATTCAGGATGATTTAAATCTATTAACATTAAGCTTGTTAAATAGAAAGGTAAGTGGTGGTACATCATTAGTTGCAAGATCGCCTTTGGCTAGTGGAATATTAAGCGGAAAAATTACGAATAAAACTATTTTTTCTGTTGATGATCATAGGTCATCTTGGCTTAAAGAAGAACGACTTAATTCAATACTAAAAAGGATTAATATTATTCAAAAGGAGTTTCCTGATATTAGCCTAATTGATTTAGCAATGCAATTTGTTCTGTGTAATAAAAAAGTAGATAAAGTAATATTTGGCGTTAAGAGTCCAAATCATGTAACTGTATTGAGAAAAGTTTTAGGCATTTCCAAAATATCAGATAATTCAGGCCGTATAGAACATCTGGTGAATGATGATTTTGGACTGATAAATGAGAAACATTTAACGTATTAAATTGGATTAAGTTATGAAAAAAGAGGTTTCCGCTGTTATTGTTGCTAGAGCTGGAAGTATTAGGGTTCCAAATAAAGCTCTAAGAGAGATAAATGGTGAAAGTTTAATTGTAAGAAAAATCAAACAATTAAAATTGGTGCCCAGCATTGATAGGATTATTGTCGGTAGTGATTCCGATGATATTCTTGATGTTGCAAGCGCTTATAGTGTCGAGACAGTGAAAAGGCCTGATCTATACTGTGATGAAAGAATATCATCAGCAAATGATATGATTGGAAATATGTGCTCTTTGATTGATACAGATGTTGTTGTTTGGGCACATAGCACAAATCCCTTTTTATCTCCAGATTCATACGAAGAAGCGATTAATCAGTATTTCAGAAAAATACAGCAAGGCTATGATTCATTATTATCTGTAGCCGCATTTCAAGAACATTTATGGGATGATAAATTTAATACAGTTAATTATGATCCGTATCTAGAAAAGCATACACTGGGTAAGGACTTGCCAAAATTTTATGTTCAGGATGGTGGGATTTTTATTCAAGATCATAAGCAAATGCTTGACAATAGTTATTTTTTTGGCAACAAGCCTTTCTTATATGAAATTCCAGAGTGTGAATATTTTGATATAAATACTTTGCAAGATTTAAAAGTTGCAAATGCGCTTGATGCGCCTGATCTTAATTTAAAGCTAAAATAACCGCCTTGTTTGAATATTTAATAAGTCTTTTTTCATCTTTGGATGTTGATAAGTCAAAGCTGATTAAATTAGCACTTTTATCCATAATAGTCTCTGTTGTTGAGGTTGTAGGAATTACGGCTGTTATGCCATTTATTTCGATAGCTAGCGATTTTTCCTATATAGCTTCAAACCAATATTTGAGCTTTGTATATCAGTTATTTGATTTTGAATCAAAAATAGAATTTCTATTATTATTTGGCGGATTTTTGATAGTCTTTTACTTTTTTAGAGGTGGTTTAAATATATTTTATTACGCAAAATTGGCAAAGTTTTCTAGAGGTTATTACCATATACTTGCAAAAAAAATATTCAACAATTTTATCCATAGAAAGTATATTGATTTTTTAGATTTATCAAACCCTGATATCACTAAAGCGATCATTAACGAAGCTCAAGGTGTTACCACTATTATTTCCTCAATACTTCTCATATTGAGTGAAATTTTTATTATTGTATTGATACTTGCGGTAATGATGTATAAAAGCTTTACTGCAGCATTATTTGTATTTATCATTTTGGGAGGAAGTTTATTTGTTATAAAAAAAACAGTATCTGTTAATATTAATAGACAAGGAATAATTAGGGAAAAGTATCAAAAGGGCTTCTACTCAATAATAAATTCAAGTTTTGGCAATTTTAAACTCCTTAAATTAATTCCAAATTTAAAGCTAGTGAGTGAAAAATTTGATCAAACTAGCAAAGGATTTTCTGATACACAAATAAAGTTTGAAACATTGATACATATACCTAGAATTGCAATTGAGTTTTTTGGGTTTTCTATTGTGATTTTACTTGTAATGTATTTTATGGCGTATGAAAATAAAACCATTCAAGAAGTGATGCCAATTATTACTTTATTTGTTCTAAGCTTATATAGATTACTACCTTCTGTTAATAGAATAATTACAAACTACAATAATATTGAATATTATTCAAAATCATTAAGTGTTGTAAAAAAAGAAATTAGTTACGCTAAAGATAAAGCACTTACTCAAGAAGTGAAATTTAATAAAAATATCCAATTGCGAAATATAGCATTTAGATATGGAAATAAGAGTGTACTAAATAATATTAATTTAACTATTAATTGTAATGATAAGGTGGCAATTATTGGTGAAAGTGGCAGTGGAAAAAGCACAATGATTGATATATTAATGGGGGTGTTGCAACCTGTTGATGGCAATGTTCTTGTTGATGGCAATACTTTGACTGCAAAAAATTTGGGAAGCTGGAGAAAAAAAATAGGATATATACCTCAACATGTTTATCTTATGGATGGAGATGTTTCAGATAATGTTTCTTTTGGAAGGGTTGTTGATAAAAATAAAGTTATACGTGCATTAAAGATAGCGCATATATATGATTTTTTAATAGATTATCATGAGGGGGTGGATACTTTTGTTGGTGATAATGGTATAAAACTTAGTGGCGGTCAAAGACAGAGAATAGCTATAGCTAGAGCTTTTTATGATGATCCAGATGTAATTATCCTTGATGAAGCAACTTCAGCGTTAGATTCAGATACAGAGACGATTGTTATGGATCTTATATATAAAGCATCCAAAGGAAAGACTATGGTTGTAATTGCACATAGATTATCAACTATTTCTAATTGTAACAAGGTATATGAAATTAAAGATGGAAAGGTGGACGTGAAGAAATGAGTAATAACATCTCAATATTGTCAGATAATATAGTTAAGTCAACTAGTATCAATAAATTAATATATATAGAATTAAGAAAATATACAAGTATTCGATATGTTAGTTATAGAGATAATGCCACTATTAAAAATACTGATGTTGATTATATAAATAGTATCTTTATGTTGTATAAGTACTTCCTTAAAAGAAAGAATAGTGTATGTATCTACGGCTTAACAGAAGGCGTTAAAGACTGGATAAAGTTATTTATTCTTTCAATTACAGGGGTAAAAATTATAAGGATCACCAATATTTCTACCATGAATCAAAAATCTAATAGCAGATTAAGTTTGGTAAAAAAAATTACAAATAGAGTGTTATTTTTAACTTATTTGGCATTGATTAAGACTCATTTATTGCCTAAAGTGACAATATATTTCACATCTAAGCATAACAATTCTTACTATGACAGAATTAAATATAAACGCATTTACAAAATAAATACTATCCATTGCGATGAAATAAATTCTTACAATTTCGATAAAACTGACGATTTTATTGTTTTTATAGATTCAAATATTCCATACCATAGTGATCAATTAAGAGAATGTAGTAACACAGTTGACCCTGTTACATATTACAAACAAGTTAATGATTTCTTGGATTTGTGTGTCAAAAAGTATAATAAAAAAGCCGTATTGTGTATGCATCCTAGTTTTGACATGAGTCAAAAGGAGGACTATTTTGGCAATAAGTTAGTTACACAATATGAGACGTTTAATTATATTTCTAAGGCTTTTTTAGTAGTATTTCATTGTAGTGCAGCAATTAATTATGCAATTATTATGAAAAAAAATATTATTCAAGCTAATTCAAAAGTATTTAATTCCTTTTGGAAGGGTTTAATTAATGCATATCAAGAAAAGATTGATTGCCAGCAAATTATGCTCGAAGATAGGAGTTTGCAAGAATATCATCCGTATTCAGCAGATGGTTTTATAGATAGCGAGCTGTGTAATTATAATAAAAGAAGAAATTCTATTTTGGAGATTACAAAAGAAATAGCATTATTAAGTGCTGAAAATTATAAAAAAAAGGTTAGTTTATGAACAAGTTATTACTTAGAGTTGTTAATTTATTTGGATATTTTATTGCAAAAATTTTAACCGTTGTTGATTTTATTTTTCGAAAAAAAGTTTCACTTTTCTTAAAGTTGGCAATTGAAAAATATATGTCAACTACAATAACTAATAATGGAATTATTTTCGATGCTACTGAAATGAGTAATTATTATAGGGGTAGAGACTTACTCAAAAGAGAACCAGATACGTTGTATTGGATAGACAATTATATGAATGATAACGATGTGTTTTATGATGTTGGTGCTAATATTGGGACTTACAGTCTTTATGCTGCAAATAAGGGAGGATTAAAGATTTTTGCGTTCGAGCCCGAATCATCAAACTATTATTATCTTAATAAAAATATATATCTTAATGGTATGGACGACAGAATTCTTGCTCTCAATGTGGCTCTAAATAATGAAGATAAATTATCTTACCTAAGGTTAATAAAGTTTATTGTTGGCGGTACTGAAATTAACTTTGATGAGAAACTTGACCATAAGAGGCGTAAGTTTACCCCTGTATATAATCAGGGTGTAATTGGTTATAGTTTAGATAGTCTGATATTAAAATACAACTTGCCCTGTCCAAACCACATAAAAATTGATGTGGGAGGCGATGATTTGAAAATTTTTGAAGGTATGAGAGAGACCTTATTGAATGAGAATATGAAGACGTTAATGTTTGAGCTTGATGTTGAACTCGATGAGCGTATAGGTATCGCCGATGAACTTATTAAGTTAGGGTATGAGTTGATCAAGGATGATTCCAATCTAAGAAATATTGAATATGAAAAAACTAAGATTTACAATCATTTTTTTAGAAAAATAACCTCCGATGAGCAATAAACACACTCTAAGAAAGTTAGATTATTTTCAAATACCTTATGTTGTTAATTATGATTTAGGAAAATCGTCATATTTTCAAACAGGCGGCATTGTAGAGATTGCAGTTTATCCAGAGAACGTCAAACATCTCGTAAATCTTGTAAATTATTTCTCAAGTTTTAATATTGATTATTTAGTTTTTGGTGCGACAACTAATTGTATTTTTAAAGATGATACAAAGCTTAACGTTATTGTTTTTACAACAAAAATGAATTCTATTTCTATTGAAAGCAATATTCATATCGAGGCTGGCACTAGACTTCCTAAGATGTGTAATGTCTTTGCAAAGGAATCAATATCAGGTTTTGAGGAGCTTCAGGGCATACCAGCAACGCTTGGTGGTGCTGTTTATATGAATGCTGGATGTTATGGGAATGAGATAAGTAAATATTTGATTTCTGTTCAAATACTCACCAAAGATGGGCAAGTGGAAGAATTTCAGAAGGAAGAATGTAAATTTGGCTATAGGTACTCTATATTCCACGAAATGGATTGTATCATTTTGTCGGCAAAGTTTATTAAAAAAAATGGCAACAGAAAGGATTTACTTAAGAAAATATCAAAACTACATCAGCACAGGCACGATATACTTGAATATGATTATAGAAATGTAGGCAGTGTATTTGTTACACATGATCTATATATGGATTTGGCTAAGAGTCATATAGCCTATAAAATAGAACTAATTTTTATTAGATTGTTTGTTTATAAGATATTTAGAGCCAAGACAAATAAAATACTTAACATAGCGACGTTTAACTTTTTTAATTTAGGTGAGTTTTCAGATATTGTATCTATCAAGACAATGAATGTTGTGATAAATAATGGTGTGAAGACAGATGTCATAGAGAAATATATTTCTAGGATACAATTTTTAACTGGAAATAGGGTTGAAATTGAATTAATTTAGCATTATGAGAATAGGAATACTGACATATTTTGATGGGATTAACTATGGCGCATTTTCCCAAGTGTATGCATTGCAGTCTAGACTTGTTGAATTAGGTTTTAATGTTAAAGTTATTGCTTATAAGAATAATAAACATATGCTCTATGAGTATAAAAGTTTGTTTTTAACAAAAAATTTAAAAATTTTGTTGAACAATATAGAAAAAATTAGGGTTTTTAGAAAAGCGCAAAACAAGCTAAATACAACTGCAAAAACCAACAAGGCCTTATGTGTGGCAGATATGGAATTCGATAAAATTATAATAGGTAGTGACGAGGTTTGGAACTTTAAAAATGATCTGTTTGGATTGGACTTGATATATTTTGGCAAAGGTATAAATAATAAATCAAATGTATTGCCTTATGCTGTGAGTTTTGGCAGTATTAACAAAGGCGAGACAATTCCTAAAGAGGTGGCTGATTGTTTATTAAATTTAAACGCAATTTCTGTTCGTGATGACAATAGTAAAGAACTAGTGAGTAATTATTCAGATGTTGTTACTAAAGTTGTTGACCCAACGCTGTTGTATGATTTTAAAAATGAATCAAAATACATTGATACTGGCGACGACTATATGTTATTTTACGGCATTACTCTTCAGAATGAAGATCAAGTTTTTATTCAGGAGATGGTTAATTATTCAAAACTGAAAGGTCTCAAGTTAATCTCAGTTGGTTATTATCATAATTGGGCTGATGAAAATTATGTAAATATACACCCCTTTGGCTGGTTGACGTATATCAGAAATGCAAATTTTATTGTTACTAATATGTTTCATGGAACAATTTTTTCAATTAAATTTAATAAAAAATTTTTAACAATAGCGTCAAAAAGAAGGGCAAATAAAGTCGGCTCTTTATTAAGAGAATTTGGCCTTGAAAATAGACTTTGTTCTGCTTCAGATATTGATGACGCTAAGTTTAGAGATAGAATGGAAGCGGCAATATCGTATGATACAGTCAATTCCAAAATATTAAAATTTAAGAATAGGTCAGAACAATTTTTGATGAAGAATTTGAACTAATAATGCATGGAAGTTGAAAAAATAATTGCATTACATAGGTATGCTTTGCATAATAAAAATATTCTATATAAGTTAGCACTTATTGGGCATGCATTGTTTCTATTGTTGTTTAAACGATATAGCGTTAAGGTTGAAGAGATTAACGGTAGTGGAGAGACCAAGTATTTATTTTTTAAAGCACTACAGCGATTTGATTATGATGAGCTATATTCTAAAATAGTTAGTGAATGCAAATTTCAAAAAATCATTGTAGAGGCGAAAGCCTCCTTTGGTTTTGATTTTAGTTTTTTAATTGATTTTTCAACCAAAATAAAGACATTTAATAAGATAGAATCTAGAGGTATCTTGGATAGATTGTACTTATTTACTAGTTATCTTTTTTACAATAAGATTTTAAAGACTATTGATAGGTTTGACTTTGAGATATTAGTGGTTTTTGCTGATATGCAGCCTGTGGACAATATTTTAGTACAATTCTATAAAGGGCGGAAAATAACAACTGTAACATTACAACATGGGCTTTTTGTTGATTATGAAGGGACTTATAATATTAGTTCGGTTTCATATAAAAATGTTGTTAGTGATCATTTTTTGGCTTGGGGAGAGAGTAATAAGATGTTAATTGAGAAGCATAACCCAGATTGCAATGTGATAGTTTGTGGCAATCCAATTATTAAAAAATCTTACAATTGCGTTAATGTAAGAAGAAAATTCTTTACTATTGTTCTTGATTGGGATGTTTTTGAGAAAGAGAATACAGAAATGATTGGTATGGCTATGAGGTTAGCAGACATGATAAGAATGGATTTTCAAGTAAGGTACCACCCTTCTAATGATAAATCTAAATATATTATAAATTCTACTTTTTTAATGCAAAACGAAACTTTGGATTATATGTGTTCTGAATTTATATTAGGACATACAAGCTCTCTTATTCATGTTGCACAAAGATTAGGGAAAAAGGTATTTAAGTACAACACCACCGTACCAACTAATCCGATTGATAAAGAATGTGTGGTTAATAATGAATCTGATATTTTATGTAAATTGTCTAGTAATTTTGCACATTCTGAAATCAAAGAGACTATAAATATAGGATTAATAGATGATGCTTCTTTAAGTTGCTATAATTTATTTTTTTGTAATTTGAAAACATAAGAATTAGATATGAAATTATGAGTAAATATGAATATTTGATCGATAAAGTGAAAGATGCTGATTTCTCTTTCAAGCCGTTCAAGCATATAATTATCAAGGACTTTTTGTCCGAAGAGCACTTTAAAGAGATAGTCAACACTCCTCAAATAAGAAAGCATAATCTCCCCAATACAAAAGCATTAATTCAAGAGCTTTTGGAGGATGGGTATGACATTCAAACCTTCCCAGGCTGTATTACATCTGTTGAGAAATATCTTGAATTTATTGAAAATCCTTCAAGAGGGATTAATAAAGCGCTTGTTAAAGATTATGGCAAAGATATTATTGAGAGTTATGGTATGTCTCTATATCTCAAAGAGCATAGGTCTATATCAACTGCATCTTTAATGGAGTTTGTTAATGGTAATCAATTCAAGCCTTGTTTGGAGGAGAAGTTTGCGCTTGAGAGGGAGACATACCTAGATACTGGAATTCAGAAATACTTGTCAGGATATGAAATAAGCCCTCATCCAGATACAAGAAGAAAGGCATTAACATACATGCTCAATATTAATACAAGTCAACTCTCAGAAGGAATAGAAATTCATACAAGGCTGATGACGCTTAAGGATAAATACAAATATCTATATGAATTGTGGAAATACAATAGTGAAATCGACAGATGTTGGGTTCCATGGGATTGGTGTGATTCATATAGTCATGTCAATACTAACAATACACTAATAATATTTGAGCCTTCTTATGATACTATGCATGCTGTGAAGCTGGAATATGATCACTTAAAGTTTCAAAGAACTCAACTTTATGGCAATCTTTGGTACCATGAAAAACTAGCAGAGAAAAGCAGTCTTCATGATATAGACTTAATTTCAAGACACAAGTTTAGTAATAGTAAGACAATAAAAGATAGGGTTTTGTCTAAATTAATCAATGCACTATATGGTCTAAGGTAAAAAATGATCACTATTTCAATCATAACGGTTGTTTTAAATGCAGAAAAGACCATTGAAAGAACAGTAAAATCTGTTATTAGTCAGCCTTATAGTCAATTTCAATATATTATTATAGATGGTGGATCTACAGATGGAACGTTAGAAATAATTAGCAAATACAAAGGTAAGATTGATATTGTTGTAAGTGAAAGTGACTACGGACTTTATCACGCAATGAATAAAGGTATAGAATTAGCTACCGGTGACATTATTGGTATGATTAATGCAGATGATTATTATTATCCGGATATTTTTAAAGATGTAATTGAATCGTTTAAAGATGTAAATTTAGAATCTAATATTTTTTTTGGAGATATGTTTCACAATGGAAAAACTATTGCTGGATGGAGACCTAAGTCTTTAAAAATTGGCGCTTTTGGCGCACATCCATCAATGTTTGTCCCTAAGTCTGTTTATCAAAAGATAGGGGTGTATAAACTACATTATAAAGTATTGAGTGATTATGACTTTATGTATAGAGCGTTTAATGTTTACAATATTAAACCAATCTACTCGCCTAAATTAACCGCGTTTTTTAACACTGGTGGATTGGCCTCCATGAATATATTCAGGTCTTATACTGAAGAGATGTTGATTAAAGTTGACAATGGGGAGTTAATGTATAAAGCTTTTGGAATATATCTAATAAAGTTGTGTAAATATTTATTAATTACGCGTTGGAGGTAGTGTGGCAGTAATTTTCAAAGCAAATGTCGAGGAAAAAATTAGTAGCTCTAAGAAGTTAGTTATTGAGATTGGTTGTGGATCCACACCAAAAATAAAGGGTGCAATTACCGTTGATATTGAAGATTTAGATGGTATTGATGTCGTTGCTGATGTGAGTAAGGGGCTACCGTTTAATGACAACTCTATAGATGAGGTGCACTCATATCATTTTCTTGAGCATGTCGAGGATCTGCACTTTCTGTTTCAAGAGATGCACAGAGTATTAAAAGAGGGCGGGCTTATTATTGGCACTGTGCCGCATTTTTCTAACCCTTATTATTATTCAGATCCAACTCATAAAACATTTTTTGGGCTTTACACTTTTAGTTACTTTGATAAAGAGCAACAACTTTTTAAAAGGAAAGTGCCAACATTTTATTCCAAAGATTTGTTTGATATAAAAGAGATAAAGTTGGGCTTTACATCTCCTTTTCCTGGAAGATATATTTTTAAAAAAATAATTGGTTTTATTGTAAATATATCACGCTATACCAAGGAGTTTTTTGAAGAAAATTTGGTTTATATTGTTCCTGTATATGAGATTTACTTTGAATTATGTAAAGCTAAAAAATGAATATCACATTTTTAACAAAATACACTTCAAAAGGGGCCTCTAGTAGATATAGATATTTTTTATACTTGAATCGCTTCATGCAAAGAGATGTCAATTTAGAGATAGACAGTTTTTTCAGTACCCATTATATTGATTCTTTATATCAAGGTAAACGTAGTATTTATCGGGTATTTATATCATATATTAAACGTTTTTTTGTTTTGCTAAATAGTGCTAGATTCCTTGTTATAGAGTATGAGGTATTTCCATATATACCCTATTTTATAGAATCATTTCTACTTAGGAAGAGGCAGTATGTCTTAAATATCGATGACAATGTTTGGGATAATTATAAAAATACTACTTTATTAAAGAATAAATTTGATCAACTAGTGACCAATGCTGATGGTGTGATTGTAGCTAATGATTTTCTATTTAATAAGGTTAGTAAATTAAACACCAACATTGTTAAAATTCCTACTGCTTTAGATACTTCATTATATAGTGGTAGTAATCAATATAAAAAATTTGAAAAGTTTAGTTTAGTTTGGATAGGGACGAAAATTACTTATAAATACATTCAGTCGCATGCCGCTCTTTTTAAAAAAATGGCCACTCTATTGGATTATCAGTTGGTAATTGTAGCTTCTAAGGACTTAAAAAAATATTCTATTGATGGTGTTAACATGGTATTTTATGATTGGTCAAGTAAAATAGAGTCAGAGATATTGGCTAAGTCACATATTGGAATTATGCCTCTAGATAATGATGATTTTTCAAAAGGTAAATCATCATTCAAGATAATTCAATATATGTCTGCTGGATTGCCAGTAATTGCGAGTAGTATTGGTGAAAACAATGTTGTTATTCAAGATGGTGTAAACGGATTTCTTGTTGATGATGAAACTAGCTGGATAGCATCAATTAGAAATTTATATAACAACGATGATCTATATAGAAATTTTTCAAACATGTCATTAGCATTATCAAATAAATATTCTATTGGAAACTATACCAATAAGTATTATGATTTCTTAAAAAGTAGTTTTATGGCTAATGATTACAAGTAGAGTTCTATTATTTAGCTCACTGTTTCTGATCATTCTGGCAGGGATTTTTCTTAGATTTTATAATATTGAAGAAGTTTATACAGAGTATGACGATGTCGGTGTAGTGGCATTACACCATTCTCTATCTAGTGATGACAGGCAGGTCGTTAAATATGACGATGGCATCTTAAAGGCAAATATTAAAGTAAGCTCTGAAGGATTGAAAGATGGACTGCTTGATAGTTTTTGGTATCCAGTATATTTAGGCCATACATGGACCTACCCAATTGGCCAGTATTTGTTTTACCCATTAGTTATTGATGAGAGTGATAGTTACCTAGAAAAAATACGAAAATCTAGATATTTTTCTGCTTTTTTCTCAAGTATAAGTTTGCCATTATTACTCTATTTATTGTTCATTGTTAATGGTAGGACTTTTTCAGTACATATGTTATTTCCTATAGCAATTTTAGCATTTTCATATAATTCTGTATTGTATGCACATCATTCTAGCCCTTACTCAGTAACGGTTACAACTTTAATTTTATCCCTAATATGGTTTGTACATCATTTGAGAGGGCGAATAAATCCTATGATTTTTTATTTTTTACACGGAGTATTGTTTTTATTTAACTATCTAATATTATTACTATTACCACTGTATTTTGCAGTGTATTTGATTAAACACAAACTGCACAGCATAACGAATATTATTCGGCTTTTCTATAAGGGTTTTGCTATATTTTTAGTGATGGCAATTCCAATTTCAGTTGTCTTTCTTAAGCCTTTAAATGGATTGAGAGGTGTTAGTCCTCCAGATGATTTTAGCTTGCAAAGTTTGATGTATTTTCCAGAGCAGTTTGTTATTTCAGTGGCCTCATCTATCGCAGGTTTAGTTACAGATATTAATTTTACGATTTTATTTGTTGGAATAATTTTTATTGTTTCTATTATTTTATTCTTTTATAAAAAAGATCGAAAGATAGAATTTTATTTGATACTATTTATATTTCTTTTGACATTTGAATGGATGTTTCTCCACTCTATGGAAAAGATTGTAATGGATCAAACTCGACATATGTTGATGTGGACGCCTATTGTTGCATTGTT
>Ga0233441_1001947_pt1 | contig 16369 bp, 9 predicted proteins | sample SI_123_September_4_FD_182781 | JGI IMG/M metagenome (GOLD analysis project Ga0233441, IMG submission 182781) | Seawater microbial communities from Saanich Inlet, British Columbia, Canada - SI_123_September2016_135_MG | ecosystem: Environmental > Aquatic > Marine > Inlet | place: Canada: British...
AAGTACCATTATTGGCAACTTCAATTTTACCGATTTTCTGACTGCTGGCTCCAGTAAAGGAACCTTTTTCATGTCCAAAAAGTTCACTTTCTAGCAGACTATCAGGGATGGCAGCACAATTTATGGCAACATATTTGCCTGATGCGTATTGACTTAAGTTGTGCAGAGCTTTGGCAATAACTTCTTTGCCTGTACCGCTTTCACCTAAAACCATAACACTTAGATCACTAGGTGCTATTTTTTCAACAATCTGACAAGTTTTTAACATGCTGGCACTGGAGGCTATAATGCCATCTAGTGGGGATTTAAGAGTCTTCTCAAGCAACGCCTTATTTTCCTGTTCAATTTCATACAGGTGAAAAGCACGATCCACAACTAAAGTCAGACTTTTGGCATCGACAGGTTTGTTAAAAAAATCATAAGCACCAGAATTGATAGCATTGAGTGCATGCTCTCGATCCTCCTGCCCAGTTACCACAATAATTTTTGTAGCAGGAGCTTTAGACAATATTTTTTCAAGTATTTTAAAACCTACAGAAAAACCTCCTGGATCTGGAGGTAAGCCTAGGTCGAGTGTAATCACTTGAGGTGACTCATTGTTGAAAATAGACACTGCTGTTTCTTCATCGTCAGCCAGGTGTACTTCTATGTCATTGAAACACCAGCGCAGTTGGGATTGTAAGCCTGGATCATCCTCTATAATTAATAGTTTTCTATTCATTTATTATTAGTATTAGTAGGTAATGTAATTGTGAATGTGGTACCAGCGTTTTCAATGCTAGTTACCTGTATATTTCCATTTATTGAGCGGATATATTCTCTACACTGGTAAACCCCTATCCCCATGCCTGAAACTCCTTTGGTGCTATCAAAAGGGCGAAATAGACGGGTTGCAATAAATTCAGCTGACATACCGTTACCATTGTCAGTAATTATAATAGATATATTTGCAGAATTTTTTGAGGTAAGTTCAATATTTACCCATCCATTTTTAGTTACAGATTCTACTGCATTTTGGACGATATGTTTCAAGGCACTTTGGAATTCATTCCTGTTGGCACTTATTTCTGGGTTAAGGTTACTTCTATTGATGAGGACTGGTTGAATAGGGCTATGTTTATATTCTATGAGTATGTCAGCAAATATATCTAGTATACGGGTTTTGCTTGATATGTTATTGGGTTCAGGTTCTTTAAGCTGAAGAATCAGGCGCTGCATTTTCTTTGATACATGTTCCAGAGTAATTAGCATGTCATCAATAAAGGCAGGATTATCTTTGTGTACTTTACCATTTTCTACCAGTAAGAATAATTGACTGAGTAATGTTTTTAAATCATGAGTCAAAAAAGCAGTCATTTGATTTATGCTTTTAAATTTTTCCGCTTCCTGTAATGCTTGTGTCGATTGGTTCTGTGAAAGGTAAAGTGCAACATGGTGAGCAATGGTAGACAGTAATTCATGATCTTCCTGATCCAACTCTTGAGAACCCAATGATGTCTGTAAATGAATAAATCCAAATAATAAGTTATTCACTTGTAGAGGCACGATTAACCAGCTATTTTTATTGTTTATAAACCAGTGATCATGTGTTGTATTAATCTTTTTTGAATTTATATATTCTGCTCGGGTAATTATACTATTTTTATTTTTGATAAACTCTATTAATGCTGAACCTTCTGCTTCAGCTTGCGGATGAGTGACTGGTGTACCCCATTGAGATTGATATTTAAATTCCTTGTGCTCTTTAAGCCAAAGCTGAGCCCCCTGGCTATCGACAATCTGGCTGACTGCCTGAAGGGATCTTAGGTAAATTGATAAATTACCATCGTTTGTTAGTAAAGTATTTGAGAACCGGTTCCATTCTTCTCTATAATCATATTTATTACTAAAGCTTCTATTAACATATTGTTTAATTTTAGCTTTTAGTTTGGATGAAAAAAAAAGTGAAGCAAAGAGTAATAATGCAGCAAAAAGGAATGTGGACTGCAGAAGTTCACCCCATTCACCACTTTTTACCTTGATGTAATAGCCCGCTATAGACATGAAAATCAAGTAAAGACCTGATCCGATAAGTGTCGTTGAGTGAAAAACAAATTGTCGGGATATGTGTATATTGGGTGATAGGGAAGGGTTTCTTGCAGCTGAAATGAGTAGAGTGGGAGCGACTAACACGTTAACAATACCGCGTGCGCTCCAGTATTCGTAATCTATAGTCTGTACTAAAAATGCATTTGAATAAACAAAAAAATCATAAATGAAAATAGAACCAGCACTAATACAAAGAAAGCTGATCTTCCAGCGAAACTCATGAGAAGTATTACGGTAAAGTTGTTCAACTAATATTAAGCCAATAATTGCGAACACCATTAACCAGGCAGATTGGATAATATTAGGATTGTTAATTTTTAGCAGTAAGATAATGGAGTCATTAAGAATCAGAATAATGAATGCTATGATAAATAAAATGGAGACAAAAAGAGGTGAAAATAAATTTGAAATATCAAATTTTATACTTTTATCCTGATAATACCCTATGGCATGGTGAAGCACATAAAGCCATGTGAAGTACCGGAGCAGCTCTGCAATAAAAATCATCTCAAAGGCTAGGGATGCTCCTATCTGGCTCATGGTCAATAAACCACTCCAAATTAAAGTTGAACTAATAAGCAGAAAGAAAGGCCTGCCTTTTGAGGTATGTCGCTGCCCTATAAAAGCCAGAATGAAAATTGCCAGAAACAGAATTGTACTGGTAAGGAAGCTGATAAAACCGATTGATAGATTTACGGGCAAAACTATATACGTCTAGGTGATAAAGGAAAGTGTTTAGTAAAAAGTAATGAGAGGTAAGTTGCAAGTAGAAAATAGTGTGCTTTCTACTATACTCTCAGTTTGTGACTTGTGACTTGTGACTTGTGACTTGTGACTTGCTGACTATTAATGTGAATAGTATCCCAAATTGATGAGTTATATGATTATCCTTTGGATATCATCAGGTTACTTTGGTAGGATGCGCTGCCGAACCAATAAAGCCCTTATTTTATTCGACAGAGAATTTTAATGTCTGAATTTAAGATCATTTTATATACTTGAGTTATCTATGAAAATTCTGAATTTATATAAACTAAATTTTTTACTGATTTTTCTTCTTATTTTATCTGGATGTGCTTCACCCGGTAATAATAATTTCCTGCCTGATAGTCAAAGTTACAAACCTACCGACTATCTTATTGGTCCGGGTGACCAGTTGAACATATTTGTCTGGAGAAACCCTGATCTAACTGCATCGGTTACTGTTCGACCTGATGGGCGTATATCCTCTCCTCTTATTGATGATCTGGTAGTTTCAGGTTTTCCGGCCACAGTTGTTGCTGAAGAAATTGAAAGTGTATTGTCTACATACATAAGAGACCCAAATGTCTCGGTAATAGTGTCAGGGTTTAAAGGTGCTGTGAGTCAACAAATTAGAGTTATTGGTAATGCTACTAATCCTATGGTACTACCCTACAAACAAGGTATGTCTTTGCTTGACGTGATGATTGCGGTTAAAGGTTTAACTGATTTTGCTGATGGTGATAATGCGCAGCTAATAAGAAAGGAGAATGGTAAGAATAAACAATACACAGTACAGCTTGAAAGTCTGATAAGAGGTGGTGATATAAGTAAGAACAGGGCTTTATACCCAGGTGATATAATCATTATTCCAGAATCATGGTTTTAGAAAGTTTTTAAGCTTAAAGAATAAAGCATACACAATGGATAATTTTGAAGAAATTCTGGAACTTGTCATGCATTACCTGCGTGGCATATGGAAAAGCCGCTGGATTGCTATTGCGATAGCATGGGTCGTGCTGATAGCGGGTACTCTTTTTGTAGACCAGATGAAAGATCGTTATGAAGCTGAAACTAAAGTATATATTGATACTACTTCCGTACTGAGGCCGTTATTAAAAGGGCTCGCTATTCAAACTGATTTTGAGTCCAATGTTCGTTTAATGGTCCGGAAACTATTAAGCAGGCCAAATCTGGAAAGAGCCATCCGCTTAATGGATATGGATATCAATACCGAAACAACTAAGGACATGGAGTATCTAATAGAAAAAGTCAGGGACAGGGTGAATATTCAAACAAAGTCTAGAACTGGTATGTATTCCATCACTTTTCAGGATGAAAACCCACAACTAGCCAAAAGAATGGTGCAAACACTACTGGATATTTTTGTAGAAGATACGTTAGGTGATTCGGCTAAAGATTCAGATAATGCCATTTCATTTTTAGATAAACAAATTTCAAAATATGATGTTCTTTTACAACAGGCAGAAGAACGCCTGGAAGACTTTAAAAAAGTTAATGTTGGCGTGATGCCAAAGGATGGTGCTAACTATTATAAACAGTTGCAGGAAGTTACAGGGCAATATGAACAGGCAAGATTGCAACTTAGAGAGTCCAGTGTACGTCGTGACAAGTTGAAATCTCAACTTGATAGTATTCCCGATGAAAAATCAACTGTATCGGTGCAAAGTCAATATGAAAACAGGATAAGAAGTCTTGAAGCTGAACTTGAAGAATTATTACTTATTTATACTGATGCCCATCCAGATGTTCTCAATAAACAAAGAATTCTTGAGTCTCTTTATGGTAAAAAGAGTGAAGAAAATGATAATGCTGTAGACGGGAAGTCACTAACAAAGTTTGATAACCCGGTCTACCAGCAGATACACATCCTGTTAAGTGAAACTGAAGCTAATATTTCATCGCTTACCGCACGGACAAAAAACTATCAGGATAAGATAAAGCAATTGAAAAAAGTGGTTGATATTGTTCCAAAAATTGAGGCCGAACTTAAGCGGTTAAATAGAGACTATGAAGTCCATAAGACAAACTATATAGAACTGGTAGAGCGAAGAGAGCAAGCTAAAATATCTGAAGATGTTGAGACAGGTACTGAACAGGTGAAGTTCAAAGTTATTGAGCCACCTCGCGTACCTGCAAAAGCTTCATTTCCTAATAGGCCGTTATTTGATTTTGGAGTATTAGTTATCGCATTAGGAATTGGTTATGGCATTGGGTTACTCATTTCATTAGCCAAACCTGTTTTTTATAATACAAAGGAGCTTGGTACGTTTACAGGGTTAGCTGTTTTAGGGGCAGTTATGAAATTTGATACAGCTGAAGTACTGTCTAAAAGAAAAAGAAATGTTTACCTGTTTGTATTTGCTAATATTTTGCTCCTGGCTGCAACTGCAGTAATTATTTTCCTACACAGTAAAGACATTCTGATTTTAAGCAAAGTGCTTCAAAAATTGACAGGCCTGTTATGAGTACAAAAAATTCTAAAAATAAACAGTTTGTACCACTAAAAGATATGATAGATCCTTCTGAAACTGATGAATTAAGTGCTATTGACTCAAGCGTTTTAGATTTTAACTTTGCTGACCTGGGTAATGACCTTTCTTCACAGGTCATTATGGATGACATTCAAGCAATTAACCCATTAAAGGAATTTTCACAACAGCTTGACCTGGACCTTGATAAGCTAAATAAGGAAGGTTATATCACTCCAGGGTTTTCAAATACCTTGTTAGCAAGTTCGTACAGAATGATGAAAAGACCTTTATTAAAAAACATTTCAGGTAAGGGAGTCACAAAAGTAGAGAAAGCCAATATGATTATGCTGACAAGTGCCTTACCTGGTGAAGGTAAGACTTTTTCCACGATTAATCTCGCCATCAGTATCGCCATGGAGCAGGATAAAAATGTGTTGCTTGTAGATGCAGATGTTAACAAATCATCTCACTACGAAATATTTGGTATCGATAAAAAACCGGGGTTGACTGATTATTTATTAGGCGATGTTGAAAGTTTAAGTGATGTGTTGTATCGAACAAATATTCCTTCATTGTCATTAATTTCAACAGGGAAAGGATATGACTATACAACTGAATTGTTGGCAAGCGATGCTATGGATAAATTTATCAGTGAAATCTCTACCCGTTATAGTGATCGTGTCATAATTTTTGATTCTCCACCGCTTTTACCTACCACTGAGGCCAGTGTGCTGGCAGCTCATATGGGACAGGTGATCATGGTGGTAGAAGCGGAAAGTACTTTAAATAAGTTTGTTAAGAAAGGATTGGACTTGTTATCCAATGATGTCATATTAATGTTACTTAATAAACAACGAGAGAAAGGGAGTGTTGATCAATATGGCTATGGCTATGGCTATGGCCGATAGCATCTAAGGCCATTTAATATGAGTTTTAATAGTTATATACCCCGTGTAGTTATTTCAAATATTTTTATCTCATTTGTCATATTTCCTGTACAAAGTTTTGCAATATTAGAATTAACCCCGAGATTTTCTCTGCAAGAAAGCTGGCTAAGTTCATCTACCTCCTCTGTAGAGGATGAAGGATTTGTCACTTTATTATCTCCAGGTTTTAATTTTGTAAATAAAACAAAATGGTCTCTATTAAATCTCGACCTTAATTATAATGCTGAACTTAACAGTGGGTTGGAAAGAGAAGATCAGGAGTACCATGAAATGTCATTGTTATATGATATAACTCATATCCCTGATCACTGGCTTACCCGGATAACCGGTAACGTTCGGCAGGTATCCAGTGATCTGGATGGTATTCAGTTTTTAAATTCTGGAATTAACTCTGGAAGTACTCAAGAACTGAAAACTTACGGAATAAGTACAACCGTCAGTAAAGTCGTTAATCAGCAAATGAACATGAATACTCAATTATCAGCTAATGTTTCTGATGATGAAAATAGTGATCCTTCAGAGGCTTTAGCGTTTAGTCTGAATATTGATGATAAGGTCTCTGGTAATCAAATATATTGGGATCTAAGGTCTAACTTTAGAAAATCAATGTCATCAGACATTAATGATGAGATAACTGATTGGCAACTAGGAGTTAATTATCGAATTAACTCCCAATATACCACCTATTTAACCACTCAACTAACTGATACTAGTAATAATGAATTAAATGATTCCTCTACCCTCGTAGGGTTGAGTTGGCAACCAAATAGTATAAATAGTGTTAACGTTGCGGCTGGTGTGCGTGGTGAAAGTAATACTTATTCATTGTCTTCAAACTACAGGAAGAACAGGATGTCTCTTTCGCTGTCTTATAAAGAAGAAGTAACTTCATCAAGAACTGATTTGTTGGAACAGCTTGCAGATGACAGCGGAGAGTTGACTAACTATCCTTCGCTGGAAATAATACCCTTATTACAACAATCAGCCAGTATTACCCTGTCGCTCACTGGTAGGCGAACCAATGCTTCCTTCTCATACTTGTTTAGAAAAAGGAATGTCTCAATAGAAAACTCGGTCGATGAACAGTTAGATAAATTAATTATCTCTGTAACTCGAAAGCTCAATAGAAAATCATCTCTGACTGCAACCTTTCAGAAGCAACTCAGCAAGGCTTCAGAAGATAATAATGTTGAAGAGTGGCAGTTTGCTTATGACCGTTCGCTATCCAGTGCTCTAAATATGGTTATTAAGTTAAATCATTCAGAGCTACGTTCTGATGTGGACGAAAATGAATATAAGCAAACGTCTCTGGGTTTGTTGATTTCGGCCAGCTTTTGATGATGTTATTTAGTGTAAAAAAAACTGACAGATTGTGATTAAATACTGTCAGAAGATTTTACATTGTAGAAGGGTAAGGTGCTTTAGATTCTATAAGTCATTGATATGCAAGGCTTAAATGTATTTTGGCACAAGTACTGCATTATTTATTGCAATGGTTTTATAAGGCTGTTTACAAGATCAACAGAAATGGGTTTTGTAATTTTAAATAAAGCCCTGAATGTTTGATAACTTAACTAATAGGTGGAAAAAATGAATAAAATTTTATTAGGAATGGCTGGAATTGCAGCTTTGATGATGGCTTCTGGTGCTAATGCGGGTATGAAGTTGGGTGTTGATGATATTAGTGATGTTAGTGGAACAGCTATCGGATCATTTACATTCGAGAGTCTTGTAAGTGACAATGGGGCGGGTGATACATTAGGTTCGATTAATGGAGTAATTAATTCAACATATGTATCCACTGGGCTGGAAATTAATGTAGCTACTGGTTCGTCCAACCTTGCTGGATCATACCCCCAGCTTCAGCACCTGACTGCATCGATGACAACGCTGTCTGGGCCTGGTGCGGTAACTTTTGCCTTGACTGATACAGGGTTTACAGATATTGGAAGTGCAGTTCTGCAATTTGAATCCTTGGGAGGTCTAGGTGATTTTGAAGTTGAAGCATGGGTTGGCCATACCGATGGAGAGTTTGAGTTGAGTGAGATGATTGGATCCTATTCACTTGTAGGTGGTAGCTTGACAACTGATACTGATGTTCTTGGAATTGCATCTAGTCCGTTTTCACTGACACTTGTCGCTACTTTGACACATTTTTCTAATGGTGCTTCATCAGTTGATACGTCAATAAATGTACCTGAGCCATCAGTTTTGGCGTTGTTTGGTGCAGGGCTATTTGGATTAGGTCTGGTACGTCGTAGAATGAAAAAATAATTTTATATTATTCCTTTGAAAACCCGCTTTATGCGGGTTTTTTTTTAAAAACAAGAAAGTGATAAAGATTTTCAGGTTAAGGTAAGCTTGCATATGCTTTAATTGATCTGCAAGGTGAATATTTATGCCAAAGGATGGTCGCGCCTCGATTGTTTTGGCGCATTGTATTGTACTCTGAATATTTTCCAGCGAAATTATGATGCAAAGGTTCCTTTCTGTCAGTATGTCTAGCACCTCTATTTTTAAGCTTTATTGTAGCGGGAGTGTGCACGGCGAAATACTTCTTGTTGTAGCATTATTTATTATCGATCCAGTAAAAAACTGCTAGACTGTAGTGGTATTTAAATTTATTTCTGATAATGGTTAAACTAACCTGGAAATCTTCTAAATTATATGGTTTTTTAAAAAATGAAATGTATTCAAGCAATTTTAATAGCCTTAATCCTGTTTGCCTCTGCCTGTACTCAACAGGTATCGACCGAAGAGTATATGGAAAATGGGCGTAGCTACTTTAATGAGAGAAAATGGAAGTCTGCAGTTATTGAATTCAAAAATGTACTTCAACAATCTCCTAAACATAGCGAAGCAAGAGCCCTACTCGGTCAAACTTATATTAAAACAGGCAGTTCAAATGCTGCCATTAAGGAGTTAAAGCGAGCAATTGAGTTTGGCTATGATAAAGATATACTCATGCGACCACTATCAAAAGCCTATCTTCAGGTCGATCAACTTCATAATGTGGTTGATGAAATACTACCCAACAAAAACCAGTCTAAAGAAACGCAGGCAAGCATATATGCTATGCGGGCAATAGCGTATATGGGTTTGAAAAATGAAAAGCAATCATTGAGTTCATTAAATAAGGCAAAAAAAATTGATGAAAGCAATACAGAAGTTCGGTTGGCATGGGCTTTTTTTGAAAAAAACAAGGGGGATTTAACAGCTCAAAAAAAATGGTTAAAGCCTATATTATCTAGTGAGGTCGGTGTGGCTGATGCCTGGACCCAATGGGCAGAAATTGAATTGAAGGAGAAAAATTTAACTGAAGCAATCAACGCCTATTCCAGGTCTATTGAATTAAGAAGTTATCCGCACCTGGATTCCCTTAGACGAGCTTTGATTTATCTGGATATTGATAAACTGGATCAAGCCCAGCAAGATATAGATGGATTAAAAAAAGCAGGTGCAAACTGGTATATGATTAATCATGTTGCAGGTGTTATAGCATTAAAGAAGCAGCAATGGGATCAGGCTCAGACTTTATTTCAAAAAACACTTTCAATGAATCCGGATTATGCGCCTTCCCAGTATCTACTGGCTATCATAGAAGAGAAAAAGAGCAACCTTCAAAAGGCCCTGACTTTACTTGAACAATATACCGATAAAATTCCTGACCAAAAAAGTGCAAATATTCTGTATGTGAAAGTTCTGTTGAAATTAAATAAACCTGAAAAGGCTAAATTGTTATTAGAAAAAATTTATCAGGATCATAAGGGGGATTTACAGGTATTAACGTTACTGGGTAAAACTTATCTTCAGCAAGGAAAAAATAGCCAGGCAATTGAATTTTTTAATCAATCACTTGCTATTCAACCAGACAATCCGTCAATACGTTTCTTATTGGGCAAGGCTATGATTGGGCAGCCTTTAACTGCTAGTAAGGGACGGCAGGAAATTATTGATCTCATCAAAATTGAACCTAAATTTGTGCAAGCTGAAATTGAACTCTATAACAGCTATATTAATGAAAAAAAATTTGATGATGCTAGAAAAGTATCAACAGAAATTACAAATAAATATCCAAAATTATCATTGGGAGATTTGTTGTTTTCATTAAGCTATTTAAATCAGGGTGAAAAAGAAAAGACTGAGGAACTGTTACTTAAGGCAATAAAAAAATACCCGGCAGATGAAGCTCTAAGTCGATATCTGGCAAAAATTTATATGCAAAACCAAAAAACAAGCGACGCAAAAGGCTTATACCAGGTGCTGCTTGACAAAAATCCTAAAAATTTGGCTGTACTAAAGCAAATGGCTGTTATTTCAAAAGTTGAAGGAAATCAGGAACAAGTTATCGCCTGGCTAAAAAAGGCAAAAGACAGAAACCCTGATCGGCTGGAACCGACATTGATGCTAGCAGCTGAATACCTTGGAATGAAAAAAACGGATAAAGCAGTTAAATTACTAGAGCTTGAAAAAAAGAATAATCAGGATAATTTTCAGTTAAGGTTGTTAATGGCTCAGAGCAAAATAGCTATGGGTTTACTTGAACAAGCGGCACTTATTTTGAACCCACTGGCTCTTGAGTACCCTGAAATGATTGCACCCTATTTTCTACTGGCCAGAATTTATGCAACTGAAAATAAATTGGTCAAATTTAGAAATTCATTAGAAAAAGTTTTAAAACTTGATCCTAACCACTTTGAAGGAAATATTGCACTAGCACGTTTAGAAATGGTTGAAGGGAATAAAAATGCATTAGAAGAAAGGGTGCAGTGGTTGTATCAGAGGTTTCCTGAGCAACCTGAAGTTTTGGATTTAAAAGCTAAACTGGAATCTGTAAATCGAAATTATCCCGAAGCGATTAAAACATTAACAAAGTTGAAAAGCCAAGTCAAAAGTGCAGGTGTTGTTATCGGTTTATCGCGCAGTTATTGGAAATCAGGGCAACATGAAGAGGCCATTAATAATCTGGAAGCATGGAATAGGGATAACCCTGAAGATTTGAATGTGTTATTAGATCTGGGTCAATTTTATAGTTATGTTGGCCGTGAAAAAGAGGCACTTTCAGTTTATAAAAAACTATATAAACTGAAACCTCGTGATATCAATGTATTAAATAATCTGGCATGGTTATTAAAAGATGATAATCCTGCACAAGGTATTAAATATGCAGAAGAAGCATTGCTATATGCAGAATCGGATCCCGAAATCATGGATACCTTGGCGCTTCTTTATTATAAAAATAATGAATCTGAAAAAGCAGAAGCTTACTCGCGTAGCGCAGTTAGAATTAAACCTGAGAATGAGGATTTCCAGCTAAATCATGCAAAAATTTTAATTGCAAACAAGAAAGTAAAGCAGGCACAAAAAATACTCGGCCAGTTGATAGAAAAGACAAAATCTTTAGATACAAAGCAAGCTGTAGCAGCAGAACTGAATAAACTCAACCAATAAAGAGTTTATGACAAACATGATAAATGCAATTTCAATCGATGTAGAAGATTATTTCCAGGTTTCTGCTTTTGAACATTCTATTGATAGGAAAAGCTGGGATAATTTAGAGCATAGAGTGGTTGAAAACATGGATAAAATCTTTCATCTATTGGCTGAAGTGGATGTAAAGGCTACATTTTTTATCCTGGGCTGGGTAGCAGAAAGATATCCTGATATCGTTAAAAAAATTATTGAAAATGGACATGAGTTAGCCAGTCATGGGTATGGACATCAACGTGTTTGTGACCTTACTCGTGACGAGTTTAAAAAAGACGTCACAAAGGCGAAAGATATTCTTGAAAATCTATCAGCTGTTGCAATAAAAGGTTATCGTGCGCCGAGTTATTCGATAGGCAAAAAAAATATCTGGGCATTAAACGTATTGGCAGAATCCGGGTATGAGTATAGTTCCAGCATATATCCTATCCAGCATGATCATTATGGATACCCGGAAGCCCCCCGTTTTACCTTTAAGGATAAGAAGTCTGGTCTGGTGGAAATACCAATTACGACGATGAAATTCATGAACCGATTGTTTCCTGCCGGTGGAGGAGGCTTTTTCAGGTTTTACCCTTATTCTGTTTCGAAGTGGGCGATTAATCGGGTTAACAGATTAGACCATAGTCCCACGGTTTTTTATCTTCATCCCTGGGAACTGGATCCATTTCAACCCAGGCAGCAAAATATATCGGCCAAAAGCAGATTTCGCCATTATTTAAATCTGAAAAAAACAGAATCAAGGCTCAAACATTTACTGAATGACTTTCAATGGGGGCGTATGGATGATGTATTTATTAAAGGGAAAAGTATTCCTGTTGTCTCTTTGTCCTGATCTGTAACTTTATATTTGAATGAGTGGAGGGTAGTGCTGATCTTTTTTATTTGTGCTTTAAGTCACAAATAAAAAAATTTTCATACTGAAATGAAAAAATTCTCAATAATTAAATGATAAACATTTCGTCAACATCTATACTAATAATTACTTGATGGCTTTAATCCTAAAAAGGATTTTTTTATGAAACTTCTCTCTATTTATTTACTATTTCTGACGGTATTGCTTGTGTCTTGCAGTCAGCAATTATCAACTGAAGAATATATTCAGAATGGACAGAAACATGCTTCCAGAAAAGAATGGAAAAGTGCTGTTATAGAATATAAAAATGCAATAAAACAATCACCTGAAAATGCTGATGCTCGAGTGCTTTTAGGGAAGGTTTATTTGAAATTACATAATAGTAATGCCGCTATTATAGAATTCAATAAGGCAATTAAACTAGGGCAGATACAGAGTAAATTATTACTCAATCTCGCCAGGGCTTATGAGCAACTGGGGCAATTCGATAAAATTTTATCTGAGGTTAATTTTTCCGGAGTACTGGATGGTCAATCTGAAGCATCATTACGTGCATTTCGGGCAAAAGCATATTTACATGGTTCAAAGCAGGAAGAGGCTAAAAAAGAGCTGGATGAAGCTTCCGCTATAGATGAGAAAAATACTGATGTCCGGTTAGCCTGGTCATTGTACGAAAAATCAAAAGGTAACTTAAAAAAACAACGTCTTTGGTTAACACCCTTATTAGAAGAGGGTAAGGATGTAGCTGAAGCCTGGAGTGAGATAGCATCATTAGAACAGCTCGAAGGTAAGTATGATGAGGCTGAAAAAGCTTTTTCAACAGCTATTTCAATACGTAATTTCGTTCATTTGGATAATATTAAACGTGCTTTTTTACGAATATCTCAAAAGAATTATGATGGTGCAAAAGCTGATATTGATTTACTGATAAGCTCTGGTGTGAAATGGCCAATGGTAAGTCATGCAAAAGGTTTAATTGCTTACCATAATGAGCAATATGACGAAGCCCAGTCAATTTTTGAAAAAGTTCTTTTATCATACCCTGATTATACTCCTTCTCAGTTATTCCTTGGATTGACCTATTTTACAAAGGGTAACTATCAAAGTGCGGTTAATAAGCTTGAACCATATTTGGCACAGCACCCGTCAGTCCTACAAGCACAAATTGCTTATTCTATTTCGTCTTTAAAACTGGGCAAGCCTGATGAGGCTATAAAAGTCCTGGTTCCATTAAGTGCTAAACTTCCAGATAACTTTAAGATTACCTCTTTACTTGGAAGTGCTTATATTGGCAATAAGGAAATTGACAAGGGTATTAAAACACTCAGGAAGGCAGCATCTCTTAAAAATGACGATGTAAATGTGCATTTACAGTTAGGTATGTCCCTGATAGGTTCCGGTAAAAGTAGTAATGTGGTTGAAGGGAAAAAGGAATTATTAAAAGCTTTATCAATTGATCCTGAGCTGGTCCAGGCAAATACAATATTATATCGTGTGTATATGAGTGAAAATGATTTTGAAAAAGCTCGTATAACAGCTCAAAAAATATTCACTAAACAGAAAGATAGTTCTTTAGGTCAAAACTTATTAGCGTTAACTTTTCTAGCAGAAAAAAATACGCAAGCTACTGTAGATTCTTTAAAGGCGACTTTGAAGGTGTTTCCTTTTGATCCTTTAACATCCAGTAATTTAGCAAGAATATACCTGAGGGAAAATAAGCTATCTCAGGCTAAAAATCTGTATGAGGGTGTGTTAAGTAAAAAAGCAAATGATTTAACTTCTTTAACCCAAATGGCTTTAATAGCTGCCCGCGAGAAGAATTCAGATGAAATGATTAACTGGTTGATAAAAGCTGTTGATTTAAATCCTGATGAATCTTCACCAAAAATGTTGTTGGCTACACAATATCTGCGTAAGAACGGTGCTAAACAGGCTGTTTCTGTATTACAGGGCGTAAAACAAGACGATAAATTTTTGCCTTCATATGTGCTTTTACTGGCAAAAGCTAAAATTGGAGTTAATGAATATCAACATGCTATAAGAGGGTTAAATGCTTTAATTGCCAGGCAACCCGATATGACAGCGGCACATTTCTTAATGGCTCAAGCATATGGATTGCAAAATAGACCCAAGAAAATGAGAAAATCACTCGAAACAACAATAAAGCTGGTACCTGATCACCTGGCTGCTCATATTATCCTGGCCAGGCTTGATCTACGTGAAAGGCGGTACGAAAGCTTTAAGAAAAAAGTAACCTTCCTTATAAAAGTCTACCCTGAAAACAAAGATGTACAATTTTTAAATGCGAAAATAGAAAGTAGTGATAAAGGTTTTAATGAAGCAATTGAAACTCTTTCTTCTCTAATGAAAACTACTCCTCATTCTGAAGTTATCATTGACCTTGCGCGAAACTATTGGGTTTCAGGGAATAAAAATGCTGCTATTTCCAATCTTGAATTGTGGATACAAGATCATCCAGATGATAGAAATGCATTAACTGTACTAGCTCAATTTTATCTTGCTGAAAACCGTGATTCTGATGCGATGAGTACTTATAAATCTCTGGATTCCATATTACCGGATAATGCTGTGGTTTTGAATAATTTAGCCTGGTTGATGTTAAACACTGATGTAAAGCAGGGAATTGTGTTTGCAGAAAGAGCTTTAAAGCTTGAGCCTGAAAATCCTTATATTCTGGATACCATAGCAATGCTCAGGCTGAAAAATGATGAACCCGGTAAAGCGCTAATTGTAGCCAGGAAGGCAGCTAAAGCTGCACCAAATTCTTTGGATATTCAAATTAATTATGCGAAAGTACTTTCTGCCAGTGCTAGAAAGGAAGAAGCAGCAAGTCTGCTCAATAAATTGTTGAACAGGGTTACAGTGGATAGTCAAAAATTAAAAATTCAACAAGCTCTTGACGGGTTATAACAAATTTTACTAATGAGAAATTAAAATGAAAGTAACTTTTTTTGGTGTCGGTTATGTTGGTCTGGTACAAGCTGCGGTTCTAGCTGAAGCTGGACATCATGTTATGTGTGTAGATGTCGATGAAAAGAAGATTGAAGATTTAAAGAATGGCATTATTCCTATATATGAGCCAGGTTTGACTCCTCTTGTTAAACAAAACTATAAAGAAGAAAGATTACTGTTCACTACAGATGTTAAGTTAGGTGTTAGTTACGGTGAAATTCAATTTATAGCAGTTGGAACACCGCCTGATGAAGATGGCTCTGCTGATTTACAATATGTACTTGCTGTTGCAGAAACAATAGCAAACTATATGGATTGTAAAAAAATAATTATCGATAAATCTACTGTTCCTGTAGGGACTGCGGATAAAGTCAAAGAGAGAGTTGCCCAGGTACTCTCTTCTCGAGGAGTGGAGCATGATTTTTTTGTGGTTTCCAACCCCGAGTTTCTTAAAGAAGGTGCAGCAATAGCAGATTGTACCAAGCCTGATCGCATAGTTATTGGTACAGATAGCAAGTATGTCGAAGAAGTCATGCGTGAGTTATATGCACCATTTAATCGAAATCATGATCGAATGATTTTTATGGACATACGAAGTGCAGAACTCACAAAATATGCAGCTAATTGCATGCTGGCAACGAAAATTAGCTTTATGAATGAAATGTCAAATATCGCTGAGCGAATGGGAGCAGATATTGAAGCTGTAAGGCATGGAATAGGGTCTGATAGCAGAATAGGTTACAGTTTTATATATCCGGGGTGTGGCTATGGAGGGTCGTGTT
>Ga0233441_1001986_pt1 | contig 16165 bp, 24 predicted proteins | sample SI_123_September_4_FD_182781 | JGI IMG/M metagenome (GOLD analysis project Ga0233441, IMG submission 182781) | Seawater microbial communities from Saanich Inlet, British Columbia, Canada - SI_123_September2016_135_MG | ecosystem: Environmental > Aquatic > Marine > Inlet | place: Canada: British...
GGTTCTACATGCATGTAGGTATCATCACTAGCATACTCACAATGTATAACCTCTGAATACCCATCACCTAACATCTCTGAACCACATTCTTTACAAATCATAATTTATTCCCTCAACAGTTAAACCTCGTTAGGCTGCATCAATCCGATCTTCCGCAATTTTGAAATAATCGGGATCTAATTCAATGCCTATGAATCTACGACCTAGATTTTTTGCTGCCACTCCTGTAGTTCCTGAACCCATCGTGAAATCTAAAACAGTCTCACCTTCGTTGGTATATGTTTTAATTAAATATTCCATTAATTCTAATGGTTTTTGCGTTGGGTGAACTGTTTTACCTACACTACCAAATTTCAATATACTTTTAGGATAATTTGTTTTTTCCTGAAAACCAGATGGTTTAACAATATTACTTATTGTTGCAGATACACTTTTTTTATTTCTTTTTTTTGGAGTATTTAATTTTAATAATCCACAAGGATTATATGACATTGGATTTTTACTACCTACTGCACAACCACCAAAACTAAAAATAACAATATCTTCATGTATTTTTTGGGGTCTATATTTAACATGAAAAAAACCAGTTGCTTTACTTTTTTCCCAAATTAAACAATATTTAAACATCTTCATATTACTTGCTACTAGCGTTGTAGTAAAAGGCTGTGATGCTGTTAAAACAATAGCACCATTTGGTTTAATTATTCTTTTTAACTGCTCCCACATCAATTCTAAATCTATAATACTATCCCACTTGCAAGCAGTAGTTCCATAAGGAGGATCACAAATGATAGCATCACAACTACCATCTGGAATATTTTTCATTTCTTCTAAACAATCACCATTTATTAATTTATTCATTTTCTATTCTCTCTTTTGCTATATTAAAATATTTTTTCACGACTTCACCTCGATCTCTGCCCATTCTGCTTTTACTACTGACTCCCATTCGTGATCGTCAGCCTGTATTTCTATCTCAGCTTCAGTGTAGAAATAGTTAGTGAGTCTCGGAGACATACCAGTCTCAACTATGATCCACTGCCACATTTTGACTGTTTTGGTTTTAATACGGTACGCTTCTGCAGGCAGTGCCCAATCTGGGGTACCGATTACATCAAACCATTCATCCTCAAGGGATAAAACCTGAATAATTTTACCATCCTTTCTAGCTGCCTTGAGACTGGCATAGCTTTTCTCTTCTTCAACAAGACGGTAGCGGGTGATTATATTACCATTAGGTACATTGTTAGACCAAATGTTAGACCAATGCCAACACTCTGTTTTATATTGTTTTCGTAAACCTGTGATCTTTGTGTCTATATCAACTATTTGACCATTATCAATAGGACAAACACTATACTCTGTTGGATACCAAGGAATCCATCCATCTTTGTCTGGTACTATTCTGTATTTAAGAGATTCATCTGATACTACGTAACTAGATAAAGCCCAAAACCCATTCCCACGCTGCACCTCAACTTCCCAACCATCAGCCATCGCTCTCATCTGTTGATAATGTTTATGTTTTTTCATCTCATCTTTCTCCCTTCTAATTTACTTGAATACCTACGGTGGAGTTTCCGGCTTTAGTTACTCTGTTTGTTTTGTAATCCACACTAACTGGGTATGGGTATGTTGTCACTTTAGTTTCCACATACACAGGTTCAATTACACCTATGTTGTTTGTACATAAAACCCAAGTAGCCGCTGTATTTTTGGAGGCAAAGATGCCATTTGGCTCTGCTTGTTCAACCACGACAGTACCTCCATTACGATAGTACTTCCCCACTAGAGGATTTGTTAAGCTAGTATCATAAGGTATACCAAAACCTATACTTGCGCAATCACCTTCCACCTGCCCATAGTTACTTCTCCATACAGAGTGAGTGGCAGCTTTCATATTACGAGTGTTATACAGCTCAATCACAAGGTGTCTCTCCAAAGACCAATCGTACATCGGCACAGGTTGACTGGCAGAGTATTGTGATTGTTGCTCTTCTACTTGTTTTTTATCTTTCTGATCTTGAGATTGCTCATTACAACCAACAAGAGTAATAGTACTGAGGATAGTAACTACTATGCTTTTCTTTACATTTTTCATAATGATTCCTTATTGTAAAGTGATAGCCCGTAATTGAGCTTTAAGTGCTGCTTTCTGACCCATTAGTTGGGAGGGATTACCTATGTTACTTCTCAATTGATTATCAACCTCTGCGATATTGGCTCTGAGAATTGCAGCTCGTTGCTCCATACCTTCAATATATTGATGGCTTTCAACCAACACTTTCCTTTCGATTTGTTTTTCAATAGGTGCAACTACATACTTAATACCTAGCGATACTGCGGTTATAACTAGCGTTATACCAATCACCACTAACACAAGCTTACTTATATCTTTCATCTCATCTTTCTCCCTTCTACAATGTTTTTAATTACGATCAGTCGTTGATCCTTAGTCATTTTTCTCTTAGGCTTCCAAGTCCTAAGTACATCATTCCTGCTATTCTCGGCTGGCATAGCCTTTGGCGCATCGAGCGGTATACCTTGTGCAACTCTTCTACGAAGTACTGATTCAGAATACGGTACATGCTTTGATGCTTGTCTGATTGATGGAAATACCTGACCATCTGGTAGGGTTACTTCTATACCCTCTGTCATCGTCTACCTCTCAGCTTAAACCTGTCCTCAGTCTCTCTAACGCCTTGAAAATGTCCAGCAAGGTAGCCGATTAGTCCTACGGCAAATACCAGTATTGCTACTATTAAATCATTCATATTGCAAACTCCCTATCCTTATTTAATTCAGTTTCTTCAAAGTAGCAGAATCTATAACCCTCTGTACTTTCTACTCTAGCAAGCGCCGACTCTTTACTTTCATAGACACCTAGTAAAATTCTTTCTGTGTTTTTCACTTCTGCAAATGCTACATAAACTACCATATCAATACTCCTATCGTTAATACAAATACGATAGCTGAAGCTATTAGAATAGCCATTTCTGTCTTACTCTGCCAGAGCTTATTAGTTAAGCTGATTGGTTTATATTTGGTAGTGCAAGCTATGCACATACCATCTGTTAGATGTGAGTGCCTACCACAAGTATCACACTCTTGAATAATTGAATGGTCCATTAAGTTCTTCTCCCTTGAGTTAATTTAGCTAAGGTTGTAGTTTCATTACATCCCCAGCTTTGTGAACATATTAATTTCATATGGTGAGGATTTAGTAATACTAAACCTCTGTGTGATCTAAGGATCCGGATAGCTTCTTCTATAGTTAGACCAGCTTTTACTCTTTTAGATGCTCCTGTCCAGCTAACACCGTAGTGATGGCAAGCGTGACTTCTGGATCGGAACTCTAATCCGTTTACTATTATTTTATCCATTGGCTCTCGCTTTGTAATCATCGATTACCTCAAGAGCTAGTTCGTACTTCCTTACTTCTTGTGCCCAAAACTTTATGGGTCTTTCGTTGTAAGTACTCTGGGCAGATCTCAGTTTTAGTTTGATCCATCGGTGTTGCCCTACAAGTGTTGCTTTATTCATAAACTTCTATCTCCATTATATGTCCGGAACTAGTGTGTAGATATAATCTACCTTGCCAACTAACTAATTTAGCTTTAATACTTTTAGCGTACTTCGCCATATTACTTAGCGTTGTTTCTTTATTTAGTTTGATCTTCATTAATGACCTCCGGTATACTATCAGGTATTACTTTACCTAATGCATTGCGCTCTTCTCTAATATTTATAGATGTACCTTGCTTTAAGCGGAAGGTTTTAATATGTATTAACTCTGCGTCAGTGTAATTTTCTAACGCATCGAGACTATAGGATCCTTGTTTATACTCATAACTATATTCAGCATCAGGGTTAAGCATTAATTCTAATTTAGCTTCAGGAGTGATCTTCTTAATCCTCTTATTTATCTCCCGTCTGCGTCTTTTTTCATCTTTACTCATTACATTAACAGTATGTATAATAGAACCACCTGAGATGTAATTACCTTGTTGATCTACACTCAATGAGTGAGTACCTAGTGGGTTTACTAAACCTTGATTAGTCTGTACAGCATACACACCAGATTCAGTATTAGTGGGTCGGAAGAAAGAACAAGGCCCATATACCTCAGTTACAGATTGTCTAGTAGTTTGTCCGTACATAGCATCGGTACGATAAGTAATTATATCATTTCTATCGACAGTTAGTATCGCACTGCCCCAGTGTGTAATGGCATAGATAGCTTTATCTATTCCATAATAGGTTAGTTTAATAGATAAGTTGTTCTTATACCGCTCTCTAAATCCTGCATATCGCCAGGGTGTGATGTACTTTATTCTACCGTTGGCATCTTGTTTATCGTATATCGCATCTAAATTATTGTAGCTCATATTAAACATATATTATCTCCGTATTAGTTTCTAACCCACAATCATAGGCGTTGTTGTAGTAATCTTCTATATCACCTGCTTCTTCACCTACTCTAAGTATTGCTACCACATTTCCTGAGTCTAATACCTCTATCATTCGATTATACGCAGTGCATAGTTTACGGAGTAGTTTCACATCAGTATAACTGTTGTAGAACTTCCAACTATTAAGTTCATAGTAGGTATGAGTATCGGATACATTTTCTACTTTATGATCCCACCAAGTATCTTGATGCGTAAACTGTTTAGCTATTTGTGTTGTCTCCATTTCAAAATCTTCAACTAGTTCTTTAGGCATTGCTATTGTTACTTCAGATCTATAACCCATATGTTATTACCTCGCTAAATACACTTATCCCGCACTCATAAGCATTATCAAAATGATCTTCTCCCATTCTAAGTATTCCGACATCTTCGTGACTGCCTAACAGCTTTTACAATATTACCAATTTCCTCAGTTTCTTCTTCAAAGGATTCCACTAACGTATTTGGTATCGCTACTGATATTTCGTATTCATAGTTCATATCATTCCCCTTAATCTACATAAATCACTGTACCAAATGGTGGTGTGAAGTTATTGTTATCATAAATTAACCAGAGTACATCATGGTTAGGTTCCTCTAGGTCTGTATTAGCATACCCATCAGTTAAATAAATTAAACACTGAGTAGGGTTATCTTCTGTATAGTTGAACGCTGGAAGGAAGTCTGTACCACCACCACCTTCAACACCTACATCCTCAGGTATGAATTGCTCATCCTTAGAGACCGTGTAAGGCTTCCCATTAATTTGAGTATCAATGGCAAGGATAGTTGTTTTAGATGGCTGTACATCCTCGTGGAGAGCTTTAACCTCTACTAAGAACTGGTTGACTAAGGTATCATCAACTGAACCTGAAGTATCTATAGCTACCACTAATTCACCCATAGATTCTGAGTATAAGCTAGGTAGATATATATCTCTAAACCTTCTATTAGGTCTCTGCCAACTGTAGTCATCTTTAGCTTTCTCAGTCATATAATTAATTAATAACTGCGGCCAAGATATTTTAGGTTGGAGTGTGTCATCTAGTAGTCTTTTGATATTCTCAGGTAAGCTGCCATAGTCCTTAGTCATCCTAGCTGACTGTACAGCCTTAGCTAAAATCTCTTTAGTAGCTAACTCAGCTGCTTGCTTATCACCTTCAGCAGGCTCTTCTAGATCATCCCAGTCACCATCTCCATACTCAGGTGAGTCCTCTGTTTCATCAGGTAATTTTTCATATACTGAATCAGTATCTAAATCCATATACTGAGGATCAGCTAACCCTCCTGCAGGCAGTGTGTAACCTTGAGATTTTAACATTAGGTTAATTACATGATCACCAGCTACATTCCATCGCTTAGGTGACCTATCACCTCTACGGTGCATATGTGATAGGACTATATGCCATATCTCATGAGCCATTAAACCTATCTGCTCTTCACTATCTAATTTGTTCCAGAACTTAGTCCCATACTTAATGGATACTCCATCAGTACAGGCAGTGGGAACATTCTCATCCATTGAGTGTTTGCAGGCTAAACCTACAGTAGCAATGAATGGTGATTTAGCTAGTAGTTTTATCTTGGTTTTAGTTAGGGAGTCCATATTATATAATCCTCTATTTCACTTCGTTTATATCCATTTTGTACTACTTGGGGTATGATCCCATATTTCCAAGATGGTATATCATTTAATGCTGCTACATAACCCAGTGCAATGATAATTTCAGCGTGTTTACTCTCAGGGTCTGTCACGGCTTCATTCAATTCTTCCTCTGTCATATTCATTAGAGGTTGTAGTAACCTTGAGAGTTTAAACTCAGATTTACTACCCATTCTTCTATTAATTATGTCATAGTTACCTGCTTCATAATTTATACCTAAAGTCATATTTAATTTAGCAACATTAGCTAATGTGTTAATTACCTTTTTCTTGTGTTCATTTCTTTTAATGTCCTTTATCCAATACCGCATTGGGTTTTTATCGAGTATAACTTCATCAGTTATATTCTCCCATCTTAGGGTATACCCTACACTGCATACTTTATTATCAGGATCTATGTAGTAAAGCCCTCTTACCATATTTGATCGGTATAACCTATCACCCGCCTTAGTGTGATAACTGCCAGGTGGTAAAGACTTTTCAGTGTATAGTTGGAGGCCTATGCTATCCATTAGATCTTTGCGTAAGCTGCTACCTTCGGCACCATTCTCCGTTATCCTATCTTCTAACTGTATTTCGGAGTTACCATCTTCATAAGTGGTATATCTACCTATACTTTTGTTAGTATATACATACCTAATTTCTTCATCAGTAAAAGACCTGCTCCAACCGTATAGGCGCTTCATCAGTAAAAGTTTGTCTATTACATCTCTGTAGCTGTCTAATTGATTCATCAGTCATCTCCAAATATTGCCTTAGCGTTTTTAATTTTCCACTGTTGGATCTCTTTTTGTACTCCTAGTTCAGGTTTAGTTTTCAGTACATCTCTGATAGCCAGTAGCTGAAACTCAGATGGTAGTCTTTTCAGGTATACCATCGTATTGGGAACATTATCTTCAGTCATCTTACTAGCAACTAAACCACTCACAGCATACAACGCTCCTGGTTCTTTAGGGACTGTAGCTCCCTTAGGATCTATTATGAGCATGTCAGGATCTGGTAGCTCTTGTAGTAGCTCAATATACCCCTTGAATTCTAATGCAGCTCCTTGCCCTACTGTCCCTGCTATAAGAGGTAAGTGGTGTGGTTCACTACCTATGTCTGACCAAGGTTTAATTAGCTTTGATGCAAATTCCCAAGTTCTTGGACTTGCAAAGGTGACATCATTATGGTTAGGATCGAACTTGTGTAGTAACTCAGGTCTAAATCTAATGAAGGCTACTATCCTTGTATCTAAACTGTTCTCTAGTGCCCAGTCTACCCAGTCATCTGTTGATACATCTAACTGTAGATGCACTAACCTAGACTGCATTGCTGTACCTATACGGTTCACAATAGCTCTATCCGTAGCTAGGTTACCAGCAGCTACCATATGTACGTCAGGATGTAGTTTATGCTGACCTACTTCCTTATCTAATACCAGCCTATATGCTGCTACTTGTACGCTAGGGGGTGCACTATTGATTTCATCTAGGTTGATAAGCCACCCCTCCTTACCATCAGGTATTTCATCTATTCCCTTGATTGGGAAATGTGTTGGAGGTAGGAACTCCATCTTCTTGCCTGTAGTAACAGGGAGTCCTACTAAATCGAGCGGATCTGACTGTGCTAATCTAATGTCGATGTACTCTAGGTTTAGCTCTTCGGCTACTTGGCGCATTATACTGCTCTTGCCTACACCTGGGCTGCCAGCTAACATAGGCACTAGTCCTACAGTGATACAGTCCTTGATAGCCTTAGTGGCTACCTCAGGGTTTACTGGTAATGTGTTACTCATCTTTTACCCCTCCAAATCATCTAAGTAATTTTCGTAATGCTCTAAGTCTTCTAGAGCCTGTTCGTAAAACTCATCTTCATTCTCATACTCATCCATAATATACTCCTTAGGTTGATTACATACCCCAAAGCGGATATGTAAATATTAATATTGTGGTAAGGGTAATAACTATTACTCCTGTCCTTATGCAGATACTATCTACATGCCGTTTATACCCTCTTTGTAAAATGTTTCCATGTAGTAAGTGCGTTTCTTCTTCCATAGCTTAAGTGATTTGGCGTGTAGATCTACTATCTCTTCTAAGTTAAGCAACAAATCCACTTCTCTTTTAGGTAATTTATACAGCGTGGGTTTACTTCTTATTTGTTTAAACTGCGGATCCTTATTGGATATCATAATCGTCTCTATTCTTCCTGCTGTTGTTTTCTCATATAAAAACCATATTTCATCAAACATAGATATGTAACTCCTTTATTTAAGAGAGGCGTTAACCACACTCCCCTTCGTACTGACACCCCTCGGTATCCATACATTTAGTACATCCACCTATCTTAGTTAGCGTAGGTCTTTTGCATTTAGGGCATTCGAGTCCTGTAATCCATTCTGGTTTAATATGTAACTCTTCTTCGGGTTCAGAGGAGGTGACTTTATTGTGCAATGAGATAAGTGTTCTTCCGATATGTTGCACGACCCCATTCTGGTAACTCCCTTTCTTCTTACCTGCTACTTTTGCAAAGTATCCATCATTAGCGTGTATCTTAGCTAACTCATTACCAATAAATTCTAGGTTGAGTTTAGGATCATCTGATCTAAGCATGGCACTAGCTAATCTGGATATAGCTTTTACATAGTGTACGTTATCAGTATGACTGGAATCAATGAACACTTCAAAAGGTACGTTAGTGTCTAAACAGTTCAGCGTTAGATAGCAGTTGAACTGATCTGTTGGAGACCCACCGACCTGTATTTTGGCAGTCTGCCCGTTTAGTATTGCAGGTCGCTTCTTTCGCTCAGGCGGAGGTAGGTCAGGTGTGGGTTCGTTTACTGAAACGTTAATTATTTTTTTATCAATTACTGTAGTCATTTATTTAATATATGCGAAATCGCATTCTCCTGATTTTTTATATGAGCACCATTTACAACTATTCCAATTAGGAGTTGCGTGGAATGATACACAATCGGTTAATTTATTAGCTCTCTCATCCCATTTGGGTAAGAACGCCATCGCTTGTTCTCGGGTGTAGTTTTGCTCAGTAGTTTCTCCTTTATCTAAATACCACAACCGAGAACTTACGTATTCAAGTTTAGGGAATCGAAGGAAAGTGAGGATGGCATATAGCATTACTTGTGAGCCGTGCTTAACCTCATTCCCTCGTTTCTGACCTGTTTTATGGTCGATAATTACAGCTGAAGTTTCAGACTCATGTATCAGTACATCGAGTTTAGCCCGTAGCCATATTTCGTCCATCTGCCAATCACCGGATGTCCAATCTCTGTCATAAGCCCATTCACCCTCGCACTCAACCTTATTGTCTTCGTAGAGTTTTCGGAGGTCTTTAAACTCACGTTCAAAACGGCTGAGTTCTTTCGGTAAATCATTAATTCTTCCATCTACATATTGCTCCGCTTTATCGTGAATTTCTGAACCTCTTTGTGCCGCTGGCCCACTGGGGTCTGGTAATTTCTTAACCTTCTGTAGGAATATGTGGTATGGACATTCTTCGAACTTTTGTAAACCGGAGAATGACCAAGTTTTTATAGGGGGTGTTAGCTTCGTTTGAGGCTCGAACCCATCAGCTTTTAGATGGGCGGGGAATTTTGTATTAAATGCCATTATTTAGCGTCTCCATAGTTATCAGCAATATCACCTTCAGCATCTAACGGTAAGTCAGGTGCCCAAGATGGGGGTGTTCTCATTATCTCTATCATTTGGTTGAGGCGTTCTTCAGCTAATTCTTCAGGTACTAATGCTAATACCTCATCGTGTACAGTACCCACTACAATAGTATCTGGTAGTTTAGATATATCTAGCATCTGGTACATGACAACGTTCCTCGCTAGGTGCTGAACACAATTCTCCGCCATTTTTCCAGAATATATACGATACCTAGTCTTACTGTTACCGTAAGTTACTTCAGGGTAATCGTATGAGTTATCAGGGTAGATAGTGGTGAGGTCGGGGTACCATAGTGACAATCCACCAGGGGTTACTAGTTGGTTGGGTCTTACAGACAGAATACCCTTACAGTTTAACAGCGGCTCTTCCTCTGTCACAGTCTGCATAAGCTCAATCGCTGTCCCCATCGTACCCCAGAAGTTTACTATCGCCCCGTTAGATTCTCTCCAACCATAGACAATATCTTTCGCTTGTGTGTCCGATAGATCCATCTTCGGGCCCATTGCTCCTGACTTCAGCATATCTCTGAACTTCTTCCAACCCGCGCCATAACCTAGCCCTAATGTTGCTGTCTTCCCTACGAACCGCTCCTGCTTAGTGATAGTGTCTATATCTTTTTTATATATACCAGAGGCAGCTACTTTATATACGTCAGTTCCTTTAGTGAAGGCACTAACTATATTATCCTGACCCGCTACCCACGCTAATACACGAGCCTCTATCTGAGCAGAGTCAGCAACTATTAATTTATATCCAGTTGGTGCTGTTAAGCAATGCCTGAGCTCTCTGGACTTACCGCGGGATGGTAAGTTCTGCATGTTGATCTTCTGGCTAGCTGAGTACCTACCAGTACGCGCTCCATAGTATTTAAGCGGTACAGGCATAAGGTTAGTTACCGGGTCAGCAGTATCTAAGAACCGTTGTGCTCTAGTTTCGTTTAACCGCGACTTCACTGCTTGCCGTGCGTCCCATAGTGGTTGTAGGTCAGGGTTATCGTACTGCAGTTGCTGGTATTCAATGTCATTCTTCGCTAAGGCATATGTTAACTTCTCGGTAATAGGTGATATCTTAGTTGGTACCTCTATCCCTAACGACTCTAAGTATGCAGCGTACTTATTGTTACTGGCTAACTGAGCACGAGTAATAGGAGCGTTATCTAACAACTTATTACGATATAATATCTCCGCTGTCAGTGCTCGCTTTGTCCGTGGCCTATCTAGTACCAGATGCGGCTCGTTATACATACGTAAGGTTAAGTCCATCAGCTCTAACTCTTTGGACGGTATATGCGGTAACAACTGGTTGTAACACACCATTGTTATATTTACATCGTTTATACAGTACTTTTTAAGTTCGTGTGCCTGTGCTGTTGTGAGTGTGTCTAAGTTCTTAGTGTTAAACAGTTCGGTGGTTTTTCTATGCGCTGGGTTTACTCTTCTGATCAGTGCCGCTAACGAGTGCGATACTGAGTTCCCTGGCCATAGGAAGGCGGAGAATAACTGAGTGTCTCTATATTCACGTGGCGGTATACAGTGATAGTACAATGACAATATAGCCGCGTCGAACATCGTGTTATGGCATACTAAAATAATGTCATTATCAGGGACGAATAGTTTATCTAAGTATTGCTGGATATTATCTGTATGGATATAGGTGGTGGTGGATGAGATGTGAATGCCCATGCCGAAGACTTTAAACCGTGGGTCGTTGATATACTCTGGGTATGTCATCTTCGTTAGCGTATGATGAGTGCTATAAGTAGTCTCAAAATCTATTGTGATGGTTGTGGATGAGGATATCATACGGCTATGGCAATTAAGTCCTTGTTAGGTTGGATGGTGGCGTGCTCAGAAGTTATATCAATAAGCGATGCTATATCTAACGGGGTTATGTTCCAATTTATACGACCCTCAATAAACCTACCTCTCTGTGCGTTTCTGGTGGTCTGTATATAGTTCAAGTTGTTTTTGTTTAATATCGTATGGAACCCTTTACTGGATATAACATTCTGATCTGCTGTTATTGCAGTGTACAGAATATGTAGGTCTTTAGTGGATACCGAATGCCCTACAGTTTGGTTTAATGATGACTCTGCTCTTGGTTGTTTAGGCGGCTGATCAGGGGTGGTGCCGGTTATTAAGTTTAGTACCGATATGCCATTGTTTAAGGCTCTTACCTTATTATGTAATCTTGTAGGATCTAATTGGTGGAGTTCGATCTCCTCAACTGTCGGCATGGAATCCACAAACCATCTGAAATCCCCATCCCTAACAGCTGCACAGAACCTAGCTGGGAACGGTCTGGTAGCGTCTATCATCAACTCTTTGGCATAATTGCTTAGTGCTGTCTGGGCTGCGAACTCATCAAATTGATATGCTTTAGTGAATGATACAAAGTTAGGTAGTTCTTTAGCGATAGCTTCCTCATATGTTGTTTTAGGTGGGAGTGAGAACAGCTCTGGCATTGTGTTGGCTATTTTTTTAAGTGAGTGCTTCTGCCACGGACATATATTAAAACGGGACTCCTCACCAGTACCTAAATTAAACGCGTCCGTGTGGTTAGTACACATGATAAAGTTCGAATAGGACTTAATCGTTTTCTTGTTCTGCCTCATTGCTCGGACGGATATCTCAGGCTCAGTTATTAAGTTCTTCATACCCTCCATAGCGGCAGTGTGCTGTTTCGACTCTGACTTCACCTCATCTAACCCCATCACAATCAGATGCTCCAACTCAGCGTTAAATTCATCTGTTATTTGGTTAAATCTTAGCAATTGGGCGTGTTTACCAGAGAATATAGGTGCAAATATCTGACTAACTAATGTTGATTTGCCTGACTGAGTTGTGCCCTGTAATAACCACGCCCGTTTCGTTTTCTTACGGGTCTGTATAATATACGATATCCAATTCAATAAGTGCTCGAATTCTATTGATGACTCTTCTCTTGGTGGTGTTCCAACGCCATTCTTTAACGCAAAATATATAGTTGGGCAGAGCTTAGCTAATGTTTTGACAGTGTCAGTGGGATTGGTATAACCTATGGAGGTGGAGGTGGATGCTGGGAGGGTTAGAGCTGGAGTGTTAAGTACCGCGTTAGGGCGGAAACTGTTAATTTCATGTGTTTTAAAGTTAACAATATGTGAATCAGTTGGGTTGAATACAGGGTTCCAGTTTGGCATCTCTTTGGAATCTGGTAGTGCCCTATTATTATCTGCTAATGCCATTTCTAACCGCTCTGTTGACGAGTGCTGATACATTACCACAGAGTTAGTGGAGGTGTTATATTCACAGGATTGTATTGAATCTGATCGTTTTGAATAAAACCCGAATACTATCATATTGTTATCGTCCGGCTGATACATAGGGCCTAATTTCGTTATATCATCAGTGACACCGTTATCAGAGTTTAATATATCTGTTTCTGTCTCTTGTATCTCCTGTTCAATTAACTCTTTAAGCGTTCTTAAAAACGGTGCGTCTACATCGCTCATGAAGAACGCATCATCTGTTTTAAAACAACGAACTAACTCAGGGTTGGATTTATACGCCCAGTATGAGTTCGAGTCACCGTTATTTAAATTCATACGGATATATGTATCATCTATATCTACTAATGTTAATGCCCCTTCACTGGGATGTGATAGTACCTTTACATCGTTGAGGGCATTATAAGTAGTGGCGAATAGTTTTGGGTGGTTTTTTAAACCTGTATCAGTGCGTAATTGTTTAATTACCGCCTCTTTCTCCTGATTTATTGACTCAACACCGGGGAGATCTGGTGGTAATGACACCGTTGGTCTGGATCGTATCGATAGCGTTATAGGTCTTTGAGGTGTGGTGGCGGGCATATTGTTAGGTGGGGCTATATAAACTATCCTTGAGTTCTCTGCTAAAGTGGGATCTATTACATAATGAAGGTTTCTGCCAGTGCCTGACAGTGTTAATTGTTGCTTAAACGGCTGATTAAAGTTTAATTGGGTGAGGAAATACTTCTTTACATTGGGTGCCATCGGCTTATCTAGGAGGAAAAACAGGTGACCTGATAGTATATACGGGTCTTCGGTTACATAAGCTGAAGCTGAATATTGCCATATAAATGACACATTATGGAAATAAGATGGTAGTGTTTCTATAAACGCTTGGGGTAAATTCTCTACATCGTGGTGGTTGGATAGTGTATATTTGTCTACATCTATGACTAATAATTCATTGGGGGATACCGATTGAGTCTTTTTAGCCCGGGACTCATTCTCTAACTTTCGCTTAAATTGGCCAATTAAAATGACATTCTGTTGGGCGGCTACCTCTTGTAATAATGGGTGAAGCTCTTCTATCGAGGTATATTCTACCTCTTGGGATGATACTCGGAATGGCACATTGGGGGTTTTCGATAATTTCTTTGTTTTTTGGTCATAACTCTTTGTAAGTGGTAATACAGTGTCTATAACAGTTAGGATCATGGATAGTGGCCTCTGGACAGTGAAAATAGGTATTTTAACATAATGAAAATGGGATGTCAAAACTATCGGTAACACCGCATCCATTTATTTGCGGTGTTGGGGCTAAGTTATTGCTTTACCGAGGTTTAATCTAGTTATTAACAATACCCTTACAGAAATGAGGTTAACCGCAAGTGGTTGAATTAACAACAGTAAGTATGAAGCAAGGTGCTTAAACAGCAAAAAAAGATAGTTTAGTTAAATTTCGTCTAAAATTTTTTAATTACATTTAATATATATATACGGGATGCGACTTAAAAAAAGGATGTGAGAGTGGGATTTTTAGTTGATATTGCTTATTATCAATGCTTTAGGACTACAAAAAGCCTAAAAAGGGCGAAACCGTCCGGTGTTGCTCTGAGATTTGCGGTGTTTATTGTTAGAAATGGTCATTTTTATAAGTGACCAGCTTATTTTGCTGTCAAATGTCATTTTTTAGGTTGTCAATTGGCGGCATGAGGCTAATTTTACGTCTTAGCCTAAGACGGATTTCTAAAGTTAAGCGCTTTTTATACTTTTTTACTGTTGTTAAGCGCGGTTGCTACTTTTCTATCGTTAACTGTACAGAGAACAAGTAGATTTACCACTTTATAAAAGCTAAAAGTGCTTAACTATTACTTAGAGGCAATAGTTAAGCACTTAGCGGACCCCATGGAGGATAATAAAAAAATAGTCAGTCTAGCTACCAGTATTTCACTGATAGCTAGTCCAACTAAACATTCACTCTAGCCTACTAAGCAGCTCTCCTTGCTACCGATTCACCACTCGTATGCTCGGTAAGATCTACTGAAGTATATCCTCCGTTCAACTCAGTCGCTTTATCTACGCCTATAGTCATCTCCTTCCAATGCTTAACAAACGGTGCGAGTTCTTGTACATCTCGCTCGTAGTTATTTTCGAAGAATGAGAACATTGTTGCCTGCTCATAAGTCGGGTCTACTCCAAACTTTGGTGGTTGTACCCAATCTATCGCTTGTTCGATCATTGTGAATATCACACCGTCGACTCCACCTTCATTCTCGAAAGCGTTGTCATGTCGATTAGGTATTGGCTCTATACCATCCATCAGGCTTTCTATAACTTCAATACCTTTTACTAGAGCAGCTAAAATCTTCGGCTTATCTGTTTTATCTAGATCAGCTTCAGCTCGTTCGATGACTAAATCAGGAATATGCACCGTCGATATATGCATCTTATTAATTTTATCGAATTCCCGTCCGAATGGTGCGACAGTTTGCCCAATCCAATAATAATGCTGAATCTCTCTTCGGATCTCTTCGATTTTATCCACTCGACTATCGACATCCATACCATACTTCTGTAGACGCTCAACTCTCTCCTTCTGTTTAACATAGGCCTGTGCCTTCATAAACATTTTAAACACTGCGTTATTCACAATGTTTCGGGTTAATACATCAAATCCAGGTACATTGCTTAACTCATTCAAATCGTACCCAGTTACATATTTCACATCTTTCTTTTTTGTTACTTTAGTCATAATTGACTCCTTTAATAATTAATATATAATGGTTTAGTGACTTCGTCACTGTTAGTGTTATGAGATACTGTTGATCTCGGTTCTTTGTTACCCTCTAATGCTATCAAGATCTTTAGCGGATCTTGATACAAGAAACAACTCATTGTCGTTCCCCTAACCAGCTGTAATCTCTGTGCTTCCCGCTGTTGCTTTCTCTTAAATGCTCTATTCATCATATTCTCCATTTTATCTTCGTACTCATGTTGTGTATCTCCATTATTTATACAAGTCGTTATCCACCAAGTGTGTCTTGTTATAAAGTTCAATCACCTTATAAATAAACTCAGGTTGGTGGTGTCCATGGTCAACAATCATTGTTATCAAATCCAAGAAGGATTCCTT
>Ga0233441_1002009_pt1 | contig 16018 bp, 16 predicted proteins | sample SI_123_September_4_FD_182781 | JGI IMG/M metagenome (GOLD analysis project Ga0233441, IMG submission 182781) | Seawater microbial communities from Saanich Inlet, British Columbia, Canada - SI_123_September2016_135_MG | ecosystem: Environmental > Aquatic > Marine > Inlet | place: Canada: British...
TCGGATGGTTGAGGCAGAAGTAAGAATCATCTGCAAACCGTTATATACAAGCCCCTGCCCTAAAAACCAGGGGCTATTTATACACATTGTTTCCTATCCAACTCCCGCAACACGCAAAACACGCAGATTAACGCGTGACCGGTATGTTACCGGTATGTTGTGTCTGTAAGTGTAGTAATAACAACGCGAGGAAATTGATTAAGAGAAGTTTGGTTTTCACATATTATTTTACTATAAGTCTATATTATATAATTAGTTATTGTCACACACCTATTCTATCGTAGTTGATATCGTAGTTGACTTTCATATATATATATGTTAAATTGATCCCCAGAATTTAAGGGGAATCAATGAGTTCCATCTACCTGAAAGACAACACCTACTGGTATCACCGATACACCTACAACCCTGAAACCGGGAAAAAAGATAAACGAGTCTATAAATCACTTAAAACAAATGATTACAACGAAGGGTTACTTAGAAAAGAATCACTAGATAAAAAATGGGATGAAATCGAAGAGAAAGATAGGGTCAACCCTCCCAAACCACTTCGTGTTTTAATTGATAAATATCTTGAAATTAGAAAGGTGGAAGTATCCCAAAGACGAAGGAGTCCAATCACCTATCGTAGTGATGATATTTCCTTAAATCAGTTCCTCGATTTTATCGTTGGTGAATATGGTGAAATGGACATAAGAAAGATACAGAAGTCCCACATTATTGATTTTAAAGATTACCGATGGTCTCAACCAAAGGTCAAATCACAAACAACAGTATCCCTGAATCTCAGAGTTATTCGGTCGTTCTTTTCCTTTTGTCTCGATAATGAGTGGATTGAGACCACCCCCTTCCTTAAGGTGAAAATCCCAAAACCTAACAAACGGGAAAACTACCCTCCAACTGAAGAATTTGAAAAGATCACCAAATACTTCAGAACTGAAATTGAAAAACCTAAAACAAATAAACCAAAACCCACAGATGGGAAAAACAAGAAACAGTCAAAATTCGATTGGTTTTATGAGAATGAATGGTTCTCAAAACTTATTTGGTTGATCTTGAATTCTGGAATGAGGGTCGGTGAAACAACAATTCTGAAGTGGAAACCTGACTCGGATGATGTTGGTACTGGTCACTCATATTCATATTCATATCTATCAGATGACATGAAATCTATTCATATTCATTTCAAGAGACGGACAAGGGTTATCCCCATAGTACACCTGTCAAAGATGTTTGGGAAGATTCCTCGTACATACATGAAAAATGAGAACGGGAAACCCGTGAGAAAAACTAAAAAGTATGTGTTCGAGAACGAACGGACTGGAAAACCACACCTTACAGGAACCGTCTCCCATTTATGGAAAAAATTAAGTGTGGACTTAGAGTGGGATACCCGATGGACAATTCATTCCCTCCGTCACGGGTTTACATCATACCTACTAAATCATGGTCGGGATATCTTTGTCGTCTCAAAAATATTGGGTCATAGTACTCTTGAGATGATGGACATCTATGGACATACTACCCGAGACGATATGGTTGATTCGTTCAAATCACTTCCGAAGAATTAAAGTAAAAATTCTTACTGATTAGTAATCCAATACATTAGATTCACCGTACACACATCGTTTAGAAAATCTGAATTGGGGAAGATTATGAAATTAGTTCGTCTGTTTGTTACTATTATGTTTTTGTCTGTCTGTTTTCTTGTTTATTCCTGTGAGGAAACTACATCACCGGAAGAAAATGACACAACCCCTCCCTCAGTCACAATTACATCACCACAAAACAATTCTACGGTTTCAGAAATTGTAACTATTACCTGTATGTCATCAGATAATGTTGGAGTAGAGAAAGTGGAATTATGGGTTGGTGGTGTTTCAACTGGAGTTGAAGACATCTCAGAACCCTATTCATTAGAATGGAATACTACCGAATTAGATGATGTTGAATTTACAATAATTGTTCGGTCTTATGATGAGAGTGATAACACTACTGATAGTGAACCAATTACTTTAACCGTAGATAATTCTCAATCATACCCTACCCCAGTGGAAATTCAATCTGTACTGTTTGACAATAATTCATTCGTTGTTACATGGACTCCCAATCATGATGATGACTTTCAATCTTATACTCTATGGGAGTCATTTTCTAGTGATATGAGTGAAATGTCAGATATTTATACATCCACTGATCCTTCTGATACCACATTTACAATATCACAAATAAGTCCTGGAGAGGAGAGGTTTTATCAAATATTAATCAAAGACCTGATAGGACTTGAATCCTTGAGTCAAATAATAATGGGTAGTAGTTATCCTACAATTCTGTATATGTCAATTGGGAATGGAGACCAGGAGATTTACAAAATAAATCAAGGTAGTAATAATCCAGTCAACCTGACAAACAACGATGACTATGACTATTTTCCATCATGGACACACACCGGTGACCAAATAATTTTTGGTAGGATATATGATTTTCCACTTGGACGGGATATTTTGATAATGAATTCTGATGGTACTGGGGAGATTAACCTCACAAACACCTCCTCTGAAAATAATTACAGTCCGGTAGTGACACCAGATGGTAACAGTATAGTATACCGGTCGGATATTGGTGGGGATGATGACATATACATCATGAATATCGACGGAAGTAATAAAACAAACCTCACAAATGATGAGTTTTGGGAGGGTTATCCCCAAATATCACCTAATGGGGATAAAATCGTCTGGACATCTAGAAGGACAGGTGTAAATCGAATATGGATCATGAACATCGACGGGAGTGACCCACTAAATCTCACTAGTGAATTTGAGGGTGACTGGTCAAACTCACCTATATTTTCTCCCGAAGGAGATGAGGTTCTCTATATTACGGGAACTGATACAACCAGGGAAATGTTGATAATTGGAACTGACGGAACAAATGACCGAAGAATACTATTGACCACCAATGAGTATCCAAATCATATTAGTTATTCCCCCTCCGGTGATAAAATCCTATTCACGATTGAGGAAGTTGGTGGTATTCAACAAATCTACACAATTGGAACAGATGGGTCAGGACTTACACTCATTTCCGAATCAGGAAATAAATATAACACTCCTAAGTATTCTCCAGACGGTTCGAAAATCATTTATTCGAAGGAAGACGATGGATGGAACCTCTATGTAATGAATTCTGATGGATCGGAGATTGAACAAGTAACTGATTCTAATGGTCACGAATTATACCCATCGTTCCAACCATGATCAAAACATGAGTGTTCAAGTCTGTTGTTACAAAATTTGACTTCATCATAAAGGGGGATACACTTGAGATGATGGACATCTACGGTCACACAACCAAAGACGATATGGTGGATTCGTTTTAAATCACTTCCAAACAGAATGGATTAATTATGGATGATAAACACTCAAATGGAATCCTCAGAAAAGACAAAATTGAAGTAAAATGAGTGACCAAGTAACAACACTTCAATCAACCGATTTAAAGAGATTTGATCGACAAACCAATTTCCACCTAAAACTAGGGGGAGAAATTGTGGAAGGTAGTTATCAGATTATTGATAACGACAATGTTGTGACTTACTCTCAGATGATAAAATATAACCAAAAGAAGTATCTAGTTTCGTTCTGGGACAATGGGATTATAAAGTCATATATCCCAATAATCGTATGGGGTGTCAAACATGGTGAGTCAAGTACCTGGGATGAGTCTGGGAAGGTTAATGGTCAGGGTTCATATATATTGGGTATTAAACATGGGGTATGGAAAGAAGGTACCCAAAAGACTACTTTTATGAAAGAAACATACTTTTGGGGATACAAACATGGACTGATGACTTTATCCAGGAACGATTTCGTTTTTCATACTTCTGAGTACCGGTGGGGAAAACAACACGGTACTTCTATGGGGTATAATAAGATTTTACATCATGGTCAAGTTAGTGACATAATTCACTACAAACGGGGATTGAAACACGGAGAATATAGGAAGTATCCCGGAGACTCAGAGTTCTACTACATGGAGGAGGGTTACTACCGATACGATATTAAACATGGGAATTGTATAAAAATTGATGATAACAGAAAAACCTTGGAGAGAACGAGATGGTGTAGGGGGGTTAAACATGGACCAAGTCAGGAATACGACAAAGAATCAAAATTGACTGGTGTTGGAAATTATAAATACGGTTATCGACAAGGGAAATGGTTTTGGTATGATAAGGGAAGAGAAATTAAAGAAGAAACTTTCAATGATTGGAAAGAATTAGATGTAAATGAGAAAAGGTATTCACGGATTAAATATAGAGAAAACAACATCATTCGATATTGGTTGAGAAAACTACCCTTTTGATTGAAATCACCATGGTGACCTCCCCAGAACCTCCCCCTTCCCGTATTTAAAACCTTATTAATACGGGATAACAAATATCCCGTAAATCCCGTAGGAATACGGGGTTATCTCTGTTATTTTATATTAATCACAGAATGATTATAGTTTGGGAGGATATACTATGACAAGAATCGGATATTATATGAGAACCTCAACCTACCTTCAGAAAACTGAACGACAGGATGAAAAGGTAGAAGATGGATGGAGATTATATAAGGATAAGGGTGTTAGTGGTCGAGTTCCTTTTGAAGAACGACCTCAAGGGAAGAAACTTCTTAGTGATGTAGAAAAAGGTCTGGTCGATGAAATCAAGGTCATCCACTTAGACAGGTTGGGTCGAAACACTGAGGATGTTCTAAAAACCATTCGAACAATCCATGAATCCAATGTTTCAATCCATATCATTAAACAGGGAGTCCATACTCTTGTTGATGGTAAAGAGAACTTCACTACAAAACTATTAATCACCATCCTTACCTCAATCTCTGAAATGGAATACCACCTTCATCGGGAAAGGGTTCTTGAGGGAATCAGAATTGGACAGATGAAAGGTCATTATAAGGGTAGGAAACCTGGATCTACTGAATCTTTTGATAAGTGGTCTCAGAAACCAATGGTAAGGAAGGTCAAAACCTTATTGGAAAGTGGTGTCTCCGTTAGAAAGATTAGAGAAACCCTTGGAGTGTCATTCAATTTCTGTTACAAGGTTCGGGATAGACTCCTAACCCCACAACCGACCTAACCCAAACCAGGGGGTGGGGAGTTACTCGTTACTCAGAAAGTATTGAATCCCCAATCCACGGTTTGACTTGTCCTCGTACTGGTTATAGTTTTACCACTATGAGGATTTTTCATTTTCTTCATCATCTAGAAAATCTCGGGTCTGTAAATGATGTCTATTCATAATTGTGTACAGATGATTGGTCAAATCGACAATCGGTTGTTCTTCTGATTCATCTACTTCCTTTATCCAGTATCGTAACAATTCAAAAAATGACTCAATCAACCTCATTGTAGTATAGTAATACTCTGATTTCTCAAGTTCTCCTCGTTTTACTCGTTTTCAATCTCCATTTTCTGGTTGATGGTTTTCTTCAGTTAGTTTCTCGGTCATTATCTCTCTCCTCTTTTAGTATTTCTGATTTAGAATCTGTTCAAGTTCATCAGTTGTGATATTGGGATTGTACTTAGAATACTTCTCATGTAGATATGACATGATTGATTCATATTCATCATCTATCAATCGTTGAGACTCCAATTGGGGGTGTAACGGTTTTGGTTTCATCCTATAGTCCCTATATTCATCGTAGTTAATCCATTCTTTCATTTGAACCTCCATCAGTTTTGGTGTTAATCCTACCACACATGTAAAGGTGGTAAGTGTATACGGGTTAATATCTATGTCTTACCTATACATATCCCGACCCTAAATATTTCATCCAATTATTTTTCAAAATTTCCATTTATTTTTGTATTTGGGATTTTTGAACACTATTTATATATGGAAAAATGGTTATAAAATTCGGTCATAAATCCTGACTCATCAATAATTACATTTTTATCAGTAGTTGATTTTGTCATATATTTATTTTGGTGTATATATAAAATAAATGAGTGGTTTCAGAAATTTGGTGATATGTATTATTGTAACGAGATGGAAAAATTGAAACTTTAAATAATGAGAGGTATACCCTCCTACCATCCAGTAAGATTTTCAACCAGATTTAAGGAGGTACCCATGACAGTACATGGTGAAATTAAAAAAAGAAAAGATGAGGTCGTCGTCGTGGACACCCACAATTATAAAGGTATACCTGTTCTCGATATCAGAATTCATTTTATCAACCGGAAGGGACAACGAATCCGTACAAAAAAAGGTATTACCATATCGGTCGATAAATTGGACGATTTAAAATCAATCCTTTCTCGAATAGAAGATTGATGTTGAACCACACCTACAATTGATTCAGGTCTAATCTATGGATAATCAACTACATAAATTGAAACGGAAATTGAATTATACAATCATCAACCGTTTGAAACAACTTGGGAAACGAATTGACTCCCCAAATTTTCTAGAATACAAAAAATTATGGAAGGACAGATTAAAGTCCTTACCACGGAAAAAAACTCATCGTACAGGGTCGTTCAATATGGTCGACCAGTTAGTTCAGGAATTGACAAATGAGATAGAAAGGGTTGGGTCTCTCCCAAAGAAAAAGTTCAAAATGGAATTTGGAAAGAAGACATATTGGAATTTGAAGATTGATATGATAGAACAATCCGGGAAATCTGTACTAGATAACCCTCGAGTTCGTCGGTATCTATATACCAAGTTTCATGAATTTAAATCAAAAGGACTGTAAATTTTCATTCGAGGATATGGAGAATCAAGTAACCTAATATCGTCTGACAATTAAAATAAGAATACTTAATGTCACTATTTTTAGGAGTAGGAGGTCATCCCTTCAAAGGTAGGTATACAATGATAGTGAAAAGGGTAGGAGAAATCCAAATTGTACATTTACTCGTACACTATGGAACTGGTATATCTAATAATTAGTATCTTTTTAAACCAATAAAATTAATAATTTAACTATATATACATAAACGGAAGTGTTGAAAACCTAACGGTTTCCAAATTTCCAATTCACTTGAAATAATAAATTCTGAAAGGACTAAATATGAAAAAAGAAACTTATAAAGACAAAATTGAAGATCTGGAAGACAGGATCGAAATCACCTTGAAACTGTTATGTCTTCATCTCGATTGAGAATATTCAGAAGAGTTAAAAGAATTAATCCAAACTACGGTAAACCTTTCAATTCTTAGGTACATGTTCAATATGAAAAACACCAAAAACCTATTGGACAGTTCAATGGACAAAATGATGAATGAATATCCAGATTTCTTCAAGAATCTTGAAAATGATTAAAATGGATTTCATGGAAATTCAGATACTTTTGGTATCTGACTATCACTGGACAACAGGAACGGTCATAGATTCCATTCTCAGGTGTTACAGAATGAATATTAATGAAAAGGAGATAAATGTATGTTGAAAATAAATGATATAGGTGATTTTAAACCGGTGGAAATTGAGAAGATTCTAGAATCATTCCAAATTTCCCGAACCACTCTCTGAAGATGGATGTACAAGATTGATAATCCGTTTCCATTTTTCAGATTAGGTCGGAAAATCTATTTCGATAATGATGATGTTATTAAATGATATGAAGAGACACGAAGTCGAACTTCAGAATAATATACTTGTTCCCTCCACCCTATCAGATTTTTGATGGAGGGACCTTGTATTTCATGATTAATACTCCTTGGACTTTTGTTCGGTTTATTTACCTATTATTGTGAATGAGAACTCACTCTTCGTCAAGGGATAGAAAATCCATATATACCGGATTCTCTCCTTTAGAAAATACCCAACTATGATTATGAGGATTATCGGTTCGATAATTTACTTTCAAAACACTCATTGATTGTACCCCCCCATATACATCTCTCAGTTTACCAACTTTTTTGTTTTTGTATTCCATGATATGTGTGGTTCTTATTCTATTTGAATGATACCGAGGTTTTCCTTCACTGAAGTCAATCGTGATGTACTGTCCCCTACATACTACTGGGATAGGTTTACCAAAAGATGTTTTCCACAATTCTATTCTCGAACTATCAAGACTAATCCCAATTCCTTCTTTCTTCCAGGAATTGTACCAAAGTAAAAGACATCTACCTAACTCTTCAGTATGTGGATTATAATATCTACAAATGAGATGATGACTAACTGAACCGTATTCGTTTAATTCATTCATTCTCTTAGACCTCCACCACAGTCGTGTATTTTTTATTCAGTTCATTGAACTCTTTCTTAAATTCAACCATCTCGGGTGTATGGGGGGTGTTCTTACCATTTCCCACAAATGAAAGAGTTGGTTGTACCAAACGACCATCAGACAATTCCATCATCCTCCGACCTCTCTTCCGGTTTTTTCCACTGATAAAGTCATGGTCTATCATCTTTTGAATTTGTTCCTCACTTAGAAAATCCAAATTACGAAGTTCTACTAATCGTTCTTGACTCATTTTTACTACTTTTTTTGTTACTTTTGTTGTCATTTTATGACTCCTTTTTTTATTAATAAAGAATCTGTTTTCTTTATACTATAATATACAACATTTCTACGGTCTAACTATTTTCTGTACTATATTGTGGGTAGAACTATCCTTACTGGATAATTGAAATAGAAAGGGTTTACTGTGAGAAAAGACAGACTAATGGAATGGTTTTCAGATGATGACTATTCAAAATTAAATGAGACTGACAGAACCAGTCTTTTGGATTTCAGAAATCTTTTTACTAAGATGGTTAAAAGAGAAAAAAAGATCAAACGGTCACTCCAAAAAATTAAGAATGACAAAGAAGAACTAAAAATGTGGAGTGATGTACTGACTACACTTAATGGTAAAGTTGACCATTTACGAAGTAATTATGTGTTCTCATTGACCGTGATAAAAAATCGTAAAAAGAAAAATATCTACTACAATTTCACCCTTAAAAGGAAAGGGAAATCTACAAAAAGTATTTATCTGGGAACTGAAGAAAATATCCGAAATCACATGGAAAAATACTTTGGGGATAAGAAGTATCAGAATCCCAAGACTGACTGGATTAATGACTTAAACTATTCAGGATATACTGAAAAGGGGGAAATCCGATTACGGATTCTCGATATGATTTTGGGTGACCCTGTTGGGTTTGACAAGAGGAAGATTACCCTAGATACGATACTTCCTCTTGACAAATAGAATTAGACAACCTCTTTATAGTGGGTGTAGAGATATCTCTTTAGAAATGTATTAATCTTGGGGTCGTTGACTTTTTTGTAAAAATCCAAATCCACATCTACCAATTTCTGAAGTAGGTTCATAACGAGTTTATCTGAGAATGACCGTTTATTGGTTTCAGAGTTGTCTCCTTCGAAGACCTTCCTGAATTCCTCATTCTCTTTGTACCACTTCATCATCCGTCCAATGTTAACCTTATCCTCACTATCATTGAAATGACCTTGGAAGTTCTCATTCAGTAATGAAATAATATTTGAGAGGAGGTCTTTTTCCTCTTCAGAGACACCACCATCACCGGGGTGTATGGGGTCAAACCCAGTTTCTGTTTGTTCTAAATAAATGGTTTCCCTGTCATGTTTCATCTCGATTCTGAAGTATTCCAAGTCAATGGATGAAACGAGGTCGGTAATCAGTTCAACAGGTGGTTTGGGAAGTTTCCGATAAAGGAACCGAAGGTATATATACAGTTTCTCTAACTCGATATCTGTAAAGGTTGTTATCTGAGAGACATATCCATAGAATCGAACGAAACTCTGAACGTTACTTCTGAAATCTTCTTGTTGTTCAATCTCCAACTCTTTCCAATTCATCACCACTATATCGAGGAAGGGTTGAAGGTTCTCATTGGGGATATTGTCATCATAAAAGACTTGGATAAAGTCATCCACATCCCCTTTTGAGAATAGAGAATGATTTTCAATCAATCCTTGAATTGAATAGAGGTCATTGGGGTCGGTCTCTTCAAGTAGGACGGTGGATTTGAAATAGTCTTGAAAGGATTTCTGTACATCGTCAGGGTCATTCACAAAATCCAATACAAAGGTATTGGTTTTCCCACTCATCGTTCTGTTCAATCGAGAAAGGGTCTGAACACATTGTAATCCACCCAACTTCTTGTCCACATACATTGTATGGAGAAGGGGTTCATCAAATCCTGTTTGATATTTATTATTCACAATCAGAATACGGTATTTTGGTTCCTTCAACTTTTCTGAGGTCTGATTCTCAGAGAACCCATTCATGGAAGATTCTGAATATTCTTCTTGGGTATCCTTATCAAACACTTTACCACTGAATCCCACCAAACAACGGTAGGGAAGATTCAGAACCTCCATCTGTTTGTCGAACTCTAATTTGAACTTCACACAATGGAGTCGTGACCTTGTGACCACCATTCCCCTTGAACGACCTTCTATTCTCTGAGAGGTATTGTTCACGAAATGGTTCAACATAATCCTGGTCTTCTCTTGAATGGAGTGAGGATGTAAATCCACCCAATTGACCAACATTCGTTTCACTCTACTTGAGGGAAGTTCCTTGTCATCCTCAATGGTCTTATTCAATTTAAAATACCGTTTATAGGTGGTGTAATTCTGAAGAACATCGAGAGTGAAATTCTCGTAGATACTCTGTTCCATTGAATACACATCAAAGGGTCTGAATTGTCCATCTTCTCCCTTTGTACCGAACATTTCTAAAGTCTTGTTCTTAGGGGTTCCACTGAATCCAAAATAGGAGATGTGGGGTTGTTTCCCTCTCGATAGAATCTGATTCAGAATCATCTCATCAAAATCAGTGAGGTCTTCATCTCCTTCACCTTCTTTGAACTCATCCAATACAGATTTGGAAAGGGACATTTTAAGGTGTCTTGAGGTCTCACCACTCTGAGACGAATGAACTTCGTCTATGATGACTCCGAAGGACTTACTCTTCAGTTTGGGAATGGTCTGTGAGATAACAGGGAATTTTTGAACCGTGGTAATGATGATGGATTTACCCTGTTCCAAATACCCTTTCAGTTGTTGTGAATTCAAATCAACTGGACAGACAACACCCGTTGTTTGTTCCAATTGTTTAATAGTATTCTGAATCTGTTTGTCTAAAATTCTTCTATCAGTGACCACAATGATGGAATCAAACATCCGTTTGGTGTCAGAGGGGGTTCTGTAAAGTGAAGATAGTAGATGAGACAACCATCCTATTGAAAGAGACTTCCCTGACCCCGTTGTGTGTTGAATCAGATAGTTGTTTCCAACCCCTTCTCGAACGACATGGGATTTAAGTCTCTGAACGACATTCAACTGATGGTATCGAGGGAATATCATGACCTCAGATTTCTTGTCAACGACCTTCTTCTTGTTCGAATCATATTCTTTGGTGACCTCTTCACGGACATGAACATAGTTCTCAATGAGGTCAAGGACTGAACTTGGTGATAGGATTTCTTCCCATAGGTAGTGGGTCATGAATCCATGTTTATTGATTGGGTTTTCAATCCCCTTGTTGTATGGGAGGAATTTGGTTTTCATTCCACTCAATCGAGTGGTCATGGATACTTTCTCATTCCCTACAGAAAAATAGACCAACATTCGTTTGAATCTGAAGAGTGGTTCTTTGGGGTCACGGTCTCTCTTCCATTGTTGGACACCATGTTCAACGGTTTGACCGGTGAGACTATTCTTCAACTCCATCATGACAATGGGAATACCATTGATGAAGAGACCCATATCAATTGAGTTCTCATTCTGAGTTGAGTATTTGAGTTGTCGAACAACTGAGAATTGGTTCAGTTTGTAGAGGTCTTGATGTTCAATATTGAGTCCACTCTTTGGTTCAAAGTAGACTAGGTCAAAGTCACATCCTCTATCCTTGACACCCTTTCGGAGAACATCAATGACTCCCCGTCTTTCTATCTCATTTGAGATTCGATTGATGAGTTTTGATTCAGTTTGGGAACCGTACTGAAGGGTCAGTTTTTCATAGGTTTTGGGTTGAGATTGTTGGATGAAGTCTGAGATGACATTCGGGATGAGACAGAGTTTCTTGTCATAGAGTAGAGGTGAATGTGAGTCATACCCACTTGAATTAAGAGACTTTTCAATGTGGTCTTCAAATTTCTTTTCAGTCGGATGTTGTGGGTTCATTCTTTCCAGTCCCTTACATCAATTTTTCCTGTTACGACCTCTGAGATGAGGGATTGACGGTATTCCTTGAGTAGGTCAATTCGTTGGGATTCTATTTCTATTGTGGTGTCAACCTTTTGGGTCAGTTTATCTAGGTGTTCAACGATTTGGTTCTGTTCATTCTCTGGTGGAAAGGGGAATATCAGATTTCTTAATTCATTCAAGGAAAGAAAAGGTTGACCCCCACCCTTTTGATTGAAATCAACTTGATACAATAAATACTTACTGTCAATCAGGTGGAGTAGATATTTTGGTACTAAACCTACTGATTTGGAAGTCTTAAATAAACAAACATTTTTTATGGAGAATGGAGAATCCGTTTTGACTAAGACCCTATTTCCTATATTACTTCCAATCATTGACATGATTATATCATTAATTTGAACATCACTTCTTTTGTTAATTTCCGTGTAGTCTTCAATACTGATATGTTTCGATTTCGTAAAATCAATTTCACCATTTATGAATGAGTTTGAAGTCACTAAAGGAATTGTTCTCTCATTTGGATCTAAGAATTTCGGAGTGTCATGTGTTCCGTCCTTGACTTCACAAAATCTTGATATTTTGGTTCTGTACCAATGACTCGGTATCTTCCCAATCCACTCAATCCCACTATCCTTCATCTCCACATTGGGATTCAGACCTTTGGTGATACAGTGATTGATAAGTGAGGTTCGTTGTTCCTTTAGTAGTTTTATCTTCTTTTCTGTGAGATCAATGAGTTGGTCAATCTTTTGGGTTTTGTTGTCGAGAAAGGAAACTATACCTGATTGGGTCTTTTGGGGAGGGAGTAACATTGGAAAATTTAGAAGTGTTTCTCGTCCCATCCCCCACCTATAGTCATAAGAAACTCCCTGACCAAAAGGGAAAAATATTCTTTCCTTATAGTGTCTTTGTAATTGATAATTGAAATATCCTATATTAACAATATCCATACCTGTGTTCAGGACATAGTATGATGGTGAAATTATCCCCTCATACATACTTTTATCAACCCATCCTGACCTTAAATCCATAGGATTCATCACGATATCATTTGGATATATTTTGGTATAACCATTGTAGGTTTCAGGTAGTTGACCCTCATTTGATGAAACATCTCTGACGACTATTCCACCAAAAGTTAATGAAAGAATTTTTTCATCGGTTGGATTTTCACTCACCTCTTTCTTGAGGAAAAATAAATGTTTTACTCTTTTTATTTCCCAACCAATGGGAACCTTCCCAATCCAATCAATACTTATATCATTCAAGAACATTTATATGTCCAATATTTCTGATTGTAAGTTCTCTAAGTCCTTATCAATATTCAGTATTTCATCAGTTATTTCCTTAATAGACCTGAGTGGTTTATAGGTATAAAAATATTTGGTAAAATTGATTTCATACCCAACCTTGTCTTTATTTCTATCCATCCAAGATTCAGGTAAGTGTGGTTTGACTTCCCTCTGAAAATATTTATCAATATCTTCCATTAAAGGAACTCTCTCATAGTCTCTCTTTTTACTGTCGGGTTTAGGGATACCACTTCTGTCAGTAATGAAATCACCCCCAATTTCATCTTTTAAGGGTTGTTCTATAGTCACCTTAGTATACCCAAAGAACTCATTTGGATGAATTTTACAGAATTCAGAATCTTCAAATTTGTGATAGATTTCAAGTAGTTTTTCTCTATGGATATCTGTTATTTCTTTTCTCTTTTCCCCCAACTTCTTTTTTGATACTTTGAAAAATGATTCTCCATTTATCAGTTGGATAAGTCCCTTCCTATGAGAGTTTTTCTTATTACTGATTATCCATAGATATGTTGATATTCCAGTGTTAAAAAATAATTTATCGGGGAGTGATACTATCCCCTCCAACAAATCATGTTCAATAATCCATCTTCTTATTTCAGATTCACCACTTCCACTATCTCCTGAAAAGAGTGGTGATCCATTAAAGATGATTCCAATCCGACTTCCCTTCACTTCCATTTTGGATATCATGTGTTGAAGGAAAAGTAGTGAACCATCAGATGTTCTTGGTGTCCCAACTGAAAACCTTCCTAATGGATTGGACTTCTCTTCTTCAATAAATTCCTTTTCGGATTTCCAACTCACACCAAAAGGAGGATTGGTAATTAGGTAGTCAAATCGGTCTGATTGGAATTGGTCTTCAGAAAGTGAAGAAACGGGTCCCTTGATGTTGTTGGGGTCTTCACCACTAATCAACATATCCGATTTACAAATGGAGTAGGTCTGTGAGTTCAATTCTTGTCCAAGTAATCTCAGTTCCACATTGGGATTGATATTCTCATGGATATACTCTTTCCCAATGGTCAACATCCCACCAGTACCACAACATGGGTCAAAAATACTTCTGACTTTACCCTCACCTTGTAAATCATCTTTGTCGGGTGAGAAGACCAGGGAAACCAACAACCGAACTACATCTCTTGGTGTATAGTGTTCTCCACTGGTTTCATTGGACATTTCTGAGAACTTTCTAAGAAGTTCTTCGAATACTGTTCCCATTTCATGATTGGAAATCTTGTCGGGGTGAAGGTCTATCTCAGTGAACTTATCAATCAACTGATAGAGTCGATTATTTTTGTTCAGTTTCTCTACTGGTTTCTCAAAACCGAAATTCTCAATGATATCAACTACATTTTCACTGAATCCACCGAGATAATTCTGAAAATTCCGATGGATGTTTTGAGGGTCTGACTTCAGTCGATTCAAATCATACTTAGAATAGTTGAAGAAAGTGGATTTTACCTTACTCAGAATAATAGGAGTTGGGTCATCAACCTTCTCTTTGTATTCAGTGTAAAGGTTTACTACTTCATCTTTCTGAGACTCTAGAACACAGTCTAACCGTCTAAGAACGGTGAAAGGAAGGATGACATCCCCATACTCATGTTGTTTGAACATACCTCGGAGAACATCATCACAGACATTCCAAATAAAACTTGATATTTTACCGTAGTTATTTGACACTCTAATTCCTCAATATTTTGAATTCACCCACATTACAGTGAGTTTTTCAATTTCACTTCTACTTGGTTGTAAAGTCTTTATATATAGATACACTTTACTCTTATCCTGACTGGACGAGGGTCGATATCCTTTAAAGTAATTGTCAGACATGGTCAATTCGGTATCTGTCAACAAACAATAGTCCTCTACAAATGAATCCATAAATGACATAAGTACAGACTGAATAAAATCTTTTTTGATATCCTTTTCATCTAAATCTTCCGAAATACAGAATCGTTCAACAACGGTATTAATTTCTTCGTGAGAAGGTTGGATTGTTTGGAACATCCAATTGATGGATTTGGGTCTGTCATCCCCCACCTTTTTTGTCTGTTTCCTAAATCCATCCTCTTTGATAGATTTCCACTTTTTGAGGGTTGGTTGTTCATAGACTGTATAGATTGAATTACCAATCAACTCATCCAAAAACGAATTCAGAGTAGATACCCAACTTTTAAAATTTGATTGAACCATAAATAATATTCCCCAGAATTGATGGAATGAATTTACTCACTCGACTCATTTTTCAAAGGTCGGTTGTAGGTTCCCATATAGGTTAGGTTGTGGTTCCCGTAGTTGATATCGTAGTTGAATCCTCTGATATTCGTGAAAAAGAGGGTATATTCATCAAAAGTAGTTGAATCGTAGTTGTCTTTTATAAAAAATAAAACCAACCTAAGTGGTTGGTTTTATTGTACACCGCCCAGGACTCGAACCTGGAACCAATTGATTAAGAGTCAACTGCTCTACCAATTGAGCCAGCGGTG
>Ga0233441_1002013_pt1 | contig 15984 bp, 15 predicted proteins | sample SI_123_September_4_FD_182781 | JGI IMG/M metagenome (GOLD analysis project Ga0233441, IMG submission 182781) | Seawater microbial communities from Saanich Inlet, British Columbia, Canada - SI_123_September2016_135_MG | ecosystem: Environmental > Aquatic > Marine > Inlet | place: Canada: British...
GGTGAAGGGCTTGATGAAGTTGGTATTGTAGAATCTATTAAAGGCGATAATGCACCCGCATTAAAAGTTGACGATATTATTTTTAGAGTCGATAAGCGCTACTTTAGACCAGCAGAAGTTGAAACATTACTTGGTAGTCCTAAAAAGGCTAAGGACGAGTTAGGCTGGGTGCCAGAGATTACCGTGCAAGAAATGTGTGCTGAAATGGTCCGCGAAGATTTAAAAGAAGCTAAGCGCCATGCCTTATTAAAAGAGCATGGTTACGAATTACACATTACCAAAGAATAACCAACCCTGATATTGATATGAAAATTCTTATAACAGGCTCGCATGGCATGGTTGGCAGTAACATTGTTGAGCATGTTGCCGCTTCTAAGCATGAAATATTGTCACCAACTAGCAAAGAGCTAAACTTGCTGGACCCTTCAGGTATTGATAAATATATGAGTATATATCACCCCGATATGGTGATTCACACTGCTGGTATTGTTGGCGGCATTCAGGCCAATATGGCAGGGCCTGTAAAGTTCTTAGTTGACAACATGCAAATGGGGCTTAATATCTTGATGGCCTCTAAAACACATGAAGTGAAGCGGTTTATGAATCTTAGTAGCTCATGCATGTATCCAAGAGATGCTCAAAATCCATTATCAGAAGATCTTATTTTAAAAGGTGAACTTGAGCCTACTAATGAAGGTTACGCTATCGCCAAAGTGGCCAGTACTAGGCTCTGTGAATATATAAATAGAGAAGATGAATCTTTTTTATACAAAACTGTCATACCTTGCAATTTATACGGCAAATATGACAAATTTGATCCTGAACACTCCCATATGATTCCTGCTGTTATTAGAAAAATTAATGACGCTAAAAATAACAATTTAAAGTCTGTTGATATTTGGGGTGATGGCTTAGCTAGAAGAGAGTTTATGTACACAGCTGATTTTGCTGATTTTGTGTATTATGCTATTGATAATTTTGAAAAAATGCCTCAGAATATTAATGTTGGCCTAGGCCATGATTATACAATCAATGAATACTATCAAAAAATAGCCGACACAATTGGCTACCAAGGAGAATTTACTCATGATTTGTCACGACCAACTGGTATGCAGCAAAAGTTAATTGACGATACCAGGTTAAAGGAGTTTGACTGGCAGCATCAAACTGCACTTGAACAAGGCATTCAGAAGACTTACGAGTATTTTCTAAATGAGGTTAGTAAATGAGTAATTACCCGCTAGCTACTAGCACCTGGGATGATAAAGAGCTCCAGGCTGTACAGTCCGTCATAGATAGGGATATCTACAGTATGGGTGATAGTGTCGCCCAATTTGAGCAAGACTTTTCCAAGTTTATCAACAGAAAGTACAGCGTTATGGTCAGCTCAGGCTCTGCTGCTAACTTAATTGCAACTGCAGCGCTTTTTTATACCAAGAATCCAATGCTTGAAAGAGGTGATGAAGTAATAGTGCCGGCAGTATCTTGGTCTACTACTTACTTCCCGTTACAACAATATGGGTTGAGGCTAAAGTTTGTTGATATTGACCTAGATACCTTGAATTATGATCTAAAAGCGCTCGAGTCTGCGATTACCAATGACACCAAGATGATTATGGTGGTAAACCTTCTTGGCAATCCAAATGATTTTGATGTTATTAATAGCTTTATCAAAGATAAAGATATTTTTATCTTTGAAGATAATTGTGAATCAATGGGTGCGGAATACAAGGGTAGGCAAACTGGTACATTTGGAATTATGGGTACATTTTCTACCTTCTTCTCGCATCATATGGCAACAATGGAGGGTGGTTTTGTAACAACTGATGATGAAGAGCTTTATCATGTGTTGCTTTCATTAAGAGCGCACGGCTGGACTCGTAATCTCCCTCAAGAAAATCATGTCGCAAATAAAAGTGATGACTGGTTTGAGGAATCATTTAGGTTTGTTTTGCCAGGCTACAATGTAAGGCCTGTTGAAATGAGTGGTGCTATTGGCATAGAGCAACTTAAAAAACTCCCATCTTTTTTGAAACAAAGACGAGAAAATGCAAAGTTGTTTGTTGAGCTATTTAAGAATCATCCAGATTTTATTATTCAAAAAGATATTGATAATAGCTCGTGGTTTGGATTCTCTTTAATTATTAAACCAGGGTCAAATCTTAAAAGAAAAGATGTGATTGGAAAGTTACAAGAGAACAACATCGATTGTAGGCCAATTGTTACAGGAAACTTTACAAGGAATGAAGTTATGAAGTACTTTGATTATGAAATTTATAAGAAGTTGAAAAATGCAGATTATTTACATGAAAATGGCTTTTTTATTGGAAATAGTCAAACTAATTTAAAAAAAGAAATTAATTTTTTTTATAAATTAGTTTCTCACAATTTGAAAATTTTTAAGGAGCAAATATGAAAGTAGTAATTTTAGCAGGAGGCTTGGGGACGCGCCTTAGTGAGGAAACAGATACAAAGCCAAAACCAATGGTGGAAATTGGCGGCAAGCCAATTCTATGGCATATTATGAAAATGTATTCCTCACATGGAATTAATGATTTTATAATATGTTGTGGCTATAAAGGCTATGTTATTAAGGAGTATTTTGCCAATTACTTTCTTCATCAGTCAGATGTAACTTTTTGCATGAAAACAAACTCTATGAAAGTGCATCAGGAGCGTGCAGAACCATGGACAATTACTTTAATTGATACGGGTGATAATTCTATGACTGGTGGAAGGCTAGGCAAAGTGTCTGATTATGTAAAGGATGAGGATGTATTTTGCTTTACTTATGGCGATGGTTTATCAAATGTTAATATTACAGAGTCGATAGAATTTCATAAAGAGCATGGAAAGGATGCAACCCTGACCTCTGTTTATCCGCCGGGCAGGTTTGGTGCGTTAGATATACAAGATAATCAAATTAAACAATTTACAGAAAAACCCAAAGGCGACGGCGCCTTAATTAATGGTGGTTTTTTCGTGCTTTCTCCAAAAGTTCTAGAGCGAATTTCTGGCGATGACTGCACTTGGGAACAAGGGCCATTAAAAAGTTTAGCATTAGATGGACATCTAATGTCTTATACACATGAAGGTTTTTGGCAGCCTATGGATACATTGAGAGATAAAGTATACTTACAAGAGCTCTGGGAAAATGGTGAAGCCCCATGGAAAACTTGGTAAATAACAATGATTGATAAAGATTTTTGGAAGGGTAAGCGTGTATTTTTAACGGGGCACACTGGTTTTAAAGGTAGCTGGCTTTCTTTATGGTTATTTTCATTGGGTGCGGAGGTAAGAGGGTACTCTCTCAATCCTTCGACAACACCCTCTCTATTCAATGAAGCGAAAATTGATTCAATAATCGATTCTTATATTGGAGATATTAGAGATCAAGATACTTTGCACGAGAGTATGGTGTCATTCAGACCTGATATCTTAATTCATATGGCGGCGCAACCCTTGGTAAGACGTTCTTACGAAGCACCTATAGAAACTTATGAAGTAAATGTGATTGGCACTGCCAAGGTGTTGGAGGTGGCACGAAGCTGTTCAAACCTGAGAGCTATTGTAAATATTACAACTGATAAATGCTATGAGAATGATGGAAGAGCTCAAGGATATAAAGAAAATGATCCTATGGGCGGATATGATCCTTATAGTAGCAGCAAGGGCTGTGCAGAGTTAGTTGCCTCATCTTATAGGCGTTCTTTTTTACAAGATCAAGGTGTAGGTCTTGCTTCAGTAAGAGCTGGTAATGTAATTGGTGGTGGTGATTGGGCCGATGATAGGCTAATTCCAGATATTTTAAGATCATTTGAAAATGGAGATTCTGTTATTATTCGAAATCCTAAAGCGACACGACCTTGGCAGCATGTTTTAGAGCCACTATCAGGCTATCTTGTTTTGGCACAGAAGCTTTATAAAAATCAAGAAGAATTTGCAGAGGGTTGGAATTTTGGCCCAAATGAACAAGATGTAAAACCAGTAGACTGGATTTTGAATAACATGATAGGTAAGTGGCCTAATGCTAGTTGGAAATTGGATGAGAATTCTAGCCCACATGAGGCAGATTTTTTGAAATTAGACATTTCAAAAGCCAAATCTAAACTTGGCTGGAATCCAGTATGGGAATTAAGCTCTACATTAGAGAGGATTGTTGGTTGGCACAAGGCTTGGCTTAATAAGGAAAATATGCAAACTGTATGTTTGACAGAGATTGAAGAATATATGAAGGAAATTAAATAATGAGAAATATATATCAATGTAGAACGTGCAGTTCTGATTTACTCACTAAATTAGTACATCTGAAGAAAATGCCGCTTACAGATGATTTTGTTAAAGTTGATGAGTTAAAGGTGGAGTTTTTGCAAGATATAGAAATTTATCAATGTAGCAATTGTAATTTGGTCCAGAATCCAGTAGATTTTAATTATCAAGAATATTATCAAGACTATGAATACTCTTCGGGCCATTCAAAATTTGTAAAAGAATTTATGTCGGATTATGCAAAACAAACTTTTAATACCTATAAGAAACAAAATGGAGTTTTACCTGAATCTGTAATTGAGATTGGATCTGGTGATGGAGAGCAACTTAAATTTTTTAATGACTTGGGCATCGAAAAAGTTTTGGGAGTTGAACCAAGTGAATCTCTTGTTAGGAATTCTGAAAGTGTCGGAATACCAGCAATTAAAGGCTTGTACACAAAAGATACTGTCAGAAAACTTAATGGTCAAAAATTTGACATATGTATATCTTCTTATACGTTTGACCATATCCCTAATCCGACAGAGTATTTACAAACTTCATATGAAATATTAACAGATGGAGGGATTTTAGCGTTTGAAGTACATGATATAGACGATATATATCAACGCTCTGAATGGTGTTTGCTTGAGCATGAACACACTATCTATATGAATAAAGACTCTGCCAGTGAATTAGTTCGTAAATGTGGATTTCAAATTATAGCTATCAATCCTATAAAAGTTAATAAGGTAAGAGCAAACTCATTAATAGTCGTAGCTAAAAAAATTGAGAATAGCCCAATAATGAGTATAGATTATGATACTAATCAATACCAGAGCATGAGTGAGAGGATTAATCAGACTATTTTAAAAATAGATCAGTGGATTGATAGCATTCCATTAGATGATGGCATTGTAGGCTGGGGCGTAGGCGGCAGAGGCGTTATGACGTTAGCTGCATTGAAAAATTCAGATAGATTTCAAACTATTTTTGATTCAAATTATCAGAGCAATCGACTTTTAACTCCGAAAACAAGAATTCCTATATCTGGAAAGAATGATTTAACAGCCTTCCGAGACACTTGGGTTCTAATATTCTCCTTTGGGTATACAGAAGAAATTACGAAGGATTTGTTAAATGCCGGATTTGATAAAAATAAGATATTTGCATTGGATTATTTCTACAATAAATAAACTACAGATTATATGAAAATACTTATTACAGGAGCTTCAGGATTTGTTGGTTCGCATTTACTGCAGAGGCTATTAGAAAGAAAGAAAGATGAAGTTGCAATTTTGTTAAGAAACCCCGGGGTTTCATGGAGGTTAGCTTTAATTCCTGATTTATCTGATGCGCATATTATTCAAGGATCATTAGATGAAGCTAATTCTTACAAGGATAAGCTTAAATATTTTTCCCCTGATATTATTGTTAATCTAGCATGGAATGGCGTTAAAGGAGTAGATAGAAATTCTAATTCACAATGGGATAATGTTGCAAATTTATTGGAGTTAGTAGAGATTGGACATGAGTGCGGTGTTAAAAAATTTATTGGATTTGGGTCTCAGGGAGAATATGGCAATCTCAATAAAAAAATTAGCGAGAATGATCATGAAAGGCCAACTACATCATATGGTATATCCAAGCTAGCTGCTTGCCACTTGGGAAGGGTGGCTGCCAGCCGGTTAGATATTCAGTTTGCGTGGATTAGATTGTTTGATCCTTATGGACCTAAAGATGGGGTAACTTGGTTTTTACCGTACATTATTAAAGAATTACTCAAGGGAAGGAATCCAAAAATTACAAAAGCACAGCAGTTATGGGATTATATTTATATAGATGATGTAATTGATGCAATTGTAAAAATTGTAGATAAGGATGATATTCATGGGATATTTAATCTTGGCTCTGGGCAATCGATTGAACTAAAACAAATTGTTAATAAAGTAAAAAACCTTATAAATCCAAATTTAAATATTCAATTTGGGGCGGTTCCCTATAGAGAGGATCAGATTATGCACCTTGAATCTGACATCGATAAAATTAGTAATGAAATCGAATGGACCCCAGCTGTTAAAATTGACGAAGGGCTTAAAAAAACCATTGATTGGTTTAAATCAAATTTAGATACTGGATCTATATAAAGTATGTCAGAAAATAAATCGAAAAACCTTGCAAAAAAAATAAGAATAAATTCATTGAAAATGGTGCACAAAGCAAAGGCATCTCATATTGGCAGCGCCTTGTCAATCGTAGATATTGTAGCTGTTTTGTATTCAGGTGTAATGAAGTTCAATCCAAATAACGATAAGGATGTTAATAGGGATAGGTTTATTTTAAGCAAAGGGCATGCTTGTGTGGCGGTATATTCTGCACTATATGAAATTGGATTTATATCTGAACAAGATGTGCAAACATACGGTGAAGATTTTTCGTGGCTAATGAACCACATAAGTCACAAAGTTCCTGGAGTAGAGTTTTCCACAGGTGCTCTCGGCCATGGCTTGCCTGTTGCATTAGGCAAGGCTTTAGCTGCAAAAATTAAAAAAGAAAAATGGAGAGTTTTCGCCTTACTTAGTGATGGGGAGATGGATGAAGGTTCAAATTGGGAAGCTTTGATGTTTGCTTCTCACCATAAACTCTTTAATCTTACAGTTATTATTGACTATAACAAACTACAAAGCCTTGACTCTATATCGAATACATTGGGTTTGGAGCCGTTAAAAGAGAAAATAGAGGCATTTGGGTGTAAGGTTTTGCAAATAGATGGGCATGATCATAATGTTTTACAGTCTGCTTTAGATAGTCAACCTAGTGACAGACCATTAGTTATTATAGCGGACACTATAAAAGGAAAAGGTATTAGCTTTATGGAAAATAAAGTTAAATGGCATTATAAGAATCCTGATGACCAAGAGTTAAAAGATGCACTATCTGAATTGGAGGGTGAATATGCGTGATGCATTTATTAATGAATTGATAGAGGCCGCAAAACATAAAAATATCGCTCTTGTAGTTGGAGATTTGGGATATAACGTTGTAGAGCCTTTTGCAGAGGTGTTTCCTGATAGATTTTTCAACGCAGGAGTTTCAGAGCAAAATATGATGGGATTATGCGCAGGTTTAGCCTCAGAAGGATTTCACGTGTTTGTGTATTCTATTGCCAACTTTCCTACTTTTAGATGCGCAGAGCAGATCAGAAATGATGTAGATTACCACAATTTCCCCGTAACAATCGTTTCTGTTGGCGGAGGAGTGGCATATGGTAATATGGGATATTCTCATCATGCTATACAAGACTACGCTTTTATGAGGTCTATGCCAAATATGATGATAGCATCCCCTGGAGATCCTATGGAAGTTAGAGCTTGTATGAGGTATTTAATTAACAATCCAGGGCCAAGTTATTTGAGACTAGGAAAGTCAGGAGAGTTTTGTGTGCATGAGGATGTTCCGGTAGTAAGACCAGGTGAATGGCTTCCTGTTGTTTATGGAGATAATAAGACTGAAACTTATTTGTGTACTGGCGCTACACTTCAATTACTTTACAAAATGCATGTAAAAAACTTATTGGGTGAATGTTCAGTGCAATCAATGCCTTTGTGGAGCATGAATTCTAAAAAATATCAATCTGAAAAGGTTCAAAAATATACGAACGTTATAACAGTAGAGGATCATTTGGAGGATGGGGAGTTTGGTAGTTGGATGCTAGAGTCAGTTAATATTAATTTAAGAAGTAGAGTAACCATAAAGGCATTAGATTCAAAAATCTGCGGCATGGTAGGAAAAGAGAGTAGTTTGCATGATAAAAATGGGCTGTCTTTTAGAGATTTGACACAATGTCGTACACTATGATATATGAATTGCTTATCTATAGTAACCCAAGCATACAATAGGATAGTTTAAGGCTATTTAAAATAATAATAAGAGAGGTAAATATGCTTAAGTACAATTTAGATATTGAAGGTGTGTATATTTTAGAACAAACAGTTATAGAAGACGATAGAGGGTACTTCACACGACTCTTCTCAAGTGAAGATTTAAATGATTTAGGTGTATCTTTTACTATTAAACAAATTAATTTTTCTTTAACGATGAAAAAAGGAACTGTAAGGGGGTTGCATTATCAAATTTTTCCATTTCCAGAAGCAAAAATTTTTAAATGTATGAATGGTAGTTTTTGCCATACATTTATTGATATGAGAGAATGTTCACCTACTTTTTTAAAATACAATCAAGTTGTTTTAAAATCAAATGAATCTAAGATGCTTCATCTTCCGGAAGGCATTGCGCACGGTATGCAGAGTCTCGAAGATAACTCAAAAGTTGTTTATTTTTCTTCTGAATCTCATCATCCAGAATCTGAAAAATTAATACATTATGCAGACCCTATGTTTAATATAAATTGGCCCATAAAAGAAATTATAACATCTGAAAAAGATAAAAATACGCCCTTTTTAAATCAAAACACTATAAGGTTTAAAAAATGAAAATTCTTGTAACAGGTTCAAATGGCTTTATTGGTAAGAGTATTGTTAATTATTTAGTTGAAAATACTGAACATACAATAATTTGTACCTATCATAACAATAAGGATAAGGATAAGGATAAAATAAAAAATAAAAAAATAAAGTATGCTTATTTTGATTTGAATAATATATCATCAATTAATTTTAAGTCATGTGGTTATCCTGATATGTTAATTCATTGTGCATGGGAAGGCTATAGAGATATCTATTCTTTAAATCATATTACAGTTAATTTTTTTAATAGTTATCTATGGATAGAAAAATTAATTTCAGAAGGATTGAAAAATGTTGTTTGTATTGGAAGTGCCTTTGAATGTGGTTTAATCAATGGTGAGCTAAATGAAAATATAAATACAAAACCAAATACTTCATATTCTGTGGCTAAAGACTCTTTAAGAAAATCATTAGAATTACTTACAAAAGATAGTAATGTTACTTTTAAATGGTTGAGAGTTTTTAATGTTTTTGGCAAGGATCAGCATCCAAAAACACTTTTTGGACTTTTAGATACAGCTATTCTAGAAAAGAAAACTACTTTTAAAATGTCAGGCGGTGAACAGCTTAGAGATTATATTGATATTGAAGATTTAGCTATAATGATTACAAGAGTTTCGCTTCAAAATAAAATAAATGGAGTGATAAATTGTTGCTCTGGTACGCCAGTTTCTATTAGAAAACTTGTGGAGCAATATTTAGTCCAAAGAAACGTTGAAATGGAACTAGATCTTGGGTTTTATCCTTATCCTGAATATGAGCCTATGGCATATTGGGGGAGTGTAGAAAAGCTAAATACCGTGATTACGTCAGTTTATGACTAACATTAAGCTACCTAAAGTTAGTATTTGCATACCTGTATATAATAATGTCTCAACGATAAAAGACACAATTGATTCATTATTGTTACAAACATATCAAAATATTGAAATTTTAGTAGTAGATAATGCATCAACTGATGGAACGGATTTAATTATAAAAAGTTTTAAAGATCATCGCCTTAAGCTTTATAGCTTTAATGAGCACTTGACGATGGAGGCTAATGTAGAACGAGCCATTGAACTTTCAACAGGTGAGTATATTGCTGTATATCATGGGGATGATGTTTATAGGCCGGAAATTATTTCCAAAGAAGTAAAATATTTGGAAAGATATCTGGATGTTGCAGCAGTATTTACTCTTGGTATTTCTATAGATATTAATGGAAAATATTTAGAAGACTATAGCAATCCACAAGAAATACAGAAATTAGAAGGCTTTAGTAAATGCTATAGTTTTATTGATATTTTTAAACTAGTTCTTCGTGATTATAATTTTTTAATTTGCCCTACTGCAATGGTACGTAGTAATATATATAAAAATTTGGAAACAAAGTGGACAAATGGAAAATTTAAGACGTCTGCTGATTTAGGCGTATGGATGGGAATTTTAGAAAAATACCCAATTGGCATACTTCCTGAAAGATTAATATACAATCGTCATAGTGGCGTGAATAGGTATAGTGAAAAAGTTCGTTTTATGAATACGAAAAGAGCAGATTTTTTTCTTGTAATTGAGCATTATCTTTCTAAGCCAGAAATATATAAAAAACTTTCTATAGAAGATGTTAACCATTATAGTTTTCTTATATTTAAAGATGATGTATTAAGAGGGCTTAATTCTATAATTTCAGGTAATTATCCCCTTGCTAAGGAGTTATTAGGTTTTAAAAATATTAGTTATACTAATTTTTATGTAAAAAATCAAAATAGTATTGGTTATATTGTTAAATGGTCTATATATTGCTTGACTGCTAAAATAATATTAAACACTCCTTTTAAAAAGTTGTTTGGCCGTTATTTGAGAAAAAGATTGTATAAATATGAATAAGCTGAACTTATTTAAAAGTACTTTAATTGTATTGAGGAGGGGTTTTGAGGATATCGTTTTATAATATATATGAAACTCTAAATAAAGATAATTTTCTATTTGAGAATGATAATGTTAGTATTGGCGATAATTTAATGTCGCCTTTTTTAAGAATGGATGAGTATGCCAAGAATAATAACATTGAGTTAGGAACTATAGATAAAATTTCAATTTTTGATTCCGATGTTGTAGTATTTGTTGATTGTCCAAATAAAAATAATAAAATATTAATGGAGGCTATAAGACTTAAAAAGCCATTATATTTAATTATTTTAGAAACCCCAATGATAAATTTTGAGAGTCACAATAAAGAAAATCATAAATTTTTTAAAAAAATTTTCACTTGGAGCGATATATTAATACAAGAAAATCCAAATAAATATATAAAAATAAACTTTAGTCATGACATTCCTACAGAAATAAATAAAAGTTTAAGTGATAAAGGAAAACTTTGTTGCATGATTGCAGGTAATAAAAAAATAAGCTTTAAAAATGAGCTTTATAGTAAACGAAAAGAAATAATAAAATGGTTTGAATTGAACCATCTTGAGGATTTTGACCTATATGGCTTTGGTTGGGATGAAGTTACAATGGGCAATAATAGATACATAAATTACACATTAAGAAGAAGTCAGTTTTTAAGAAATTTTTTTGGAGTAAGCTATAAATCGTACAGGGGTAGTGTAGAGAGAAAAAATCCCATTCTTAAGAAATATAGATTTTCAATATGTTTTGAGAATGTTTACAATTTACCAGGATATATTACAGAAAAAATATTCGATTCTTTTTTTGCTGGATGTGTGCCTATTTATTTAGGTGCAAGTAATATTGATAGATATATACCTGAAAATTGCTTCATAGATATGAGAAAATTTAATAGCATAGTAGAGGTGTATAATTTCATTTCTGAAATATCAGATGATGATTACATGAACTATTTAAATAATATAGAGGGTTTTCTTAATAGTGAAAATGTTACTCAATTTTCATCTAAAAATTTTAGTAAAACAATTATAGACGAACTCATTGAATAAAATATTAACAATCGGTATTCCAGTATACAATGGTGAAAAGACAATTAAAGATACAATAGAAAGTATTTTAATTCAGTTAGATGATAATTTGAAAGATAAGGTTGAGATATTGGTATCAAACAATCATTCAACTGATAAAACAAAAGAAATTGTCGAAGAATATAAAAAAAAATTTCCTCAAAATATACACATCTATGATAATGACACTCCAGAATTGGAATTAGATGGAAATTTAATAAATTTATTTAAATTATCAAAAAGTAAATTTGTCTGGATTATGACTGATGATGATGCTTTTTACCCAAATTCAATAGAGCACATTCTTGCATTAATTGAAAAGCATGGCGATGATTTGGGATTAATTTTTGTAAATTATGCAGAGTGCGATAAATATTTAAATGAGAATAGCTTTAGAGAGAGAGAAGATATTGATACTTCATGTATGTGCGAGAATGGAGATGATTTTTTTATTAAAAGTAAAATTCTTTTTGGGCTAGCTTCATCTCTAATTTTTAAAAGAGAAAAATGGAATGAGGTAGATTTTAAAAAATATATAGGGCTAAAATCTTTACATATTGGAGCTCTTGTTGAAGTTTTAAGCAATAATAAAAGTTATATAGTTTCCGATAAATTAATTAAATTAAGAACTGGTAATACAACTTGGGGAGGTAATGGCACATTTATTTTTTATATGTTGAATATTGTAAAAATGCTTAAAAATATAAGTAGATTAAATTATAAAAAATCTACTTATAATTATGTAATAAACCACTTCTACAAAGAAAATTATAAATTAATTATAAGAGCAAAAATTAATGGACTGTCTGAAACAAAAAAGTTGTTTTATGAGGAAAGGCATTGTTATGGATATAAAATAAGATTCTGGCTTTTGGATGTATATTTAATATTTTTACCAATATTTTTTTTAAATTTTTTAAAAAAAATGTTTTATAAGGAAAAAAAATGATTTTATATATGGATATTTTTATAACTGACTCAGCTTTATTTCCAAATAAAGAATTAGTTAAGATTGAAGATAAAGTTAGAAAAAAATCTAAAGCTTATAGATATCAAAATAAATTAGATATAACAAAATATTCATTAGCAAGCTATGCTCCGTATAAATGGAGTAAGGTTATTATTAAATATGATTTAGATAGTATTTATAATAGTGATGAATTTGAAAATTATTGTTATTCTTTATTTGAAGACCCAATTATTATCAATGGACGTTCTGATAATCAAACAAAATTCCAAGAGTCGTATAAATTATTTGAAAACTCCGATGATGACTTTGTATTTTGGGTTCCAAACAATGATCATCCTTTGGTTATGGCTAGTTATGATGAATTAAATAAAGTTATAGACTCTGCAAACTCACTTTGCAAACAACTCCAGACTAAAAATATTTCTATAAATTATTCCCATTATTTTGAATCAGATTATTTGTATCGTAAAAACTCCCCGGTAAGTTTTTTGAAGAGCGATAGTGATGTTGTTTTTGAAACACAATCATATTATCTGGTTAACTTTCCTCATGGATACTTTGCCGGATGTCAGATATATCATAAAAACTTATTTCATAAATTATTCTTTTCAAAATCATATGACAATGAAAGAATAATTAGGCCAGAATGCCTATCTAATAAAATTGAAATTGAGCAGTATGTTGTTTTCCCTAAATTTGAAATTTGTAGACATTACGATGGATATATGCATACTAAAATTCACCAAAAACCATATATTTTAGAGGCTAAAGATGTACCTCCTTTATTTATTCCCGATGGTTTTTTTGAAAATCAAGCATGTATAAGATATGGTTTTTTAGATTATGATGCTGCTGCAATAAATATTAACCCCTTGATAGATAATTATTCATTTGAAAATAAGTTTAAAAAAACAGATTTAAAAATTTCCATTGATGAAATACCAGTATTTTGGCAGGGTTTAACTATAACAAAAAATAAGAGTGAATCTAAAGAGGGGTTGAAGCTTGCTTCAAAAAAGGAATGGTATAGAATTTTAAATTTATGGGGTGATTCGATTGAGAATAGATTTGGTTATATTTTTAATGTAAATAAAAATAAGTTTATTTTTCTTTTTATAAAAAATCTTAAATTTATTAGAAGTATGCTCCTCTCAAAAAATTAACACTCAACAAAAGTAGAGTCTTCTTATAAAAAAAACATAAGGAAGTTCAAATAAATATAACACATAAATCAGATTCATAAATTATACAAATTCGTAATCAAGCTCAAGCAGATGCGCGAGCGCCTGAGCTCTCTAGAGAATATTCCTCTTAAAAAAGACACACTCCTCAAAAAAAATGCATCTCTCAAATTCTTATAAATTGAATGCAAGGAAGTAAGCTGTATCGAGTGTAAATCCTATATTCAAATATTTGATTGAGCAACAAGAAATAAGCGGCTAAACACACACCTTTGATTCAATCGAGCGTGTACAAATTTTAGCCACTCAGTGTATGTAGGTATATAATAAAGAACAGCCTTATGGTTTGGTTAGTGAGATTTTGCCAATAAAATTACAAGGCTATTTCAACAACGGAGATTCTATTTTCAGTAGCTATTGAAAATAGAAATATTACAGGGGTTAAAAGTGATTATTTTTTTTAAAGATGACCCATTAAGTGTTATAAGTTTAGCGAGAGGTGGCAAAAATAAAACTTTTGCAGATTTTTTAAAATATGATAAAGTCATGTTGGTAGCGTTAGGGTGAGATTCTCCTTGCCCTTGTTATTTGAAAGTGAAAAATTGTGAAAAAAAATATTTTTTATTCTTATATTGCTATATTGATATCAATGTTATCAAGTTTCATTCTACCTCCATTATTTATAAATAATTTTGAGAGTAGTTTTTATACAACAATACTTGTTATATCTTCTTTAGCACCTTGGTTATCTCTAACATTATTGGGAACACCACAGTATCTTGTGACAATAATTTCTCAAACACAGCATCATTTTAAAAAGTATGATCATGCAAAATATGCCATTTTAATAGCCTTCTGCTCTGTTATATTAAGTTTAATAATTATTGGAACATTTGGATTTGATTACTTTTTCAAGGAAGAGGTTTTAGAAAAGTACTCATCATTCATTTATCTTTCAATAATTACATTGGTTTTAAAATTTTTACTGGATGTTTTTTCCTCAATTCTAACAGGGTTTTTTTTAATCCATATTGCAAAACTACTTGAAATTTTATTTATTCTAATTAACGTTATTGCCGTGATTGGAGTTGTTTTTTTTAATTTTGATATTATATTAATTCCATTAATTAATTTAGCTTTTAATATTGGTGTGATTGCCTTATTACTGTATTTTGGTATAAAGAAAGTTAATTTAATATTTCATATTAAAAAAATTAAAAACTTTCTAAAAGGAACGTTGCCATTTTTTTGGATTAGCATACCGGGATTGATTTTTTGGAATACAGATATCTTAATATTGAATCATTTTTTAAAGGATGGTGATGTTATAAATTATTCTATTCTTTTTAGAATTATCTCAATTTATTTAATTTTTTTTGGAATTATGAATAATGTTATTGTTCCATATATTAGTAATAAATATGCACAAAAAAAGTATGATTTTTTATTATTAAATATGGAAAGACAAATATTTATATATACTTTTTTTGGAATGATACTAAGTATTATATTTATACAGTATGTGGATGTATTTATAGATTTTTGGATTGGCTCTGGAAAGGTTATTACTGATAAAGAATCTAAATTGATATTTATTATTTTTTTTGCAACCTATTTTCTAACAAGTATAATGAATATTCATATTCTGGCATTTAATATTGTAAAAGAAGTGATTTATATTCTTTGGATAGAGGCGATATTAAATTTGATTATTAGTATAATTTTAGTGCAATTTATTGGTATGAAAGGTGTTATTTTAGGTACGACGCTTGCAATAATATTTACACAATTAATTTTTCTTCCGAAAATTGTATACTCAAAGTTGGGATATAAATTTTTTATTAATAATTGTTTTTATAAAAACTACTTATTTTTATTAAGCTCTATTTTGTATTTTTATTTAATAAATCAAAATGCATATCTCTTAAATTTAATCTCTTTTATTGTATTAATAGTTATTTTTATCTTAATTAATAAGAATATAAATAGACAAGATTTAGGAAGCTATATCAAGGAGATAATCGTTGCACGAAAATAATAAAGTTACCATATTCATGCCCGCTTTCAGTAGTGAGAAATATTTTTTTTCAAATATTGAA
>Ga0233441_1002015_pt1 | contig 15965 bp, 16 predicted proteins | sample SI_123_September_4_FD_182781 | JGI IMG/M metagenome (GOLD analysis project Ga0233441, IMG submission 182781) | Seawater microbial communities from Saanich Inlet, British Columbia, Canada - SI_123_September2016_135_MG | ecosystem: Environmental > Aquatic > Marine > Inlet | place: Canada: British...
TGAACGGGGGTGAGGGGGGTCTCGCATAACACCTCTATAGCAGTTTAAGGCTTCAATTTTAAGATCAACAGAGTGAGTTATGTCAAAAAAAACATTCGGTGTAAAACTCAACTGTGCCTCAGGAATGGCCCAATCAGTTGCTGATGGAATTTCCATGTAATAAAGACCTGAAAGCGGATTCACATCCTTTCTACGCTGAAACAACCTTGCTGCAGCAGCACATGCGCGCGATACTTGTCTATGGTCATCATTTAAGTCACTTGGGTGATGAGTAAAAATTCTATCAGGTTGATGTTTTTCAATAGCGCTTTCGATAAACTGAACTAACTCAATATGTGGAATGGAATTAAATTGGATATTTGGAAAACTGCCTAGTTCTGGATAATTAAAACTAACAAGCTTATTTGCGGATTTAATATCTGCCAATAACTCATCATCCCTAGGCCTAAGCGTCCTAGCATCGACTGAACCGCTTAGAATCAAGGGTTGTACAGAATCCCCAGAATCTATTAATAATTTACCGGTACCTCCAAAACCAAGAATTTCATCATCAGGATGAGCGACAACCACAAGGTTCTTCATAAAATTAACTCCTTTAAAATTCCTTAAAGCAAAATATCTCAACCACAAGTCCCACCTAGTCTTTAATTTAAAATTAGCAGCAATAAACTTTACTAAGAAATTTCCACCCACTATAAGGATAAGGTGAAATTATCAAATTAAAAGGTTTGATCATCTTATATGGTCAAATTATACATATAAATTAACAGAAATTTTGTTGGTAAATTAACCATAAACACAATCAAAAAGATGTTTTATTCATTTCCCTTAGTGTTCTTTTAGATTTAAAACCCAATGCCTCTAACTTTTCTGAAGAATAACACTCGTCACCAAGTAATTTATCGACTTTGTACTTAATCTTCGGACTTGTTAAAGCAATCAAATTGAATAAAAACTTCGGAACACTCCATTTAGGAACTGGCTTTCCTGTAATGTTGCATATAACGCTATAAATCTCACGAGAAGAGTGTGGCGTGCCGTCTGTTGCGATAAAGATTTCCCCATTAGCTTGCTTGTCTTCAGAAATTAGTAAAATCGCTCGCACTAAATCATCTACATGAATCATAGAGCGCCGATTCCCTGTTTCAGGCAAAGGTGGGAACCAACCTGCCCTAACTCCAGACAGCATTAATTGTAAATTACCTTTAACATTTGGACCGTAAACTAACGAAGGACGAATGATTGAAACATGCATGCCTGATTCTTTACCTATTTCTAATAATTTTAATTCTGCTTCACGTTTCGTTTTTCCATAGATACCCTCAGGGTCACTTTGGTCATTTTCATTTATACATTTCTTAGAAGTTGAATTTCCACCTGCTTTGACACTACTCACAAATATAAATCTTTTAACACCGGCCCTCACTGCAAGATTGGCCAATTGAACTGTAGCGCTCACATTTACCTTGTAGTAAATATCTGCAATCTCACTTGCATTACGCATATCATGCGCAAATCCAGCTAAATGAAAAACCGTATTAACATTGTCTAGAGCTTGATTCGGAATATCTTCTGATTGCAAATCACAAACAATAGTTTTGTAATTAGGGTGTTTTACTCTAGACAGCACTCGAAGTCCGCCATCTGAACACTTTAAAGCTGTAACTAATCTTTGGCCTATGAATCCACCACCACCCGTAACAAAATTAATCACAACCTCCCTTTTTAGGCTTTATGATTATTTCCAGTATGCGAATAATATACCTTGCCAACTGGAAAATAGATAACGACCAAATTCCGTTAGATTTTAACGAGCAACTAATTTCATTAAAAATCAATCTTTTACTTCGCCATCCAGAATTACTTACCCCGCCTCCTGACATTTTTATAGAAATCTGGTTAAGATAAGACCATCTTATCTTGCGACCATAAAAAAATCTCACCAAAAGATCAAAATCACCTGCAATTTTATAATTTATTGAATACAAGCCAAACTCATTAAATAAAGATTTTTCAATAAAACAAGTTGGGTGTGGCGGCATCCAGCCAATCCTAAACATCCACCTGTTAAAATAGTTTGCCATATAGTAGCGCAAAATTCGCCCTGATGAACCATCCACAATTACTGCATCAGAAAAACAAAACTCAGATTTTGAGTCCATCATATGATTCATTACATTCGAAACAACATTTTTATTACAATACTCATCATCAGAATGAAGAATCGCAACAACCTCGCCAGAAGAAATCTCAATACCCTTGTTTAAAGCATCATAAATGCCGCCATCAGGCTCAGATACAAACTTTGTAATTCTATCACTGAACTCTTCAATAACTTCTATTGTTCCATCAGTCGAGCCTCCATCTATAACAATGTATTCTATATTTTGATAATTTTGAGAATTGACAGATTCCAAGGCTTTTCGTATATTCTTTACGGAGTTGTAACACACTGTAATAATGGAAACTTTCAATTTATTTCTCCTTTAAAGATATTGCATCATTAATAATGACTTGATATTGCTCTGCAACAACCGGATAGGAAAAAAAATTTACTACATGCTCGCGCCCATTTTTTGCTAAATGTTTTCTATCTGAAATAGACGTTTCTAACATTAATTTCAGCTTATCCGCCAAACTATCTACAGAAAAAGGTTGGGCACACAAGCCTGTCACCTCATCAATAACAATATCCTGCAGCCCAGAACATTTAAAAGAAACCACAGGTGTTTCGCAAGCAAGACCTTCGGCGGCTACCTGACCAAACGATTCAACTAATGAAGGTACCACAACGCAGTTGGCAGAAGAGTAGACTTTCGCTAAATCAATAGGATTGGATATATACCCTAGATAATAAGCTTCAAACCCTGCATAGACATCAGTCCCTTGTTGCTTACCTCCAAACATCAAAATTTTTACCCGTTTTATTGACTCCTTATCTAAAGTTTGATGGAGAATATCTAATGCTTTTTCCAACAACTGTACGCCCTTTAAATGACTCTGTTTACCACCAACCGCACCAAAACAGAATATAAAAGCATCATCAGAAAAACCGACACCACTTCTAAATTGATGAATTTCATCACGGGTTGAGGGCTTAAACGTGTCAGTATCGATTGGATTTGACAATAAACGAACATCAGCATTCTTTAAAATCTTACTTCGTTTAGCCCTCTCCAACATCCAAGCAGAAGGTACGGTATAAATTAAGTCATCACGGTGCGAAAGTTTATTTAACTTAATCCGCCATATAAGACTATTCCACGGAAAACCAAAACATCCCGGCATAAAGAGTGGATAGCCATGCTCAAAATAATCCGTATTATCTAATGTTTTATAACAATGCTCTGTTCCGCAATAAAGCCATTCATCGTGAAGCGTGATAATACTACCCTTAGGGATCTTAGAGAAATCAAAAACACTTACTGTATCGTTATTAATCCAGTGAATATGATGCAACGAATCACTATGCTGAGTAAAATATTCTATCACCGGGCGATAAGAAAAAAGGTTTAACGAATGTTTAATTGGATTAGAATCAAATTGAAGATTGGACAACCCAAAAGAAACGATACGCTTTAAAAGTTGAAACTTATTAGCTTGATCTTGAGAAAGTTGTGTTACTTGAACGCCTTCAAAAGTTGTCGCGATGCCAGCAAACTTTTGAGCGGCTATGGCAGCGCCACCTTTGGTAAAAGAAAAAGATAATAAAAATAATTTATAGAATTTATTTCGCATAAACGTGGTTTTTTTTCCAAACAAGATATTGTAATAAACCAATATAAAATGCAAATAAAGAGAAACCAAGGGGTATTGCAGAAAACATGATGATATTAATAAACAAAAAATGAAACCAAAACAATTTTAGTTTTTTAGAATATAACTTAAAAAGTAGGTAAAAAAGAACCATCGGTATTAGCAATGCTAAAAAACCCAACTCAAAAAAAGCAGTACCATAACCAGACATAATCCTGTCGCCCAAAGAAACCCACTCAACCACTATTAAATTCTGATAAAGCTGAACCTGATGAGTCACATATGGCTCCCAAGAATTATACCCATGTCCAATTAAAAAATTCTCAAAAAAGCCTTTCAATGAAAAAAAGACATGAGAAAATCGATCATTTATACTTGCATCAACACGAAGTAAACTAGATGGCTCATTAATAATCTGAGTGGTTATATATCCCATCCTTGTACCTTTAAAGAATTCACTAATCAACAGTGACACAAATAAGAGAGATGGTATTGTTATTAGGATTGACTTAAGACTAAACTGAGTTAAACCCCACAGCCCAATTAAAAGCGCAAGGAATAACAACGCCATTGAAGATTTCGCCAGAAAAACTATACCAATAATACACACAGCAATAAATATTTTTTTATGTTTAAAATTAGTATGTAGCAAATACAAAATAAAGAATATAAACACAATCCCTAAAAAAGTAGGTTCAGGTGCAAGTCCCGTCACACCTCGATTTTCAGTCGTTCGCACATGAGAGACAATAAATGTTAAAAAGCTTTTATCCAAAACCACCTGTAAGACAGAGACGGAAAACCAAATCACAATACTAAACTTTAGAAAAAACTCAAAATTGATACACTGAGACTTTAACACCCTATACGATACATATGGAATAAAGAATAAGGAGGAATAGTTAAAAAAAGAACGTAACGCTGCAAAATCAATAGTATTCACCAATAAAAACAATATGCTACTCAAAAATACTAAGCCAAGCATTACCTCGGAGAAAGTCACTTTTTTCTTAAACAAAAAGAAAATAACAAATGCAAATATAAAGCCATAGGGTTGCATATCGGTACCTATATTTACAAAAGTTATATAAGGAAAAAAAACGAAGAAAAGAAACAAAAAATATAAAGCTTTTTTAGGCACATTTTTACGTAGCAAGGGAGGTTTAACCACCAACCTATCTGACAACACTTTTAATCCAAGTCTTGATGATTTCATTTAACACCAATTTGATATAGAAAATATTTACCAAACTAGATTTTCCAACAATACTCCAGCGGCCAATTATCGAATCAATTCTTTTAACATCCGACACTCCGCCCGCTTTAAAGGTGGCAAGAGTTTCTTCAAAAGCAATGAATTTAACACCCTCTTCCCATGCCAAGTAGAAAAACTCAAAATCCGCTACAATCTTTGTACAAAGGTTAAAGTGATGCGATTTATGATAGTTGGCATTCACGAAAGTGGCTTGATGACAAAACTGAGAACCTTTCCATAAGTTTTTAACCTGACCTGATTTAACCATGCGTTGCTTGCCCGATGGATATTGCACCTCATGATTACCATAAACAATTTGAACATCGCCATAACTTTTATCACTAAATACAGAGGATAAGGCCTGACTAGTATAGAAGCTATCTCCACCATTCATAAAATTAACCCAATACCCTGTTGCAAGTTCCAGGCCTTTATTCATCGCATCATAAATCCCTGTATCTTTTTCAGACACCCAGTAATCAATAGCATATTCGTATTTGCGAATTATACCTAGGGTGCCGTCGGTGGAGCCGCCGTCGATGATGATGTATTCAACATTGTCGTAGGTTTGGTTAATGACACTTTGAATGGTTTCTTCTAGAAACTGTTCTCCGTTAAATACAACGGTAACCACTGTAATCAGGGGCTTGCTTTCTAGGCTAGTTTTAAAGTAACCTTGGGTGCGCAAGCCGCCTTCGCCTTGTCTGGCTTCGCCCTCAGGTAGGAATAAGACGGCTTCAAACTTATCTTCTGCTTGTTTTTCAATTACAGGTTGCTGGCGCGTGGTGCTGTAAGAGGGATTTATTGCTGTAACTTCTGTCATTTTATTTCCAAAACTAACCAAGCTTGATTGTTTACTAAAACTCTCAATCTAGCATCAATTTTACGATGCCTTTTATCGCATTTAAATCTTTCTTCTTTAACATGTAAAGAAGAAATGCAAAAGTCAGATTAAAATTACACCAAGACTTTCAATAACTTTTTAGCATACTCCTCATGATTGAAATCAACAACTCTTTCAAAACCTTTTTTAGCTTTTTCAAGTCTAAAATTTTCATTTTTCAGGTACATCAACATTTTATTAGCCATATCATTTATATTATAGGCTTCAAAAATAACTCCCGCATCTCCAACTTGCTCAGGTAGTGCCACGACATCTGAACTACAAACTGGCACTTCTAATGCAAAAGCTTCATATATAGGGATACTTACACTCTCAAAAAGTGTAGGCATTACCAACATCTGAGACATTTTATAAAGATACGCTAAATCTTCATAATCAATATAGCCCAAATGTTTTACTTTCTCGCCCAAGCCCAATTCATCAATTCGTTGAATAAGATTATTATAATTGTTTTGCTGCGAGCCCGTTAGTATCAAACTCACATCATCACACTCTTTCGTTACCAATTTAAAAGCTTCTACTAACTTAATATGATTTTTATGAAACCAACACTGTGCAGGATAGAAAATATATTTTTGAGGTAAATTATATTTTTTTCTTACTGTTTCAAATTGTTCTTCATTAAATTTATAATTTAAAAACTCTTTGGGTGGCGGAGACTGAATAACATTAATTTTATCTACACTAGCTCCAGTAAACTTCACTATGTCATTTTTCACAAAACTTGATTCACAAATTATTTTAGTTGCACTTTTTGCTAAAGCTCTATTTTTTAACCATCTTACAATATTTTCATATTTACTAAAAAACTCTGGGTAATACCTCTCTTGCATATCGTGAAGAGTAAACACAAAGGGTTTATTCATATAAAAATGAGGGTAACCAGAAATAGCAGGAGATAAGAATAGATCAATATCAGAGAAAATCTTCAATTCTTTTTTTGTAAAAAATAGTGGTTTTCTGATAAATAATAGACATTGAAAAGCTTTAATAACTTTTTCAAATAACCTGCCTTTTGGTTTATCTATTTTTCTGATTTTTAAATCAACATTGTCAAATCTATTGTCATCTGTATAACAAAACACTATATATATATTTGTCTTATCTTTTTTTAGTGCATCAATGATAGATTGAGTATATTGATACACTCCACCACCATGACCATTATTATCGTCAATGGCCAATATTCCTATTTTTTTCATTTTTTTTTCCATCTTATTTTCATACTATGAGCTAAAAGATTTGGATTTAGATTAACTGTAAATTTATTAGATATTAATCTAATTAAATATTTAAATATTTTACAACTACCGCCATAGTTAATAGATTCATACTCAATTTTATCTATTATCAACCCTAAATTCTCCCCCATTTCAATTACCTCTTTTGGTCTAAAAAATCTTATATGGTCATAGTTGTAACTTCTAAATTTTTTATAATTTTCTTCCCCATAACAAAGGTTGTCTACACTTATTACACTTCCAGTAAATAATATTTTAAACCTATCAACAATATCAAAATACAAAGGAACGGTTACTATAATTGTGCCATCTGAATTTATTGCATTTTTTGCTTCTTTTAGTAAAAAATTTGGATCAAATAGATGTTCTAAAACATCAAGTATCATAACCACATCAAATTTCTTATTTAATTCTAATGGCTTAGAAGTGTCTTTTATAAAGACCTCAAAACCCTTAGATTTTAAACTTTTAATGGCATCTTTATTTATCTCTATGCCAGACACTTTGTAACCTCTTTGTATAAGCTCACTAGCTACGCCACCATGACCGCAGCCAATATCCAAGAAAGTTTCATTGCCTTTTAGTGTTGGTAAAAAATCTTCTATTTTAGAAAATGTATTTCCCTGCTCATCTAATTTTGACAACTCTTTGTAAAAGTTATTGTAATACTCTTCGACACTACTCATATCCATTTCTACCTTTTAAAATGAAGAAAAATAACTCTATATTCTCCTTCTTCCCACCCCTCTAACGACAAATCTTTTGTAAACCTATCAGTGTAATCTTTTACTGTATGACTTGAATGATTATCAATTAGCCAATCAATCAATTCATATTTGTCAAATAATTTTTTTAATGTTTCTATATCAAATTTCCAACCTTCATTAAATGTAAGGCAATTTTTACCATAACTAATAGAAAATATTAACTCTGATTTTTCTTTCATTACTCTATCTAGTTCTTTAATAAAATATATTAATGCATTTGGATTTAGTTCATCTCCATATCTAGCAAGTCCAACTAAATGCAAACTAACTGATGAGCTAAATATATCAAAACTATTGTCATTAAATTTTAAAGGCTTACCAATATCTTGTATTATATACTTCACATCGGAAATTTTATCTTCACAGTCCATTAGAACTAAAGAGGTAAGATTATTATCCAAAGCTATTAAAGCATTAGTAACTTTCAAATTTCCAACATCTAATATATTACCCCCCCCCATTTTCTTTAATCTTTTTCATTAACCAAACACTATAAGCATCATAATGACTAAAAAACTCATGAGGATTTTCGGACATATCTCCTATAACTTTCATTGGTAAATTTTTAAATATATGACCATCAACAATCATACTTTTATATCTTTTAAATTTATTTTGAACAGCTATTTTTTTTATCTTATTCTCAACTCCATTTAAAAACTGACGTATAGCTTGTAGTAGTTTCATACTTTTATCTCTTTTTTTATTTCTTTACAAATATACTCAACTTGCTCTTTTGTAAGATCAAAATAACTAGGTAAATTTAGCCCTCTTTGAGAAACTTTATGTGTTATAGGTGTATTTACACCCTCATACATAGGCATATCTGAAACTGGGTAGAAATATGGTCGGCTATCAATATTTTTAGCCTTTAATTTTTGAATAAATTCATCTCTTTGAGATTCCTGGTATCCATCAATCTCCAAGCACACCATCCAGTAAACATTTTTAGCCCAAAATTCTTGGCGATTTAGTCTAATACCTTTAATATCTTTTAAGCCTTCTTGATACCACTCAAAAATATTTTTTTTCCTATCGAGTAGTTCGTCTATTCTCTCAAACTGAGCCACTCCTAAAGCCGCTTGAAGATTGGTCATACGATAGTTAAATCCAACTTCAGTATGCCAATATCTTTTCTCTTTACTCATGGCATGGTCTCTTAAATATTGCATCTTTTTATATAACTCTTCATCATTAGTGGTTATCATGCCACCCTCACCTGAAGTTATGATTTTATTGCCATAGAAGCTAAATACACCTGCATCACTAAGTCCGCCAACTTTTTTACCGTTTACTTCCGCTCCATGGGCTTCAGCTGCATCCTCTATTACAAACAAACCATATTCTTTTGCTATTTTATTTATCTCTTCCATATCTGCTGGATGCCCATAAAGATGGACAGGAATTATCACTTTTGTCTTACTTGTGATGGCTTTTATAATGGCATCTGGACTTATGCAAAGAGTATCTTTATCTATATCTACAGTTACTACTTTCGCACCAATATATTTAACAGCGCTCGCAGTTGCTACAAATGTAAGATCAGGAATGATAACTTCATCATCAACTGTGACACCTAAAGATACCAAAGTAAGATGTAATGCCGTTGTACCATTAGAGGTTGCAACGGCATACTTTGTATTGCAATATTGTGCGAATCTTTCTTCGAATATATCTATATATTTTCCAAGTGATGATACCCATCCAGATTTTATGGCATCAGTCACATACTCTATTTCTTTTTGCTTTATTGATGGCTTTGATATTGGAATTAATTTATCTATTTTCATTTTTTTTATCTTAGGAGGGAAAAAAATATTGGTTAAATCTCTATTTACTGTAACCATATTTTGAAAGATTTATTTTCAAAATACTTTCAAGCTTTAAATTATCCTTTCTATATATATTTTTTATTTTTTGTAGTGATTCTTTTGAAATATCTATATTTCTTTTTTTCTTAGTTGTTATTTTTGAAAACTTGAACAGTCTTGCAATTCTTCCTATTGGGACATATTTCAATCCAAAAAAATTATATACAGCTGTATTCTTAATTTTATAAAAATATAACCTTAATCCTCTAGGTGAGATATTAGTTCTTTTTAAAACTAGCTCTAAAAATTTAGAGTCATATTCAATCTCAAGATAATTTGATATTTTTTTTGCAAAAACTTCTGGTGTATTTAACAGTTCCTCATACATTAAAACTGTGACGTTACTTTCACCAAAAATATCTTGATAATATTGAATTATATTTGAATATTTTAATGTACCAATATAACTTCTGTAAGGATAGATCTCTTGCTCTTCAATCCATGTGTCAAAATCTCTAACAGAAGGTCTTCCATATGATAAATTAACACTCCTTCCTTTTTCAGCAACCAAATATGAATACATAGATAATAAAGAATCAACCTGTTCTCTTACAATAATTAATATCTTTGCATCTGGAAAAATACTCTTCAACCTTGTTGCAATTAAACCTCTGTCAACTACATTAGAAGTAAACGCTTCTAAAGATAGGATAACATTTTTATTTTTACCACTCTTAGCTATATCATCTTTCAGTACAGTCTCAACGCTTTTAAAAGAAAAATCTGTTGAGTCTTGACTATAGATTTTCTCTAATGCATTTTCCAATTCAAGTGTAGAAAATGCATTTTCACCATATCTTCTACCCATATAATAGAAACCCTTTACCTTTGGAAAAAAAAAGGTTTCTAAACTTGTTGAGGCGCATTTAGGATAACCAACATGTAAAAATATATTCATATCTCACCACCCCTATACCCATCATACTTTTTCAATTTATAAACCTGTAATGTCTTCATAACTTAAGATTTTGATTGTATTATTTTTATCTAATTTTACTACCTTGTCACAGTCTTTTAAGGTTGTTAATCGATGCGCAATAATTAGTATAGTCAACTCCTTATCCAATCCTTCTATTGCTTGCATTACCTCCCGTTCAGTTTTATCATCTAGTGCACTAGTCGCTTCATCAAATATTAATACATTGGCTTTCTTGTAGAAAGCTCTAGCTATACCTATTCTTTGTTGCTGCCCACCTGACAAACGAACACCCTTTTCACCTATAACTGTCTGATATCCATACCTCCATTCTTTGATCAGTTCTGAAATTTTCGCTTGTTGCGCCGCTTTCAGCACTCGTTGATGATCAATCTGTTCTTTTGGAACTCCTAAAGCAATATTCTCTTCAATAGTGCCATCTGAAAGGTAGATATTTTGTGGCACATGAGCTATATGCGCTTGCCATGCTCTACGATTTTTATTATTAATTAACTGTTGATCAATAATTAGGTCACCATCAGTTGGTGAAAGCAAACCTATAATAATATCAATTAGCGTGCTTTTTCCGCTTCCAGTCTCCCCTATGAAGCCAATGCGCTCACCTTTTTTTATATACAAGTCAATATCTCTTAATATCCAAGGTGTGTCCTCTGTATAACGAAAACTAAGATTTGTTAACTTAATCTCTTTTTTAAATGGAATTAGTTTGGATGGTGGCTGACCCGCATGCTCTGGTAGCGGCTGTTCCAGCAAATCCAAGACATCTTTAAAAGATGATTTAGCCCCCTGAATTGAACTATAAGAACTATATACCTGCTGTAAGACTGGCAGTAACCGCTGAGCACCAAGCGCTAGCGCACCAAGCACTGGTATTGCTGTCGATATACCATCTTTCTGCTGCGTCATTACATAGGCAAGTATAGCAATAAGAGTCATACCGATTGCCTCCATTAAGTATCTAGGACTTCCACTAATAAATTGATTATTTCCAAAAGCACGGCGTAGTGGTAAGTCTGCATTACGGTATAGCTGGCAATAAAATTCCTGAGTTTGGTCTATAAGTACATCGCGTATTCCGCCCAGCCCCTCTTGTAAAGATTTAATCATTATGCTGGACTGATCAGCAATACACTGGCTATTTTCTTTAAGTTGTTTTCGTGTGTAATAAATTACTGTCGAATATAAAATTCCAAATCCTAATAATGCAGTTAACGCAATCGTAATATCAATAAAAAATAGAGCACTCATTATTCCTAATAGTATAAAAATAGAGCTTATCAGTATTAAAATTGGATTTATTATTAGATTAATTACGGTACTTGTTTTGCCAATAATTCCATTAATTACTTCACTACTGTTACGCTCTAAATGAACTGAATAATCTTGATAAAGAGTATTACGATAAACCTTTATACTAATGTCTGCTCCAGTTGAAAATGAAAGTCTAGTTGTTACATAAAGTAGAGTGAGGCGAATTACTCCAGCAAACAGTGCGGCAATTATAAATATAATGGTTAATGGAAGTATGAGTTGATCAGGTTCTGAAATCTCTAAAAATTGTATTAGTGGCTGCATAAGTTCATGCTGGTAAACTTGATCTGGGGAGGTTAAAATTCCCAAAAATGGCAACACTGCTCCAACACTAATCACTTCTGACACAGAGGCAACAATCATGAGAATCAATAAGACTGAGAACTGTTTTTTTCTCCGTTTAGAAAGATGGCGCCAAATACTTTTTATCATATTACTAGTGCTTTTTTTACTGAATAATTATTTTTCATTTTTAAATTAATTTAGGTTTAGTATTATCAATTATATTTTCTTAATTAATAGCTTCTGTCAAAAACCATTCATTTAATAAATTTTCTTTGTTATAAATATGTTTATTTTTAATGTTATGTGGCCCATATTTTACTAAACAACAGCTTGCCTCATTGATAATTGCATGTGCAGCGCCAGTATCCCACTCCATGGTTGGTGCTAGTCTTGGATAAATATCTACCTCGCCCTCTGCAACTAAACAAATCTTTAGTGAGCTACCAATTGAGATTATTTCTTTTTCTTTATTTGTTTTTATTGCATCAATAAATAATTTTGTCTCACTAGACATATGCGATCGACTGGTAACAATTTTATAGGTATTACGTTGACCTTCTGTTTTAATAGGAAGTCTTTGGCCGTCTTTAAATGCACCTTCATTTTTTTTTGCCCAGTAGCATATATTTAGTGCTGGTGCATAGACCACACCAAGTACTGGGGTATCTTTATAAATAAGCGCTATATTAACAGTAAACTCGCCATTCTTCTTTATAAACTCTTTAGTTCCATCTAGTGGATCAACTAGCCAAAAATACTCCCAATGCCTTCTCTCTTTGTAAGGGGCTACTGCGCCTTCTTCAGATAGAATTGGCAGGTTAACTGAAAGTTGATTTAATTTATATTCAATAATATAATTTGCTTTTTTATCAGCTAGTGTTAGTGGCGAATCATCTTGTTTGTACTCAACCTCAAAATCTTGATTGTAAATCTGCATAATAGCATTACCAGCCTCTTTAGCAATAGAGATCACATCCTGGATATTGACTCGATTCAGCATAACTAATCAAAAAATTTCTTAGATTTTAAAAAGTAAATTACTTTGCTAATAGACTCTTTCAATGATTCATTTTCAGTATCAACAATTAGCTCTGGATTGATAGGCGCCTCATAAGGAGAGTCGATACCTGTATACCTCTCAATCTCTCCAGTGCGTGCTCGCTTGTATAAACCTTTAACATCCCTTAACTCGCAAACCTCAAGACTAGCTTTGCAGTAAATCTCAATAAAATCATCCTGGAGAAATAACTGTCTGACAAGATTTCTATCTTTCCTGAATGGACTAATGAAGGCAGTCATAGTAATAATGCCAGCATCTACCATTAGTTTAGCTGTCTCACCAATTCTTCTAATATTTTCTTTACGATCATCATCACTAAAATTTAGGTCTGATGATAGGCCGTGGCGTATATTATCCCCATCTAAAACAAAGGTTCTACAGCCTAGTTTATACAACTCTTCTTCAATTGAATGGGCGAGCGTTGATTTTCCAGAACCTGATAAGCCGGTAAACCAAATAACGACTGATTTATGGCTATTTTGATGATTACGCCTTTTTCGGGTGATAGTTGCATCATGGTAGACTATATCTGGAGTTTTTATATTAACCATTTAAAATATTATATTAAAGGAAGAGTGAATATCGTTTTTTTTAATTAGAAAAGTTTCTTTATTTTCTCAGTCGTGGGATTTATTATAACTTCTTTTTCAGTGATAAGGCCTGTGACCAATTCAGCTGGTGTTACATCAAATGCTGGGTTTCGCACTTTAACTCCTTTTGCTGCCCATTGACAATTACGATAACCTGTTACCTCTTCAATTGGGCGCTCTTCAATTGGAATCTCTTTACCACTCGCAATAGAGCGATCTATCGTCGATAAGGGGCAAGCCACATAAAATGGAATATTGTGCCGTTTAGCAAGAACTGCTATCATGTAAGTACCAATCTTATTAGCTACATCGCCATTAGCAGCCACGCGATCAGTGCCGACTACAATAGCATCAATTTCACCACAACTCATTAAATGACCTGACATATTGTCTGAAATTAAAGTAACTGGGATATTCTCTTGCACCATCTCCCATGCAGTAAGACGCGCACCTTGTAGGAACGGTCGAGTTTCATCAGCAATAACCGAAATTTTCTTACCAGCTTCAACAGCTGAACGAAATACTCCTAAAGCTGTCCCATGTCCTGCAGTGGCAAGTGCACCTGCATTACAATGTGTTAATACACGTACGCCATCAGCTAATAATGCCGCACCATTACTGCCTATTTTTCGATTAGCTTCAATATCTTCTCTTTTAATTTCATGTGCTTCCTCTAATAAAAAACCGGCAATTTCTTTTGATGACCCTTGGAATTCATTCATTTTATTGCGCATTCTATCAATCGCCCAAAATAAATTAATTGCGGTTGGCCGGCTTTGTGCTAACACTTTGAAAGCTTCTTTCATACCCTTAGAAAATTTATCGTTACTCGTATCTTGTAAATTTAATGCTGCAAGTGCCACACCATAAGCTGCTGCACAACCAATAGCTGGCGCACCACGTACCACCATATCACGAATACCATTTGCAACTTGATTTGCTGTGGTGTATGAAACGTATTTAAATTCAGTAGGCAATATGCGTTGATCGATCATCTCTAAACAATCTTTATTCCATCTTAATGTTTCAATATTTTCGCTCATTTAATCACCTTCAAATTCACACTGTGCAAATACTTTTTGCCCCATAGCCTCTAAGCGTGCTCTGCCACCAATATCGGGTAAATCAATTACAAAGCAGCATTCCACCACTTCAGCTTTCATTTCTTGAATCAGTTTTACTGCAGCTTCTGCAGTACCGCCAGTGGCAATTAAATCATCTACAATAAGTACTTTCTCACCTGGATCAATAGCATCCGTGTGAATTTCAATACGATCAATGCCGTACTCTAATTCATAATCCTGACCAATAGTATTAGATGGTAATTTTCCCTGCTTACGAATTGGTACAAAGCCCACACCTAATAGATAAGCTAATACCCCTCCCATGATAAAACCACGAGATTCAATGCCAACAACTTTGTCAATTTTCATATCCTTGTATCGATTAAATAACTCATCAATAGAAATACGAAAACCAACTGGATCTTGCAATAGCGTGGTGAAATCTCTAAACATGATTCCTTCTTTAGGATAATGTTTAATAGTTCTAATACGTGATTTAATTGGCATAAATTTTCTCCTTATTAATTCAATACCCGTCCTGCGACGACAGATAATTTTTCTAACATTTTTTTATCTCTGGCTTCTGGTGAAGTGATAATGGCATCATCAAGTGCAGTTTTACAAGTGCAGGTCATGCCATATGTATCAGTGTCAACATTTGGAGCAACGTTTTTAATCAAAGAACGGGCATTGTCAGCATTAGCAAGTAATACTTTAATAATCGCATCTACAGTTACATTATCATGGTCCGAATGCCAGCAATCATAATCAGTTACCATAGCCACTGTTGCATAGCACATCTCCGCTTCTCTAGCGAGTTTTGCTTCAGGCATATTAGTCATGCCAATCACATCACAATTCCAAGAGCGGTAAAGCTCAGACTCGGCTACTGATGAAAATTGCGGACCTTCCATCACTAGATAT
>Ga0233441_1002017_pt1 | contig 15957 bp, 13 predicted proteins | sample SI_123_September_4_FD_182781 | JGI IMG/M metagenome (GOLD analysis project Ga0233441, IMG submission 182781) | Seawater microbial communities from Saanich Inlet, British Columbia, Canada - SI_123_September2016_135_MG | ecosystem: Environmental > Aquatic > Marine > Inlet | place: Canada: British...
CGCGATGAACCAGAGTGTCGAGGTCGGCAGCGAGGCCACAAGGCTGTCATAGGCGATGACGCCACTCCATCCCATGGCAAGGTAGAGCCCGACCGAGAGACGATCGAACCGCCCGGGAAGGAAAATCTTGAGCGCGATGCCCGCTGCCGCGACCGACCAGACGCCGATCAGCAGCACGGTCGACATGAAACGGTCGTGCATCTGCGCCAGGAACGGCGTGTAGGTGGCCGCGATCAGAATATAGATCGCAGAGTGATCGAACCGGCGCAGCAGCCATTTGGCGGGTGAAACCGGCCACAGATTATAGGTTGCGGACAGGCCAAGCATCGCAAGCAGCCCGGCGACGTAGACCGATACCGATATGATTTCCTTGGTCGAGGCGTAAAGAGCGGCGGTGACCACGAGGGCCGTTGCAGCGATCAATCCGAAGGCGATGCCGAGCACATGGACCACACCGTCCGCGATCAGCTCGGCGCGGTCGTAGTCCCAGCGGACCACGCCGCCGTCCGCGACACGATCATAAGAGCTGAGCTGCTTCAACCGGAAGATCGTCATGCGGCGCTGTCCGACAGGCGTGTGGCGAATTCGGCGACAGGAGGTAGAATAGCAGCCGTCAACGCGCCCTGAAAGATCGTGGGATCACGATTCATGTCGGGGCTGAAACTTGAATTTCGTCTGGTAATCTCCAGCTTCATAACACTGTCGTATGGCACTTTATTTTGCGTCATTGCCCCCTCAGTCCGATAAAGTCTTGATGGAATTATGGCACCCAGCTTTTCGGACATCGTCGAAGACACCCGCCTCTCCATTCGCTCCCTGATCGAGTATGGCGAAAGCCTGTTCAATCCCACCGTGCGGCTTGGGGTCACAGGCCTGTCACGCGCGGGCAAGACCGTCTTCATCACCGCCCTGGTTCATGGCCTGTTGCGGGGCGGCCGCTTTCCGGTGTTCGAGTCTCTGGCGACGGGGCGCATCGCCCGCGCCCGGCTCGAACCGCAACCCGACGATGCCGTCCCGCGCTTTGCCTATGAAGGCCACGTCCGCACCTTGATCGGGGACCGGCGCTGGCCTCACTCGACCGTGGATATCAGCGAGCTGCGCCTCGTGATCGAATATCAACGCCAGAACGCTGCGACGCGCACATTGACGCTCGATCTGGTGGACTATCCGGGCGAATGGCTGCTCGACCTGCCTCTGCTGAACAAGAGCTATGAGCAGTGGTCGGCGGAAAGCCTCGCGCTGTCCCGCCGCGAACCGCGCGCAAAACTGGCGGCGCAGTGGCACACCCATCTGGCAACTCTCGATGCGAACGGGCGCGAAGACGAGCAGGCGACGCTGACGGCTGCCAAGCTGTTCACCGACTATCTGCGCGCCTGCCGCGACGAGCGCTTCGCCATGAGCCTGCTGCCGCCCGGCCGTTTCCTGATGCCGGGCAATCTCGCGGGATCGCCCGCGCTCACCTTCGCACCGCTCGACGTCCGGCAGGATGGCACTGCGCCGGACGGCTCGCTGTGGGCGATGATGCGGCGACGTTATGAAGCCTACAAGGACGTGGTGGTGCGGCCGTTCTTCCGCGATCACTTCACGCGGCTCGATCGGCAGATCGTGCTGGTCGATGCACTGGCCGCGTTCAACGCGGGGCCCGAGGCGCTGAAGGATCTCGAAGGCGCGCTGTCCGGCATTCTCGATTGCTTCAACATCGGCCGCAGCACGTTCCTCAACACGCTTTTCCGTCCGCGCATCGACAAGATCCTGTTCGCCGCCACCAAGGCCGATCATCTGCATCATTCCAGTCACGACCGGCTGGAAGCGATCCTCAAACGCATGGTCGAGCGCGCCGCCTCGCGGGCGGAATATGCTGGCGCGGGCGTGGATGTGGTCGCGCTCGCCGCCGTGCGCGCCACAAGAGAGGCACTGGTGCAGCAGGGCCGCGAGAAACTGCCCTCGATCCTCGGCACGCCCGAGGAAGGCGAGATGTCCGGCGACGAAGTCTTCGACGGCGAGACGGAGGTGGCGACTTTCCCCGGCGACCTTCCAGCCAAGCTCGATGACCTGTTCAGCGGCGATGGTACGTTCCGCGGCCTGTCCAACACCGCATCCGACCAGACGGACTTCCGGTTTCTGCGATTTCGTCCACCCTTGCTCGCCCGCGAGGGTGGCGAAGAGCCCGCCCTGCCCCATATCCGCCTCGACCGTGCGCTTCAGTTCCTGATCGGAGACAAGCTGCAATGAGCGACAAGCCGCATCACCGCAAGCCGGCGGCGTTCAAGCTCGACGATCCCCGCGTTATCCTGATGGATGCCGAGGATGATCCCTCACGCCCGGCGCGCGGCAAGGTCCACATCACACCGGAAGCCGACCCCGCGCAGCTTCCCGTTGTCATCGACGAGCCTGCCGTACCAGCCCGCAAGGGCTTCGGCTGGGGAGGCGTGTTCTGGACGGCGCTCGGCGGACTGGTGGTGCTCGGCCTTGGCCTCGGCATCTCCAACCTGGTCGAGGACCTGTTCAACCGCAGCGCCAGCTTGGGCTATATCGGGCTTGTGTTTGCCATCCTCGCCGTGGTGGCGCTGGTGGTTATCATCGCGCGCGAAGTGCTGAGCCTTGCGCGGCTGGAAACCATCGAGAAGCTGCATGCGCGGGCGAATGCCGTGCTTCTGAACGACGACCGCAAGGAAAGCGACGCCATCGTCCGCGACCTGCTCAAGGTTGCGCACGACAATCCGAAGCTCGCTCGCGCCCGCGCCGCGCTTGAAGAACATGGCCGCGACATCATCGACGGCGCAGACATGGTGCGGCTTGCGGAACGCGAGTTGATGACGCCGCTCGATCAGGAAGCGCGGCGGCTGGTGTCCAGCGCTGCGCAGCGCGTGTCCCTCGTCACTGCGGTCAGTCCGGGCGCGGTGATCGACATGCTGTTCGTGTTCGCAGCGGCGCTGCGGCTCGTGCGGCAACTGGCGCGGCTCTATGGCGGGCGGCCCGGCATGCTCGGCATGATCCGGCTGATGCGCCACGTGATTGCGCATCTGGCGCTGACCGGCGGCATGGCCGCCAGCGACAGCCTGATCCAGCAGATGCTCGGGCATGGCATCACCGCGAAGCTGTCGGCGAAACTCGGCGAAGGCTTGCTCAACGGGCTGCTCACCGCGCGGCTCGGCCTTGCGGCCATCGACGTGACGCGGCCGCTGCCGTTTGAAGCGCTGCCGCGCCCGGTGCTGTCCGACCTCGCCAAGGACCTGCTCCGCCGCGCCGGAGGCGACGATCAGAAATCCTGAGCGCAGTTATCAGTTCAAGAGCCGCCATTTATAGAACGGCGAGTCCGCAGGCGGTGACAGGTCGGGCGTCCATCCCGTGATGGTCTTGAACGCGAAGGGCTCAATCACCACGCCACGCCATGTCCGATCCGCCTGTCCAACAAGCCGTAACACCGCCGGCGTTTTTGTCTCGATCACATTGCCATGGTTCGGCGCGCTGTCGACGTAGAGTCCGATACCGGATTTCATCGCCGCGCTTGATGAATCCCGAAAGCCGATGAAACGGCTTCTCTCGTTGACCTGCACAACGGGGATGCTGTCCTTGAGATGCCAGCGCAGCTCCGCGTAGATCCGGTAATCGAGCGTCGCGATCCACGTTGCGCCCACCTGATCCGCCGTCGCCTTCGCCCGTCTGGCGATCTCGCCGTAACCGGCTTCCTTCGCTATCGGGTCCTTGGTCGCGGCGAACGCGAAACTGCTGACCGCGTAATAATAGAAAATCGCGACGTTCAGCACGATACCCAGTGCAATCGCGGCCTTCGCCCATGGCTCAGCGGTGCGATAGATCCAGCTTGAGCGCCTTTCTTTTTCGATCTCGGCAAGGTTGATCGCCGCAGCGGCAAAGGCGAACGGCCAGATCAGCATCGGCCAGGTGTCGCCGATCCGCAGCGACAGCGACTTCCATAGAAAATAGGAAAACGGCACCAAAGCACAGGTCGAGATCAGAATGAATGCCGGATCTCGCCGCCGATAGCCCCGCCATGCCAGTATCATTGTTCCTGCCAGCGCCACCGGAAACAGGATCGGGCCGACCAGCGCAAACTGAAGCCCGAGGAAATCGCCGACGGTTCGCGCCGAGATGCCATGGTCCGCCCCGGCGCGGATGAACTGGAATTTGAACGATGCCCAGTCGTGCTGCCAGTTCCAGATCAACACCGGCGAAAACACCGCCAGTGCGATAACGACCGCCGTCCATGGATAAGGACTTCGTAGCCAGCGCCAACGCCACGTCGGCACCAGCATGAACGCCAGGATGGCCGGCGCGAAGAATATGGCCGTGTACTTCGACAGCAACGCCAGCCCGCCAAACAACCCGGCAGCCAGCCACCAGCGGCCATCGTTGCTTTGCGTCAGCCGTACCAGCGACCAGACCATGGCCAGCGAAAACGGGATCAACGCGACGTCGGGCAAAATGCGCGACGCGAACAAGCCGTATTCGGGAGCCGCGAGCGGCATCAGCACCGCGAGAACGACCGCGCGGCGGTCGCGCGTCAGCCGCCAGACGATGTCCGCCAGAAGCGCCAGCGCGATCCACATCGCAGCCAATCCGCCGAACCGCGCGCCGAAATTGGTATCCCCGAAGATCGCGGTGCCGATGCGTACGACCCACGCGATCATCGGCGGATGATCAAGGTAGGACAGCACGTTTTCCTTCGAGAGCGTCCAGTAATAGGCCTCGTCCGTGCGCAGGTCGGCTGTCGCGGCATAGACCACCTGCAATGTCACAAGAACGGCAATCGCGATGACTGCGGCAAGCATGGCGCGCGAGGTCAGACGGTGCTCTCCTGCGATGCCGGTAATGACGGACTTCTCCATGCGGGTAGCTTTTCTGCGACTGCACCGATGAAGTCAAACCGGCCCTCCGGCGATTACTGCCTAAAAGGCGGAAGCGCGATCGCCCGCCCATGGCGCCGCGACGATAACTTCGTTAGAATTTCAGGGCCTCCGGGCGATCCGGGTGCATCGTGCATCATTGTTTTCAGTCGAGCCTTTACTGCATGGCCGAAACTGCCGCTTCGCCTCTTTCCCGATTCCTGCGCGGGATCGGAATTCGTCAGGTGCGGCTCGTCACCGGCCTTATCCTGTTTGCCTATCTCATCAGCCATTTCGCCAATCATGCGCTTGGCAACGTCTCGCTCGGCACAATGGATGCGGCCCTCCACTATCATGCGATATTCTGGCAGAACTGGCCCGTGCTCATCGTGTTTTATGGCGCGGTGCTGACACATCTGGGTCTCGGAATCTGGGCGCTCTACGCGCGCCGGCAATTTCGCTGGACCGCCATCGAACTGACGCAGCTTGTTTTCGGCCTCAGCATTCCGGTCTTTATCATCAGCCATGTGGTCGGGGTACGCATCGCAGCCCCCCTGTTCGGCCACGAGAAGCACTATCCGCAGGCCGTCTTCGCCTATTGGGTGTTCCGTCCGTACATGCAGTGGACGATGTACGCCGTGCTGCTGGTGTCATGGGTGCACGGCTGCATCGGCATCTATTTCTGGGTCAGGGGAAAGCCGTACTTCCGAAAAATATCGTCGCTCCTGCTGGCTCTCGCCGTGATCCTGCCGACGCTGTCCCTGCTCGGCCTCTATCAGGCCGGCCGCGCGGTCGAACGCGCGAGCGCCGCACCGGAATGGCGGGCGGACAATCTTTCGCGGGACAAGGTCGGGACCTCCGCCGAGCAGGCCGCGCTCGAACGGATCAGTTCCACCATGCTTTATGGATATTTCGGGCTGATCGGGCTCACCCTTGCCGCACGCGGCGTCCGCGCGCTGCTGGAACGACGCCGCGGCCTCGTCCGCCTCTCTTACGGCAGCGGCAAAACGGTGCGCGTCCCGATCGGCCTGAGCGTGCTGGAAGCGAGTACCCGCTTCAACATTCCCCATTCCAGCGTCTGCGGCGGCCGGGCGCGTTGCTCCACCTGCCGTATCCGCATTATCGGCGATTGCAGTGCCTTGCCCGAGCCGTCGAACCGCGAAATCTTCGTGCTGGACCGCGTCGGCGCGGGCGGCGATCCCGCCATCCGTCTCGCCTGCCAGTTACGTCCACGCACAGACGTGTCCTTCTTCCAGATCTTTCCTGCGCATACGGCAACGTCATCGGCCGCAACCATCAAGCCTGCACTGCCGGGACGAGAGCGTTACGTCGTCAGCATGTTCGTGGACATGCGGGGCTCGACCAAGCTCGCAGAGCAGTTGCTGCCGTTCGATACCGTCTTCATCATCAACCGCTTCCTGACGGCGGTTTCTCAGGCCGTGGTCGAATGCGGCGGACAGCCGAACCAGTTTGTCGGCGACGGACAACTGGCGCTGTTCGGACTTTCGACCAATCCGCAAACCGCCTGCCGGCAGGCCATCGAAGCCGCTTCACGGATCGCGATCCATGTCGATGCACTGAATGAATTTCTCGGCGACGACGTGCCGGAGCCGCTGCGCTTCGGGATCGGCATTCACGGCGGCGAGGTCATCATCGGCGACATTGGTTCCGAGGAGCACACGGTGTTCACCGCGCTCGGCGATTCCGTAAACGTCGCCGCGCGGCTGCAGGACATGACCAAGGCCCTGTCCTGCGAGGTCGTGGTGTCCGAGGACGTCCTGAAAACCGCCCACCTTGCCGCCGGCGACCTGCCGCAAATCGAGGTCCCGATCCGCGGCCGGGTCGAACCGCTGGTGGTCTACACGGTCGAAAAAGCCGGAATGCTGTCGGATTTGGCCGCCGATTTCGCAGTTGCAGCAGCGTAAATCCGTCAGATTCGCGCAAAGTTTGAGCGAAAGCGGCTGCCGCAAATGCCATTTTCGCTATCAAGGCTCAAACTTACCGCGTATCGTGCGCGCCGTTGGACACGCCCATCCGCGGGGTTCGACGTTATGTTATCGGTCTTACCCTCTGGAGACTACGGAATGGCTAAAGGTACTGTGAAGTGGTTCAACCCGACCAAGGGCTACGGATTCATTCAGCCCAGCAATGGCGGCAAGGACGTGTTCGTTCATATCTCGGCAGTTGAGAAGGCAGGTCTTTCGACCCTCAACGAGGGACAATCGGTCGAGTACGAAGAAGTCGCCAACCGCGGCAAGACGTCGGCGGAAAATCTCAAGGTTTGATAGGAAGGTCCGATTCAGCAGAACTGGATCGGACCTTTGCTAACTCTGCGACGCGTGACCGGTCCCTTCTGAGATCAACCCCAAGGGCCACGTTGTCTGCCCCAGGGCTCACCCGAGCTGCTGGACGAAGCTGTCGGCGCGGTTGCGAAGCCCCCGCGCGGCCCGAGTTCGCCAGCAAGGCGCTGCAACTCACGGACACGGTTCTCGGTCGACGGATGGGTCGAGAACAGATTGTCCATGCCCTGACCCGACAACGGATTGATGATGAACATGTGCGCGGTCGCAGGACTGCGCTCCGCATCCATGTTCGGAATCTGGTGCGCGGCGTTGTCGATCTTGACCAGCGCCGACGCCAGCCACATCGGCTGACCGCAGATCCGCGCCCCCATCTCATCCGCTGAATATTCGCGCGTGCGGCTGATCGCCATCTGCACGATGGTCGCCGACAGCGGCGCCAGGATCATCATTGCCAGCGAGCCGATGATGCCCGGACCATTTTCACGATTGCCGCCGAAGAACATCCCGAACTGCGCAATCATCGAGATCGCGCCCGCGATGGTCGCGGTGATCGTCATGATCAGCGTGTCATGGTTTTTGACGTGCGCCAGCTCATGCGCAATCACACCGGCCAGTTCTTCACGGCTCAACGACTGCAGCAGGCCGGTGGTCACAGCCACCGCGGCATGTTGAGGATCGCGGCCGGTCGCAAACGCGTTCGGCTGCGGATTGTCCATCAGATAGACCTTCGGCATCGGCAACTGCGCGCGGCCAGCAAGTTCCGCCACCAGCCGCACGAGGTCCGGCGCACTGCGCTCGTCGACCTCATGGGCGCCGTGCATCGACAGCACCATGCGGTCCGAGTTCCAGTAGGCAAACATGTTGGTGGCTGCGGCGATCACCAGCGCAATCATGGCGCCGCCCGCTCCGCCAATCAGATAGCCGACCCCCATGAACAGGGCGGTCAACCCGGCAAGCAGAACCGCCGTTTTGAAGTAACTCATCTCCTCCTCCTGACCGGCGCTTCGCCGGGGATATCACCCTCCATAGATGGTGGGGACCACGGCCCTCATTCAAGATGCGGGTTCCTGCGGCGGCGCGTCGCGTCCGCACCGCGAAACCTGCAGCCCGCCATGTTCCAGCCGCAACCGTCACCCGGCGAAAAGCTGGGAGCTCAGCCCGACATTCCCTTTTGATATATGATAATCATCATATAAAAAGCCGGAAAGGGGATTTCCGGATGACCATCGAGAACATCGACAGCGACAAGCTGATCCTGGCGCGCAAGCCGTTTTCCATATTCGCGCGCATCAGTGTTCTCGCCGCGCTGGCCGCGGTCGGATCCTTTGCGACGAATATCCTGCTGCCGTCCCTGCCCTCGATGGCAAGAGACCTCAATGTCTCGACTGCCGCCGTTTCATCCACCATCAGCGTCTATCTTGCGGTTTTTGCCGTCGGTCAGTTGATCGTCGGCCCGCTGTCCGATCGTTACGGCCGGTGGAAACCGGTCATGTTCGGACTTGGCATTTTCGTGCTGGGTAGCCTCTGGTGCGAGTTCTCCACGACCCTGCCAATGATGCTGGTCGGCCGCACCATTCAGGCGCTGGGCGCATGCGCCGCTTCGGTGCTGTCGCGCGCCATCGCCCGCGATCTGTTGAGCGGTGAAGAACTGACAAGGGCGCTGGCCTTCATCATGGTCGCGATGGCCGCCGCTCCCGGCTTTTCACCGCTGATCGGCGGACTGCTCGATACCACCACCGGATGGCGCTCGGAATTTCTTGTGGTCGGCTTGTTCGGGGCAACCGTCGCATTCGCCTATTTCAGATGCGTGGGTGAAACCCATCGGCCTGACGGCAACGTCTCGATTCAGTTGACGGCGATCCTGCGCGGATATTGGGGCCTGCTGACCGATCGGCGTTTCATCGCGCCCGCCGGAACGCTCGGGCTGTTCATGGGCGCGCTGTTCGCCATGTTTTCAGTATCGCCGCGGGTTCTGATCGACGGACTTGGCTTCTCCCCGATCCAGCTCGGTCTGTTTTTCGCGACCACGGTCCTTGCGGTTTTCGCATCCGGAATGGCGGGACCGCGGCTGGCGATCAGGTTCGGGCAAGCCCGCGCGACGATCATGGGCCTCGTCATCGCCGTTATCGGCGGCGTGCTGCTGTTCAGCGCGCACTGGGCTCAGCACTCACTCTGGACCTATCTCGGACCCATCATGGTGTTTCTGACTGGCTTCGGAATGGTGAATCCGCTGGCAACGGCGACAGCCCTGCAACCATTCGGCGACAGGGCTGGCCTTGCATCAGCACTGCTTGGGTTCCTGCAGATGGCAGGCGCGGCGGTTGGCGTCGTCCTGACCGCATCGATTACAAGCGCGACGCTTGCCATCGGCATCGTACAGGTGGCGCTAACCATGCTTGGGTTGATTTTGTATCTTACAGGCCAGCGCGCGGTTCCCGCACGCTAGTTCTTCAGCAGGACGCGCCCCATCCCTTGGGGAACGGGATCATCGGCCAGGCGCCGGAATCGGCACCAGATCCGGAACAATCGGACGCCTTATCGCCCGGCTCGAGCACGCCGCCACAATATGGGCAATTGTTGTCGTTTGCTGCCGGCGGCACACCGCCAGATGCATCGATCACCTCATGGGCGAAAAAATTAACCACACGAAGGCGCGGAATCACTCGAAATGCAGGCATGCTCATTCCTCTTCATCAGAGGCTGCATCATGCCAGCGAGATCATGCCGGTCCGTTCAGGCGAACACTCAAATTTTAGCGGTCCGGCGTATTAATTCCGAGGATGCAGACGCCAGCCGTGACGGTCAGCGCGCGACGATCAGGCCGCGGCTGGTCACCACAACCCAGCGCCCATCCTGGCGGCGGATCGCATCGACCCGTCCGATGCCGGGCAGCGGATCGCCGGGGATGACGTCGAAAACTCCCTGCCGGCCGATCACGGTTGCGATGCCATCGGACACTTCGCGCAGCGTCCAGCCGGAAACAACCGGAAGCCGGTTCGGCTGTGCCGTCTGATTGTTGGCGGCGATCGAGCCGGTGGTTTCAGGCGCCGGCGCGGAGGTGCGCAGCTTGTCAACGGCCTCGCTCAGCTTCGCCAGTTTCGCGGCCGGTTCAGCCTGCGCCTTCTCGACGCGATCGATCCGTTCGACAATCTTCGCGGATTGCGCTGTGCTGCTGCTCTTGAGGGCTGCGATGTCGGCATTGATCTTGCCGATCGCGCTTTCCATCGCACGCGCCTGCTCGGCGGCGGCAACAGCCGCAACGTCGGCGGTCTGGTCACTCTTCACGTAGTGTCCAACACCCGCAGTCGCGAGCGCGCCTCCAATAGCGCCGACCGCAGCGGCAATGGCGACGATGGCAGCCATCGAAAGGCGACGGCCGCCAGCTTTCGGAGCGGCGGCGGCATTGAACTGCTGCTCGCGCGCGGCGCTTTCATTGGAAACGATATCTTCCCAGGAGCTGTGCGCCGTCAGGCGCTGCAGCGTGATTTCCTTGGATGGCTGCCTTGCGACATGCGTGGAAGCGCCCTCTTTCGCCGCATCTGCAGCCTTCGCTTCATGCTGGACCATGCCGGCGGTTTCCGGCACCAGCGATGCTTCGCCGTGATGGCTCGTATCCTTGATCTCGCCGTCGGCAGTGTGGTCGGTCATGAGCGCTGACTCCGAAATGGTTTACTATTTGGTAACCACGAATTGGTTGAGAATTCGTTACCCGGAGAGCGCCGCATGAAGCGAGATCGATAACTCGCGGCAGGTGCGCGCACCGTCCGCGAGTTGTGTATCAATTACAAAATGAACCCAGTATTTATGAAGTTCGACTTGTGATCGCGGACGATGTCGTCGAGCAGCCGCTTTGAATCCTCGGTCTGCTTCGCCGCGATCATCGAGCGGATCGAGAACGAACGCAGCGCGTCGGTGACCGACAGCGTGCCTTCCGCCGAATCCTTTCGCCCGGTGAATGGAAAAACATCCGGCCCACGCTGGCACTGGCAATTGATGTTCACCCGGCAGACCTGATTGACCAGCGGATCGACCAGCCGACCGATCGTTTCCGGATCTTCGCTGAAGATCGAAACCTGCTGGCCGTGCTCGGAGGTAATGACGTAGTCCAGCGCCGTGTCGATGTCGTCGAACGCCATCACCGGAACGATCGGACCGAACTGTTCTTCGCGATACAGCAGCATGCCTTCTTTCACCGGATAGACCACGGCGGGATAGAACAGCGTGCCAGCGCTCGTGCCGCCGCCTTCATTGACGACCTTGGCGCCCTTCTCCTTCGCGTCCGCGACCAGCCGCGTCATGTGCTCGACCTTGCCCAACTCCGGCAACGGCGTCAGCGTGACGCCCTTGTCCCAAGGCATGCCTGTCTTCAGCTTGGTCAGCTCCTCGGTGTATCGCGCGAGAAACTTGTCCACGATGGAGCGATGGACGATCAGCATTTTCAGCGCGGTGCAGCGCTGGCCGTTGAAGGACAGCGATCCGAGCAGGCATTCCTTCACAGCCAGTTCGACATTCGCATCCGGCAGCACAATGGCCGCGTTCTTGGCATCGAGGCCGAGGATGGCGCGCAGCCGGTTGACCTTCGGATGCATCTTCTTGAGATGGTCGGCGACGCGGCTTGAGCCGATCAGGGTCAGCACGTTGACCTTGCCGGATTCGAGCAGCATCGGCACCACCTCCGAGCCTTTGCCATAAACGGTGTTGATGACGCCCTTGGGGAACGCGCTGCGAAATGCTTCGAGCAGCGGCTGGAACAGCAGCACGCCGAACTTCGGCGACTTGAACACCATGGTGTTGCCCATGATCAGCGCGGGAATCAGCGTCGCGAAAGTCTCGTTGAGCGGATAATTGTACGGCCCCATGCAGAGCACAACGCCGAGCGGCGTGCGGCGGATCTGGCCTATGGTGCCGTCAACGATCGTGAAACGCGAATTGTCGTTGTCGAGATGCTTCAGCGCATCGATGGTCGCCTTCATGTATTCGACAGTGCGGTCGAATTCCTTCTGCGAGTCCGGCAGCGTCTTGCCGATTTCCCACATGATGAGTTGAACGATCTGCTCACGGCGGGCCACCATCTGCCTGGTGAAGTCCTGCATGCAGGCGATGCGCTGCGCCACCGTCATGGTCGGCCATTCGCCGCGCCCGTTGTCATAGGCCGCGACAGCCGCATCGAGCGCGACCTTCGCCTCGGGAATGCCGCCGACGGGATAACTGCCAAGCTCAACCTGTTCGAGCGAGCCGTCGGCCTTGCGCACGCAGATCGCCGAACGCACGGTCTCCACAGGCCCGGTCCATGGCCTCAGGTCTCCGTTCACCAGCGTCTCGCGCTGATGAACTGGAGGCGGAACATCACAATCCTTCAACCGTTTTTCTTCGGGGAACAATTCCTTCAACTGCTGCGACGTGAGCATCATGACCTCATCAATTGCGAGTGTTCCGCGAACCGCACCCGGCGGAAACTGCGGGCACGGGCGGGGCGGAGGGACCGGGCGCCAACTGACCGGTCTTTGGGGTGACCAGCCCAATCTGCCAGATGAATGAGTCGAAATGATTATGTGGCTGGCTTTTTTATCAGCATCCGCCAAGGCGGCGGTCATTGCGAGCGAAGCGAAGCAATCCAGACTCCAACAGCAAGGTGAAGAACTGGATTTCTTCGTCGCAAGCGCTCCTCGCAATGACGTTCCTGGAAATTCATCCGCGCGGAGAAAATTGATCGCCGCGCGAGGAAACTGTCAATCTCACGTCAGGTACGATAGATCCGCTTGAACTGCCGCTCCGCCGATGCCATCGCTCCCTTGAGGTCCTCGCGGCCGGTGCAGTAGTTCGCGAACATATCGACCACGACGAAATCGGCGATCGCGGCTGCGGCACTTTCGTTCAGCGTGCCACGGCCGGCCGGGGTCGACGCCAGCTTGGCGACATCGCGATACGGCGTGTTCTTGGGATCGACAGTCCAGATCGGATTCGCGTCGTAAGCGAGCAGGAAGTGCGACAGATACCCCTGCGCCGCCTCGATCCAGGGATTGAACTGGGGTCCTTCCATCAGGAACGCAGTGAATGCCTTGCAGGCCTGCGGATACTTGCTGAAGTTGAAGATCAGGATCGGGAAGCCGAGATGCTGCTCCCGCACCTGGCCGCTGATCCCGACTGGCAGATGCGCGTGATCCATGTCCTGCGCGATCGCAGGGTTTTCCTTCTTCGCCGCAACATAGATCGAAATGCCGTTGGTGGTGAGGTGAAGCTGGCCGGCCAGAAACGCCTTGTTGTTGGAGCTGTCGTTCCAGGAGACCGTGCCGGGAATGAAATTCTCATAGAGCGACTTGACGTATTCCAGCGCCTTGGCCGTCTCCGGCGAGTTGATGGTTACCTTGTTGTCCTTGTCGACCGTGTAGGCATTGTGCGCCCACATCGCCCACGCGAGCCATCCGTTGGCGTCACCCGTCGCATGGCCGAGCGCCATGCCGGCAGGCGTCCCGTTCTGCTTGAGGCCCTTGATCAATTCCCGGAATCCGGCGAGGTCCTTCGGAAATTCCTTGAAGCCGGCTTTCTGCATGGCGCCGATGCGGTAATTCACCAGGCCGCCGCTCGCCGCGACCGGAATGCCGAGCCACTTGTTGCCCCGCTTGCCGTAGGCGACGCCGGACGGCGCCCAGCCGCCGTACTTCTTGCCGAGATAGTCGGCAACATCGGTGACGTCGACACACTTTTCGGGAAACAGATGCGGCAACGAATAGAGGCCCCACACCATGTCGAGGCCCTGCCCCGTATTGGCCGCAACCGAGGCCTTGGGCTGAATATCGTCGAAGGATTCATTGGAGATATTGATCTTCACGCCGGTCGCCTTCTGAAAGGCGTCCACGATCTTCATGAAGGCGACGTCTTCCGCCTCCACAAATCGTTTCCATCGCAGCATATTGATGTTGGCGCCGGCTTCCGGCTTCCAGGGCGCGGTCTGCGCCCAGGCCTTCGCGTAGCCGAGCATCTGGTCGGCTGACATGGTCGCCGCCGCGGCCAGCGTGGCGGCACTTCCTTTGAGCAGAGATCGTCGATCCGGCGTAAACTCGGTCATAGTCGTCTCCTCCCTGATGTATTGGCCGTTGATCGGCCAATATTTTTCAAATCAATGCCTGCGTGTGCGAAATCCTTCTTGAATGGGCCAGAGCAAGCCCCGCCCCGGCGACGCCGATGTAATCATCAGCCCGCGGCGCGATCAATGCGCGGTGCGTAAGAGTGCAGAGCAACAATTGGACTGATATTTTGCGGGATACTTTTTTGAGACGGGAAATGTTCAGTCGCGCGGCTCGCGCCATCGCCACAGACAATCGAAGCGATTGAGCAATCCGCAAGCCATCCCCAGCCGGTGATCTGAGGTATTGAAATCGGTCTGCCAGAGCTAATTGATGGCTGTTGTCTTGCCCTTGAACGCGTTCGCTGCCTCGATCACCACATAAGCCGGGCTGATGAGATCGTACGCCTTCAGCAGCCGTAGCTTGTCGAGCAGCAGCGTAGGCTCCATGCACAAAGCGCGCGCAGTGCCGACTCAGAACCGCAACTTCATTCCCCCGGCGGCGAGGAAGCGGGCTGAGCCGGTATCTTCCAGCAGGCCCTCGGTCTCGGCGAACAGCGCCAGCCGCGCGTTCATGTCGTGCTCGATGCGCAGCGCGGCGAAGCCCCCGAGAATGTCGCGGTTGCCGGCATCGAAGACGATGCCGGTGCCGACCAGCGTGCCGTTCACCAGATTGTCGCCGGTCTGCACCCGTCCCTCGATGCCGATGGTGGGGATGACGCGCGTCACCCCGTTGGCATAGGCCTGCTCCAGCGGCATCGACAGGCCGGCACGGCCGACGAACAGATGCAGGTCGCGCTTGTCTACCGATAGCGGCGCGATGCTGCCGGTCTCGGTGAAGCCGTTCAGGAACAGCCCGGCATAATACCCCGACAGCTTCGCCTCGAAGACTTGCGGCCCGATCAGGAAGGGCTGGGTAAGAGCGATGCGCGGCGCGACGAAGACGCCGTCATAGTCGGCGGTGGCGAAGGCGATGCCGCCGGCCGCGGTGTTGTCGGCGACACGGCGCGAGCTGTCATAGCGGGTCCAGCCGAGCGTCAGCGCCAGATCGAGCGTGGCGCTGCCGAACCAGAACGTGCCATAGGCGCCGCCGAAGGCACTGGTCGCGGCGATCTGCTGGCTCTGCGGCACATCGGTGCGGCCGAAGGCGCCGCCGGCGAACAGGCCGGCCTTGCCGCTGGCGGAGGCGAACAGATCGACGCCGGAGACGGCGCCGGCCAGCGCCTGGTCCTGCTCGAGCGTGACACCGGAGCCGTTCTCGGTGCGGCTGCCGCCAAACCCCTTCAGCCAGGTGGTGCGCTCGTAGCGCGCCTCGTCCTTGCGGAAGTCGGCGGCGAAGGCCGCGCGCACGGCCGTTGTCTCGGCCGCATAGGCGATCGGCGCCACCGCCGCGCCGGTGCCGCGGCGGCCATCCACCGCGGCGAAGATGCCGCCGGTGAGATCGCCGAGCATCTGGCCCTGGCCGCGCAGGGCGCTGACATCGGCGGTGGCGACCAGGCCGCTCGCCGCATTGACCGCCAGCGGCATACCGTTCGCAGTGATGGTGGCGGGCAGGCCGCCGGGAAATCCGGGCCGGTCGACCATGTCGAAGCGCAGCGCGGTGCTCCATCCGGGCGCGAGGATCAGGCGGGTGGTGGCCGCATATGCGGCGGCAAACCACAGGTCGCCCTGCAGCAGCGAGCCGCGCTGGAGGGTCAGCGAGGAGTTCGCACCGCCGACAGCGATAGCATAGCTGTTGGGGGAGGTG
>Ga0233441_1002022_pt1 | contig 15938 bp, 26 predicted proteins | sample SI_123_September_4_FD_182781 | JGI IMG/M metagenome (GOLD analysis project Ga0233441, IMG submission 182781) | Seawater microbial communities from Saanich Inlet, British Columbia, Canada - SI_123_September2016_135_MG | ecosystem: Environmental > Aquatic > Marine > Inlet | place: Canada: British...
CGGCAACTGATCACGACGACACCGCGGCCGACCGCGCTGATCAAGCGGCTGATGCTGGAGCCAACGAGTGTTGTGACGCGTGCGGGGACAGAGGCCAATGCCTATCATCTCGCGCCGACGTTCCTGAAAGGCGTGCTTGCACGCTACAAGGACACGCGTCTTGGGCGGCAGGAGCTTGACGGCGAGATCATCGAGGACCGGCCTGACGCGCTGTGGTCGCGGGCGCTGATTGAGAGCAGCCGCGTTTGGGAAACGCCGCCGCTGGCGCGCATCGTGGTTGCGGTCGATCCGCCCGCTTCAAGCGGCAAGCGCGCCGATGCCTGCGGCATTGTCGCGGCGGGCATCACGGAAGAGGGCGTGATTCATGTGATCGCTGACGAGACGGTGTCGCAGGCGACGCCATCGGTCTGGGCAGCGAAGGCCATCGCGTTGTGGCGGCGGCTCGAGGCCGATGCGCTGGTTGCGGAAACCAATCAGGGCGGCGAGATGGTCCGCTCGGTGATCAACGAGGTGGACGCCAGCGTGCCGGTGGTTTCGGTGCGCGCATCGCGCGGCAAGTGGCTGCGCGCCGAACCTGTTGCGACGTTATACGAACAAGGCCGCGTCAGACATGCGGGAAGCTTTCCGGCGCTGGAAGACGAGATGTGCGATTTCGGCCCCTCGGGTCTGTCGTCGGGCCGCTCGCCGGACCGGCTCGACGCGCTGGTGTGGGCGATCGCGTCGCTGAGCTTCACGACACGGGCACAGCCGAGGGTGCGGGGGTTGTAGAACCCCCACCCCGGGCGCTTCGCGCCGACCCTCCCCACAAGGGGGAGGGAGAAGAAAGCGAAGAGTGCGTGACTTCCTATCCCTCCCCTGAATGGGGAGGGTGGCTGGCCGAAGGACGGCCGGGTGGGGTGACTTCGATCTTAGGGATCAGGCAAAACAAAATGCTCAATTTCAAAAATCTCTTCCGCGCACCCGAAGCCAAGGCCTCGCGCACGGCGCAGGTGCTGGCCTTCGAGTCCGGCGGGCGGGCGCGGTGGACGCCGCGCGACTATGCGGCGCTGGCGCGGGAGGGCTATCTCGCCAACGCCATCGTGCACCGCGCGGTGCGCTTGATCGCAGAGAATGCTGCGTCCTGCGGTTTTCTTCTCTATGAAGGCGCGCAGGAGCGGGACGGCCATCCGCTTGCGCAGCTTCTGACCAGGCCCAACGCGAGGCAGGACGGCGCGAGCTTCTTTGAGGCGCTGTACGCGCACATGCTGCTCGCGGGCAATGCTTATGTCGGGGCCGTCGCGCTTGGCGATCAGGTCCGCGAGCTTTACGCGCTGCGGCCGGATCGTATGAAGGTGGTGCCCGGTCCCGACGGCTGGCCGGAGGCGTATGAGTATAGCGTCGCGGGCCGCAGCGTGCGGTTCGATCAGCTTGCGTCCAGCGTGCCGCCGATATTGCATCTGACGTTTTTTCATCCGCTCGACGATCACTACGGTCTCGCGCCGGTGGAGGCCGCAGCGGTCGCGCTCGATACGCATAACAGCGCCGCAAAATGGAACAAGGCTCTGCTCGACAACGCTGCGCGACCCTCCGGTGCGCTGGTCTATTCCGGGCCCGAAGGCGCGGTGTTGTCGGATCAGCAATTCGACCGGCTCAAGCGCGAACTCACCGACACCTATCAGGGCGCGGTGAACGCCGGGCGTCCACTGCTGCTGGAAGGCGGGCTCGACTGGAAGGCGATGTCGCTGACGCCGAAGGACATGGATTTTCTCGACGCGAAGAATTCCGCCGCGCGCGAGATTGCGCTCGCCTTCGGCGTGCCGCCGATGTTGCTCGGCATTCCCGGCGACAACACGTATGCGAATTTTCAGGAAGCCAATCGCGTGTTCTGGCGGCAGACGATCCTGCCGCTAGCGTCGCGTGTCGGCAGCTCATTGGCGCAATGGCTGTCGCCGCAGTTTGGCGGCGAACTGCGTATCGTTGTCGACACCGACCGGATCGATGCACTGGCCAGCGACCGGGCCGCGCTGTGGGATCGCGTCGCCAATGCGCCGTTCCTGACGCTCAACGAAAAGCGCGAGGCGACGGGTTATGCGCCGGTGGCTGACGGCGACCGGCTGGGGTGACTTTTCTTATCCCTCCCCCTTGTGGGGAGGGTCGACCGAGCGAAAGCGAGGTCGGGGTGGGGGTATGTCAAATTCGCTGTCGACGTAAAGCTACACCCACCAGACTGGCCTTCGGCCAGCCACCCTCCCCACAAGGGGGAGGGATGAGCAAGAGCCCCAGGATCCGTCATGTCCGATCTGATCCGCATCTTCACCGAGCGCGGCGATCTTGCGCATCTGGCGCTGCTGCTGTGGGCGCTGGCGGCCACCTCGCCGAACAGGCTGGCGTAACCTTCCACCGTTCCGTCGCTCGCGAGCGACACCCGGGATGTGGATGAAATCGGCGCGTGCATGGGCATCCTCGCGAACTGCGCGTGGTTGAGTGAGCTCAGGAATGTTGGGTGGCGACTAGCCGGGATTGCTCAACGTCATTGCGAGCGAAGCGAAGCAATCCAGAAAACCAAAGACTGGATTGCTTCGTCGCTTACGCTCCTCGCAATGACGGGCTGAGCATTCATTACTTTGCGCGCTTCGAATTCTTTCGTCGCGATGGCCTGCCACGCGCAGGCTTCGACGCCACCGGCCTGGTCGGCGCCTTGTGCTGGATCCTGTCGAGATGGGCGAGGAATTCGCGAAACACCGTCAAGTGATCCGGCGACGATTTCTTCTCCGGCTGTATCGCACGCAGCACCGTATGCAATGTATCCATAAATCAATCCTCGTTGATGAAATGAGTAAGATCGCGTTGCCCCTTCGCCCGGCGGTTGAACCGCGAGAGCTGGCGGACGAATTCATCGAAGCGCCGCGACGCCGCCGCCAATTCGCGCAACGTGATCCGCGCAATTTCGAGCGTTCGCGAGATCTCCGGCAACGTCTACAAGAAGCCGTTCATGACCGCGGGCCCCGCGACCGGATGGGTCGGCGAGACCGATACGCGCGCGCAGACCACATCGCCGACGCTCGATGCGTTGAGCTTTCCGGCGATGGAGCTTTACGCCATGCCGGCCGCGACGGCGACGCTGCTCGACGACTCGGCGGTGAACATCGACGAGTGGATCGCCTCCGAGGTCGAACTGACCTTCGCGGTTCAGGAGGGCGCGGCCTTCGTCAACGGCGACGGCAGCAACAAGCCGAGGGGTTTCCTCAACACCACGGCGGTGGCCAACGGGTCGTGGACCTGGGGCAATCTCGGTTATGTCGCCAGCGGCAGCGCGGGCGCGTTTCCCTCGAGCAATCCGTCCGACGTGCTGGTCGATACGATTTATGCGCTGAAGGCGGGCTATCGCCAGAACGGCGCCTTCGTGATGAACCGCAAGACGCAGGCCGCGATCCGCAAGTTCAAGGACACCACCGGCGCGTATCTGTGGCAGCCGCCGGCGCAGGCGGGCGGGCGCGCATCGCTGATGACGTTCCCTCTCGTGGAAGCCGAGGACATGCCGGACATCGCCGCGAATTCGCTGTCGATCGCGTTCGGCGATTTCCGCCGCGGCTACCTGATCGTGGATCGTCTCGGGGTGCGCGTGCTGCGTGATCCGTATTCCGCAAAACCCTACGTGCTATTCTACACCACCAAGCGCGTCGGCGGCGGCGTTCAGGACTTCGACGCGATCAAGCTGGTGAAGTTCGCGGCGAGCTGAGAACAACGCGCGGCGCGCATCATCTGCGCGCCGCCGTGCCGCTTTCAGCAGCGGCCCTGTTTCCAGAGGCCGGGAGGGCAGCCGCGGCCGCGCCAGCCGACCTTGCGGCCATGGCTCCAGCCATGGTGCTTGTAGCCGTGGTGCTTGCCCCAGCCGTGTCCCTTGCCGTGGCCGCCCTTGACTTCAACGATGTCGGACGACGCGGCGTGGCTGATTGCAGGGCTTGTTGAATGGGCAGGCAGCGCCGAGGCCTGTGATGCCGCAAATGCGACAGGCAGGGCAAGGGCAAGGCTGAACAGAATCTTCTTCATCGCGTGGTCTCCTGATGATCGGCACGAGCGCCGGCGCAGTTCCGGCATGACGAGGCTGCCGGGAGCATCCTCACGCGGCGCGCCTGAACAGCGGATGAAGGAACCTGACATTCGGCCGCCGAAATGCGTCGAGCGAGTAGAGAACGCTGACAGACAGTCGGCTTCCGCAGGCGATCCCGATTTCTCTTCACTTCCTTTCATAGGTCACTTCGCATGTCCGCACGCGAGGATGCTTACGCACGCCATCAGCAGTAGTGATGGATGCGGCCGGATGCGCTTCGCTGGATACGTCCTGACGCCGCGCGGTTTCTCAAGCCGGGTACTGACCCGGCCACCGTCTATCCAGCGCTGGAGCGCAAATACAGCCCGAACCAGCCGCGCGTGCCGGCGGGCAATCCCGACGGCGGGCAGTGGACGGATGGTGATGGAAACGGAACGCCCCGCATCGCGAGGCCGATGGGACGTGTCGATCTCGGCGATCTCAGCGAGATCGGCAATCTCGGTCTGTTTCAGATTACGCCGAGGGAGCGGGACAACAGTGACTATGCACAGCTTGCGGGGGATGTGCCGACGGGAGATAGTCCCGAACTCCCCGCCGGTGAGCCGCCTGAAATCCCACAGGTGCGGCCGAAAACGAGCGCAGAACGAACGGCGTATATGCGAGCCGCTGCAAACTGGTTGGCGCGAAATGCCGGCCCTGCCGCAGACCTATATGTGGTTGCGATCAGCAATGTTGAGTGGCTGAAGGAACGTCAGAATCTTATCCATGCAGCGCGTGATGAACCGAAAGCTCTTGAGGAGCTTCAGGCGGGCGTCGGCAAACGAAGGCCAGGATACGACGATCACCATATTGCCGAACAAACATGGGCGGAATACTTCGGTTTCACGCGAAGTCAGATTGATGATCCATCAAATCGGGTTAGTATTCCACGCTTAAAGCATTATCAGATTACCGGGTGGTATGGGGCGCCTAATCGCGATTTTAGCGGGCTGTCGCCGCGAGAATACTTAGCTGATAGAAGTTGGGAGGAGCGGATGAAGATCGGCCGCTACGCGCTTGTTCGATTTGGAGTTCTCAGGCCATGAGGAAAATCGAACTCTCGGCAGTAAGCGTCGATGATTTAGTTCAGCGTTTTGCTGCAGTGACGCGGGAGCAAGATAAAGCGCTTCTGGTCGGACAAACTGCAAAATTCAATCGGCTGTTCGATCGGATGATGGAAATTTACGATGAACTGAAACGCCGCCCAGGCGATCAACGTAGTGCTCTTGTTAGCCTCTTCACTTATCCAAACATGCAGGTCAGACTGCAGGCAGCCAAACTAACCAAAGAGATTGCGCCGCTTGAGGCACGCGCCCAACTTCAGGCTATTGTCGATTCAAAGTGGTTTCCGCAGGCAGGAGATGCCGGAATGTCGCTTAGCATAATGGATGGTGATCTAAAGTTAGAGCTAGATGGCCGCGGTTGAGCGCATGAAGAAGCGAACTTTCAGTCTAGGCCTCTTAAGCCATGAGCCGCCAAACAAATCCGGAAACGGCAAGTGTCGAAGATCTTGTAGCTTTGTTTACTGGCGTTGCCATCAAGCAGAATGCCGCGTTAGAGAATATTCGCACGTCTGAATACAATCGCTTGTATGGAATAATGGAGGAAATTGTAGCTCAGTTGAAATCGCGCCATGGCGATCAGCGGAGCGCATTGCTGCCGCTTTATCGGCACCCCAATCCGACGGTACGATTCAAGGCTGCTATGGCTACGCTTTTTTTGCGCCTCGTGAAGCAAGGGAAGTCTTGCAGCTGATCAAGGATCGGGAGGAGTTTCCGATTGCGATGAATGCATCTGAGATGCTGAGCGCAAACGATGAAGGGCGATATATTCCAACTTAAGGTCGCGCGTGCTGCGCGCCCCGTATTCCGCAAAGCCCTATGTGCTGTTTTACACCACCAAACGCGCCGGCGGCAGCGTCCAGGACTTCGACGCGATCAAGCTGGTGAAGTTCGCGGCGAGCTAAAATGAATTGTTCTGGCCGGGTAACAAGAGCGAAGCGCTCTTCGCTTCGATTGCCAGGCATTTGCGTTTTTTCGAAGAGAAACTCATTTCCGGAACATTTGTCGAGCACGCATTTCCATTGTGGAAGCCTGCGGGATAACGAGAGTTATCGCAGTGAATATGACTATCCAGAGCAGAAAGTATTGCAACCCGCCGATCCCGCCAGAAATCATAAAATAAGCGATAGCCAGAAGAGGCGGTATACCGATGATGCGGCTTTTGTACGTTGGCAGCAAAATCAGCGGCAGAAGGGCAACAGGAAGAAACAACATCGCCATGAATGTGACGCCGATCATGGCCCACGTCGTTGCGCTATGCTCGCCAAAAATGCCCGCGTAGAAGAAGCCTACGACTGGCCATCCCAGACCGACCCAAAGAAATGCCTTTCGGGTTTTGATCACCCACGGCTTAAGAGGCAGGACGCTTTTTGTCACTGGCGGCCTTCAACCGTTCATAATGACGGTGTGTCCCTGCCGGGTCGGGTGGTCGGCGGCAACCAGATGAGCAGGGTCCGTGGCGAGTACCGCTTCCGGCAGCGGAAGCGGCTCCAGTCCGGCGAAGCGGCGATAGATGGCGCCCATCAATGCGCCGACGATGGCCATGGCGGGCAATAGCAACAGTGGCGTGATGTATCCCGCCGCGGCAAGCGCTACGGCGGAACTGATAATGGCGCCGATCACGGCGTAATCGATTCCACGCATCCGGTTCATGGAGCGGGCGATCGCGTGGGTTACCTGAACGATGATCGCAGCGGGAATCGCAGTGACCATCAGGACGATCACGGTGAGATAGGATGGCGCCGCAATCATGGTCACGACTTCCGACCAGTTGAAACGCGTGATCAAGCTCCCCAGGTCCATAGCCGAGGAAAAGAGCGGAACGACCACTACTGCAAATACTGCCGCCGGAACGATGGCTGCGATCATGGTGGCAGAGATGGAACTGCGAACGCGTACCGGCCCGTTGAATATGGCAGTCGGCGGAGCGTCAGCGGCAGGCGCTGCGCCGGCAAAGGCGCGCGCGATGAATTCACGGCCGGCGAACTGCGCATATATCGAGCCTGCGATCATGCCGATTAAAAGCGGGAGAACCGCTGCGGTCACTTGAGCGCCCGGAAGCGGCGGCCACATCATAAGTCCATTCGACAGCGCGAAGGCGTATCCGACGACCATTGCTGCTCCGCCCATCAGGCCGTAAGCGAGCCGGGTAGCAATGCCGAACGAACGCAAAAGCCGGTGACCGGCGAACAACATGCTCCCGTCGATGAGGATGCGTCGCGCGAAAATCTGAAAGGCCTGATCCGGCGAGGGAAGCGGCATTTGATGCGCACTGAAAGTCGCCAGCCCGAGCGACGCCATCACGCCATGGTAAGCGAGGATAACGAGCAGCGCGCCTATGAACGCGCGCGCCGAGTTCCGGATCACTGACATCAATGCACCCTATCTGGCTGACTGCGACTCGAACGGGTGCTGAAGGTGGGGAACCTGCGATTGATATGCGGTTAAAGTGCTCGTTGAAGTTAAGTGCCAAGGATATGAAGGTTGCTAGTTTGTCGCCGGACTGGATAAAATTGAATCGATCTTGTGACCGTGCAATCCCGGCGTTGGCGCTACGGAACAGATCAGGAGAAATTCGCGATGAACATTCCCGCCAGAATACTGGCAGCATTGATGGTGCTCGTCGCTGCTTTCGCGCTCTCCGCCAACACCCCTGCCTCGGCCCGCGGCGGGGCGGCGGCGAATATCATGAGTTCGCCGGGCTATCAGCGGGCGCTTGAGGAATCGCGCAAGCGGTATCGGGAGTCCGCGACACAGCCTCGGGTTCAGCCGTCAGCGGTTCACAAGCGCAAGAAATCGCGGCATCACAGCCCGCGCGACTGAAACGCCGTGGAGCATTACGCGCGGTTGTGCTGAAACATTTTCAGAAGCGTGGAAATTCTAGATGCACCGGAAATTGATCTCGACGGTGCGGATCATGTTCTAGGGCACCGTACCCACACCGATGCCAACGCTGCCGCCGAATCGGATGCAGCTATCCGAACCCGGCATACGGACGAAGCCCGCGCCGAATTCGGAGCAAGCTGTTGGTTGCCGGCGCGCCGATGGTTGCTTGAGGGGCTGATCCTGCTTCAGGGCCTGCGGGCGTTGACGAGGTGTCTTCGTTTCCATCTGCTGCGCATATGCAGCCGACGCCAGCGCGGCGCAGAACACCACAACAGTGATTGACCGGAAGATGTGCGCGAGAAGGTGATGCATCGTCGTCAGTCCCGGTTGGTTGATGAAGCGGTCGGACGCCGCCGCGGCAGAGTCAACGTGGCTGCTCCCCGACGCGCTGCACCAGGATGCGTGTGTTGTTGCGCCCGCCGGCAAAGACCGCGTGGCGGGCGGTGTTGATGAACAGCAGGCGGTCGTCGTCCGAGATGCGGGCTTGCAGCGCATAGGTGCGGCGCGGCTTGATCGATGACTGATCGAAACGCAGCCGGTAGGGGATCGGGCTGCCGGTGGCGCCGGTGATGCTATCCTCGGCAATCACTTGCGCCGGCGCGTCGGCAAGCGAGATATCGACGAGTTGCACGAGCACGGTTGCGGTTGGCGGCAGCGCCATGCGTTCGCGATAGTTCACGGTTCCCATCAGCATCGTGCTCTGCGCCACCGCGTTTGTGGCGGGCAAAAGCAGCGATGTGGTGAGAAGTCCTATGATACCGCGTCGTGAAATCATGATGGCCTCCGGTTTCGTTTATCAATCAGAAGGTAGAGGATCGCCCGTCCTTTGTCAGGTCCGGCGCGGGAACCGGTTTTACGGAATCTCCGCGCCCCAGCTTCGCGCGGTCTTCACGATCCACTCTCTATATAGTGTCAGCGGGGTTACGCCGGTGAGGCCGCCGCAGCCGGCTGAATTGTTCGCGCCCGTCGACCAGCTCACCACACCAACGACGATGCTGTTGCCATCCTGATCTTCGAACGCAGGCGCGCCCGAGTCTCCGGTGCAGGCGCCCATGCCCGCGCTTTTGTTCTGGGTTTGTGGATCCACCAAACGCACCTGCAACGTGCCGGGCTGGCCGGTGACAGCGAGCGGCGCCGCGCGGACCGTACCGACACCGGAGTCGATTCCTGCAACCGTTGATCCGATACCGACAACCGTGAAGCGCGACACGGGCGAAAAGGGAATGCGCGGAACGCCGAGAAGCGCGGCCGACTTGCCGGGCATCGGTGCGGACAGACGCAGCAGCGCGACATCCGCCGTGGCCCGATGCGCCGTGATGAACTGTGCGTTGTAGCGCGGGTGCACCGCGACCTGTTGCGGTGCGATCAGCCGAGGCGGTTTCGCCGAGTAGTCGATCACGCGATTGGCTGGGCCCGGCGCGATGCAATGCGCGGCGGTCAAAATGATGTTCGGCGCGATCATCGTACCGGTGCAGACGCCGCCGCCCGCCGCAGCGACGGTGACGATGGACTGCGCGACGCCCGTGCTGGGCGCGGAGCGGCTGCCGGTAATGGCGTGTGACGGCTGCACGAATGCAAATGTAGCGATGAGGGCGGCACAGAGGCGGGCAAGCAGGATCATCCGCAAGGTTGAGCCTCGCGGCGCGCGCTTTGTCAACCGATCAATGATGATGCGGCGGCAAGGATCGGGAGTGCTGGTCGTCCCGGCGAAGGCCGGGACCCATACTCCCTGTCGTTGCGATCGATAACGAGAATTTGCGATCCGTTGCCACTGAGAATTGGGGGTGATGGGTCCCGGCCTTCGCCGGGACGACGCAGACAACGTGATCTCAGTTTACATGAAAGTTTCATCACATGCCTGCCTATCTCATTACCGCGCCAGCGGCCGAGCCACTGTCGCTTGTGGACGCGAAGCACTTCCTGCGCGTGGAACACGGCGACGACGACGCCATCATTACGGCGCTGGTGTCCGCCGCGCGCAACCATATCGAGGCGCTGACGCGCAATGCACTGATCGTGCAGACCTGGCGGCTGGTGCTCGACCGCTGGCCTGATGGCGGACGTATCGCGCCGCGCATCGGCCCGCTGCGCGCGCTCGCCGCAGCCCGCGTATTCAACGCGGAGAATGATGCGAGCACGATTGATCCCGAGATCTTCGTGGTCGATGCCGCGGCGGGTGTACTTGCCGCGCCGAGCTGGTCGCTGCCGGTGCCGGGGCGCAGCGTCGCGGGCATCGAACTCGATATCGAAGTCGGATTCGGCGCGGCGGCGAGCGACGTGCCCCCGACATTGCTGCAGGCGATCCGCATGCTGGTGGCGCACTGGTATGAAAACCGTGGCCTCATCGCCATCGGCTCAAGCGTCGCGGTGATGCCGGCCAGCGTCAACGCCATGATCGCCTCGCATCGGGTGCTGTCGCTATGATCGATCCCGGACAGTTGAAGACCCGGCTGGTGATCCAGCGGCCTGTCGAGACGCCTGACGATCAGGGCGGGGTGGTCCGCACCTGGACGACGTTCGCCACGGTGTGGGCGCAGGTCACGCCGCTATCGGCACGCCGCGGCGTCGAGGCGGATTCCGACGGTGCGACGCAGAGCTATCGCATCGTCCTGCGCAGCAACTTCTCGTTCACGCTGCAGCATCGCTTCAGTGACGGCGCAAGGATCTATCGCATTGTCGCGATCCGCGACCGCGACGACCGCCGCTTTATCGAGATCGATGCGGACGTGCGGGTCTCGTAATCGGCCTTTATTCCTCCCCCCTGTGGGGAGGGTCGGCCGAGCGAAGCGTGGGCCGGGGTGGGGCTTCGGGCTACTCGCGCGATCCACCCCCACCCGACGCGTTGTTCGCTTCGCTCTCACGCGCCACCCTCCCCACAAGGGGGAGGGAAAGGAAAGCGCTGCCCGACTTTCAGGACATCACTCATGACCACAGCCCACGTGGCGCTGCGCGCCGCGATCCATGACGCGTTGCTGACGGACGGCGCGCTCACCACAGCACTCGGCGGCGGCAGGATCTACGATGAACCGCCACGCGATGCCGAGTTTCCCTATGTCACGCTCGGCGAGGCGCGGCTGATCGATGCGTCGTCCGACGGTGGACAGACGCAGGAACATCAGCTCACGCTGCATGCCTGGTCACGCAAAGGCGGCCATCGCGAGGCGCATGTCATCGCCGGAGCATTGCTGCAGGCGCTCGACGATGCGCCGCTGTCGCCCCACGGGCATCGGCTGGTCAATCTGAGATTTTCAATCGCCGACATTCGCCGCGAGTCCGACGGGCGCACCTATCACGCGCTGGTGCGGTTTCGCGCTGTCACGGAACCTTTGACCTGAAGCGAATTCAGCAAAAGTGGACACCGGTTTTGCGTCCGAATTCGCGTCAACATTGAGGAGAGAACGATGGCCGCCCAGAAAGGCAAGGACCTGCTGCTGAAGATGAGTGACGGCGCGGGCTTCGTGACCGTCGCCGGGTTGCGCAGCCGCCGGATCGCGTTCAACGCCGAGACGGTCGATGTGACGCACGCGGAATCCACCGAGCGCTGGCGCGAGTTGCTCGCAGGCGCGGGTGTCAAGCGCGCGTCGGTGTCGGGCAGGGGACTGTTCAAGGACTCAGCCTCCGACGCGCTGGTGCGTCAGGCGTTCTTCGACGGTGTGCTGAAATCCTGCCAGGTCGTGGTGCCGGACTTCGGCGTCATCGAGGGCCTGTTCCAGATTTCGAGCCTTGAGTTTTCCGGTGAACACAACGGCGAGGTGACGTTCGACCTTGCGCTGGAATCCGCCGGTGCGCTGACATTCACGGCGGGTTGATCATGGCGAATATTTATCGCGGGGAAATCTCCGCAGACCTCGGCGGCAGGCGGCGCACACTGGTGCTGACGCTCGGCGCGCTGGCCGAACTGGAATCCGCATTCGAGGCCAGCGATTTGATGGCGCTTGCGGAGCGCTTCGGCACCGGGCGGCTGTCGGCGCGCGATCTGGTTCGCATCATCGCGGCGGGATTGCGCGGCGCCGGCGAGACGGTTTCGGATGATGACGTCGCGGCCATGACCGTCGACGGCGGCGCGGCCGGATATGTCCGAGTCGCCGCCGCTCTCATTACTGCAACATTCGACGGCGCACCGATCAGCGAGACGTCATGAAGCCGTTTCCATGGGCGCAGGCAATCGGCTTCGGCATCGGCGTGTTGCGTCTGCCGCCGGATCATTTCTGGCGCATGACGCCGCGTGAACTGGCCTATGCAGTCGCGGCTGTGCGCGGTCCGAACCGCGAGCCGATCGATCGCACGGCGCTGGATCAGCTGATGCAAAGATTTCCCGACAAGGCGCGTGGAGCATAGGCATGGCATTCGAAGCCTCGAGCGAAGAGTCGTCGCAGTCACTGGACAGCGTAAGTTTGCGAACGCGCGAATTGACGATGGGCGCGAATGCGTTTTCGCGCGCGATGACAGGGGCCTTCCGGTCGTCGGTCATCGGCGGCAGGCAATTTGACGATGTGCTGAAGTCGCTGACGCTTCGGCTGTCCGACATGGCAGTGCGGCTTGCCTTCAAGCCGCTGGAAAAGAGTATTTCAGGCGGGATCGAGAGCTTGCTGTCAGGCCTCGTGGGCGCCGTTGGTTCCGGCGATGCCTCGCCGAAGTTCGCCAGCGGCGCGGTGAAACCGTTCGCGAGCGGCGGCGTGATCGGCACGCCGACCTATTTTCCGCTGATGCAGGGCGGCGTCGGTCTCGCCGGCGAGGCGGGTCCGGAGGCGATCATGCCGCTGGCGCGCGGGCCGGACGGCAAACTCGGCGTCACCGGGCGCGGCGGCGGCAACAGCATCACGATCCAGATCGCGACGCCGGACCTCGAAAGTTTCCGCCGCTCGGAGAACTACATCACCGGCCAGATCGCGCGCGCGGTCTCGCGCGGGCAGCGGAATCTCTAGTTCACGCGGTCGCGCAATCCCTTGACGCCCTTGTGCTCGGCGCAATGGTCGCAGCAATAGAACGTGCCCTTGTTCTCAAGTCCGTGACCGACAATGCGCGTGCCGCAATTGGCGCATGTCGGCGCCAGGGCGTGGATCGCACATTCGAAGCTGTCATAAGTGTGGGTCTTGCCGGCCAACGTGACCTGAAAAGCCTTGTCGTAGTCGTTTCCGCAGGTTTCGCACTGGGCCATGGCCTGATCTCCGTTCGGTTACGTCAGCATCCGACCAGTCAATGACCGCCGGGCGCATCAGTTCCCGGCCGTCCTCAACAAACACCGGGGTGAACAATGCCCGCCAGCTTTCATGAAATCCTGTTTCCGCTCGACATCGCGCTGAAGAGCGCGGGCGGGCCGGAGCGGCGCACCGACATTGTTACCTTCGGCTCGGGTCGCGAGGAACGCAACGCGCGTTGGGCGCATTCGCGCCGCCGTTTCGATGCCGGTTACGGCGTCAAGACGCTCGACGCCTTGCAGGAGGTGGTGGCGTTTTTCGAGGAGCGGCGCGGGCAGCTCTACGGTTTCCGCTGGCGCGACCGGCTCGATCATTCCTCCGCGCAGTCGGCATCGGATATTTCGCCGCTCGATCAGATGCTGGCCAGCGGCGATGGCACGCGCGCGGCGTTTCAACTGGCCAAGACTTACGGCAGCACTTATGCGCCGTACACGCGCGCCGTTGCAAAGCCGGTGCCGGGCAGCGTGCGTGTGGCGGTCGCGGGCACGGAAGTCCCGTCCGGCACGGCATTCACCTGCGACAGCACAACCGGCATCGTGACGTTTCTCGGGGGGCATATTCCCGCGAGCGGCGCGGCGGTGACGGCGGGTTTCCTGTTCGATGTGCCGGTGCGGTTCGACACCGACTATCTCGAAGTTGATTTGTCGGCTTTCGCGGCGGGCGCGATCCCGAAGATTCCGCTGGTGGAGATCCGGCCATGAGAGAGATTCCATCGGCGCTCCAGGCCAGGCTCGATTCCGGCGTGACCACACTTTGTCATTGCTGGAGGCTGACGCGGCGCGATGGTGTCGTGCAGGGCTTCACCGATCACGACGACGATCTGATGATCGGAGGCGTGACCTATCGCGCGGGTACAGGCTTCACCTCGTCCGAGGCCACCAGCCGTTTCGATCTCTCGGTCGATGGCGCGGAGATCGCGGGCGCGCTGTCGGATGATGCATTGCTGGAGAGCGATCTGGCTGCAGGCAACTACGACGCAGCCGGCGTCGAGACCTGGCTGGTGGACTGGAGCGACGTGTCGCTGCGTGTGCTGACCGCGCGCTCGACGCTGGGTGAAGTCAAACGTGAGGGCCAGGCGTTCAGCGCCGAGTTGCGCGGGCTTGCGGATCAACTGTCGCAACAGAGCGGGCGGTTGTTCACCGCGCGATGCGGCGCGGATTTAGGTGACGCGCGCTGCAAGGTCGATCTGACGGTATCGGCATTGCGCGGCGCGGGCACGGTCGCGAGCATCGAGTCGGTGTCAACGCTGGTGGCATCCGGCCTCAATGCGTTTGGCGAGGGCTGGTTCACCAACGGCAAACTGAGCTGGACGTCAGGCGCGAATGACGGTCTGTCTGTCGAGATCAAGGATCATCGCATAGCGTCGGGGCATGCGCGGCTGTCGCTGTGGCAGGCCATGCCGGAAGCCATTGCAAGTAGCGACAGCTTCACCGTCACGGCCGGGTGCGACAAACGCTTCGCGACCTGCCGCGAGCGCTTTGCCAACGCAGTCAATTTTCGCGGCTTTCCGCACATCCCCGGCAACGATTTCGTCATCGCCTCGCCCGATGCGGGGGCGGGAAACGATGGCGGGTCGATGTCGGGGTGAGGATGTGTTTCTCACCTCTCCCCGTTCTTACGGGGAGAGGTCGTGAGCGAAGCGAGCGGGTGAGGGGCATGCTTCCGCGCGCGATGTTGCCCCTCACCCAACCCTCTGCCCGCGGGCGGGGAGAGGGAACGCATCGTGCTCCTAGTCTGGACATTCCACCAATGGCTTCATCTCTCACCAGCGCCGCCATCGTCGCCGAGGCGCGCGAATGGATCGGCACGCGTTATCGCCATCAAGGCGCGTTGAAAGGCGTCGGCTGCGATTGTCTTGGCCTCGTGCGCGGGGTCTGGCGCAACTGCGTCGGCTCCGAGCCGGAAATGCCGCCCGCTTATGCGCCGGACTGGGCCGAAGCATCGGGGATCGAGACGCTAGCGGAGGCCGCGACGCGGCATCTTGTGCCGGTGGCACGTGACGACATCGGCGGCGGTGACGTGCTGCTGTTTCGCTGGCGCGAGGGATATGTCGCCAAGCACGCGGCGATCGCGACATCCGAAGGCACCATGATCCACGCCCATGACGGCGCGGCAGTGTGTGAGGTCGCGCTGTCGCCGTGGTGGCGGCGGCGTCTTGCCTATGTGTTTCGGTTTCCGGGAGTGACGGACTAGTTGCCGGCTTCTTCACCTCTCCCCCGCAGGCGGGGAGAGGTCGGATCGTGTAGCGATCCGGGTGAGGGGCATGCATCCGCTCAATGACATTGCCCCTCACCCCAACCCTCTCCCCTCAGGCGGGGAGAGGGAGCAAATCGAGCTTCGCTCGCAATGACGAGTTCATAACTCTCAACTTACCGTTGGATGAGCTTCTGATGGCAGCCCTTGTTCTTTCAGTCGCCGGCGGCGCCGCGGGCGCGGTGTTCGGCCCGGCAGGCGCCATCGCAGGCCGGATCGCCGGTGCACTCGTTGGCAACTTCATCGACCGTTCGCTGTTTGCGCAGGATTCAAGCCGCAGCGTGCAAGGGCCGCGGCTCGCCGATCTCGATGTCATGGCCTCCACCGAAGGCGCGCCGATTCCACGCGTCTACGGCCGGGCGCGGCTGTCTGGGCAGGTGATCTGGGCGACGCGCTTCGAGGAAGTGATCACGACCCGCACCGAGACCTCAGGCGGCGGCGGCGGAGGAGGAAAGGGTTTCGGCGGCGGGG
>Ga0233441_1002023_pt1 | contig 15932 bp, 14 predicted proteins | sample SI_123_September_4_FD_182781 | JGI IMG/M metagenome (GOLD analysis project Ga0233441, IMG submission 182781) | Seawater microbial communities from Saanich Inlet, British Columbia, Canada - SI_123_September2016_135_MG | ecosystem: Environmental > Aquatic > Marine > Inlet | place: Canada: British...
GTTAGCATCTTAAAAAGATAGTGCATGTTGTATTTGTATATGCTATCATATCTGTATGATTATAACACTGGATACAAATGTAATATTAGCAGGATTACTCAGTAAAAATGGTGCATCTCATCTTATTCTGAACCTTATTCTGGAAGAAAAAATAAATATCGCTATCTCTACACCAGTAGTTCTCGAATATGAAGATGTACTAAATAGAAAGGAAATATTGAAAAGATTAAATATATCTAAAAATCAGGTGCAGGACATAATAGATCTACTATTACTACTTGCAGATAAGCAATGTATTTATTATAGACTACGACCAAACTTACTAGATGAAAATGACAACTTATTTATTGAGTGTGCATTTGCTAGTAATAGCCAATATTTAGTAACTTCAAATATTAAAGACTTTGAAAGGGGAGAATTAACAAACCACCCATTCAAAGTAATAACACCAGGAGATTTTTATTACCTATGGAGGAATGAGAATGAGTAAAACACAAGTTGTTACCTTAAGAGTTCCAAATGAGCTAAAAATGCGTATGGAATATGAAGCAAAGCACCAAGGTGTATCAATGAACAACCTAGCAAATTATTTTCTAACAACTCAACTGAGTCAGATAGAAGCATTATCAAAAATTGAGCAACGAATATCACAAAAAAATATTACTGAACTTAAATCTAGCGTACAGAAAATACTTAGTGCTGTACCAAAGAAAAAAGAAATACCAGAATGGGATATTGTGAAATAATTCATGCTAACAATAACATGCAGTCGGACAAACAAAAGCTGCGCGGTTTTTGCAGAGCAAAAACACGCTCCCCTTTTGTTAGCCGCTGATGTTGGTCGTTATGCACCCTCACCGAATCAGTCAGTTTTCACTCGGAAAAAATAAGATTAACTCTATGACCAGCACCCAACAATTTGACGAACTAAAAAGACGCATCTGGCAGATTGCCAATGACGTGCGCGGCACGGTGGACGGATGGGACTTCAAGCAGTATGTGCTTGGCGCGCTTTTCTACCGTTTCATCAGTGAGAATTTCGCTCGCTACATTGAAGGCGGAGACGAAAGCATCGACTACACCAAGCTGGACGATGACGTCATCACGGATGAGATCAAAGATGATGCCATCAAGACCAAGGGCTACTTCATCTACCCCAGCCAGCTCTTTTCCAATGTCGTCGCCAAGGCGAATGACAACGAAGATCTTAATACGGATCTCAAGGCGATCTTCACCGCTATTGAGAGCTCGGCCATGGGTTACGCCTCTGAAGAGGACATCAAAGGGCTGTTTGATGATTTCGACACCACGAGCAACCGCTTGGGGAGGACGGTCAAAGACAAGAACACCCGCCTTACTGCCGTATTGAAAGGGGTGAACGACCTCGACTTTGGACACTTTGAAGACAACGAGATCGACCTCTTCGGGGATGCCTACGAATATCTGATCGGCAACTACGCCGCCAACGCGGGGAAGTCGGGTGGTGAGTTCTTTACTCCTCAGCATGTTTCCAAACTCATTGCCCAGATAGCCATCCATGGGCAGAAGAGCGTGAACAAAGTTTACGATCCCGCCGCAGGTTCCGGCTCCCTTCTCCTACAGGCGAAAAAGCACATGGATGACCACTTGATCGAGGACGGCTTCTTTGGTCAGGAAATCAACCACACGACTTACAACCTCGCGCGGATGAACATGTTCCTGCACAATGTGAACTACGATAAGTTCAACATGCAGTTGGGCAACACCCTGACCGAGCCCCACTTCCGTGAGGACAAGCCCTTCGATGCCATCGTCTCGAATCCACCCTACTCGGTGAAATGGATCGGCAGCGATGACCCCACCCTCATCAATGACGAGCGCTTCGCCCCCGCCAGTGTGCTGGCACCCAAGTCCAAGGCAGATTTTGGCTTTGTGATGCACTGCCTCAATTACCTCTCAAGCAGAGGGCGGGCGGCGATCGTCTGCTTTCCGGGGATTTTTTACCGGGGTGGCGCCGAGCAAAAAATCCGCCAATACCTCGTGGAGAACAATTTTGTGGAGACTGTCATTTCACTGGCTCCGAACCTCTTCTACGGCACCACCATTGCCGTCAACATCCTCGTGCTCTCCAAGCACAAGACCGATACCAAAGTTCAGTTCATTGATGCTTCGGGTGAGGATTTCTTCAAAAAAAGCACCAACAACAACCTGATGACTGATGCCCATGTCGCAGCGATCATGGAGCTCTTCGACCGCAAGGAAGAGGTGGCGCATGTCGCCCAGTCCGTGCGCATGGAGAATATCGAGGAGAATGACTACAACCTCTCCGTTAGTTCCTATGTAGAAGCCAAAGACACCCGTGAGGTGATCAACATCACCGAGCTGAACCGGGAAATTGAAGCCACCGTCAGCAAGATCGACGGCCTTCGCAAAGACATCGATGTGATCGTGGCTGAAATCGATGGAGCTTAGGCATGAGTGAGAAGAAAAAGCCTGAGATTTCCATCCGCTCTTCCGCCGCAGAATACCTCACCTTTATCGCTGCGAGTGGAGAAGGTGGAGTGGAAGCCGTCTACGCTGATGAAGACGTCTGGCTAAGTCAAAAAATGATGGGAGTCCTCTATGACGTAAATGTCAGGACCGTCAACGAGCACTTAAAAAAAATCTTTTCTGACGGAGAGCTACAAGGAGATTCAGTTATCCGGAAATTCCGGATAACTGCCACCGATGGCAAGAACTACAACACCCAGCACTACAACCTCTCTGGGACCATTGCCGTAGGCTATAAGGTCCATTCCGAGCGAGCCGTCCAGTTTCGAAAATGGGCGACGGGCATCATCAAGGAATACACCATCAAAGCCTACGTCATGGACGATGAGCGCCTCAAAAATGACGGCACCCTCCTTGGCAAGAAATACTTTGAAGAACAGCTTCAGCGCGTCCGTGAAATCCGCCTGAGTGAACGAAAATTCTACCAGAAAATCACGGATATTTACGCCACCGCCCTCGATTACGATGTGACGGCAAAGGTCACCCAACGCTTTTTCGCCACCGTGCAGAATAAACTCCACTGGGCGATTCATGGACAAACCGCCGCTGAAGTGATCCATACCCGTGCCGACGCGGAGAAAATACGCATGGGACTCACGACATGGAAAGAGGCTCCAGACGGAAAAATACAAAAATTCGATGTCAGCGTCGCCAAGAATTACCTCTCGGACTCTGAAATGGCCCAACTCTCACGACTCGTGAATGCCTACCTCGACATCGCAGAAGATATGGCGCAACGCCAAATGCCCATGACCATGGCGGATTGGGGGGAGCGGCTCAATCGCTTCATCGCAGCCACCGATCGTAAAATTCTTCAAGACGCGGGCAAAGTCACCGCCGAAATCTCTAAAGCCCACGCAGAGAGCGAATTTGAGAAATACCGCATCGTGCAGGATCGGCTTTATCAGTCTGACTTTGATAAGCAGATCCTCGCGCTGGAGCAGACAGAGAACGAGCAGGATCAGGAAGGAGGTCAGGCATGAGTGAAGCGACATTTTTAGAAAAGCTGCTGGATGGTGCGGAAGTGGAGTGGGTGGCTTTGGGGGAAGTTGTGAAAATCAAGCACGGCAAGAATTGGAAAAAACTGAACTCTGGAAATATCCCAGTTTATGGTTCAGGCGGAATTATGGGCCATGTCGACACTTATTCATGCAATAAACCGACGGTCTTAATTCCTCGTAAAGGCTCCATTACTAACATTTTTTACGTCGAGTCTCCGCTGTGGAATGTAGACACAATTTTTTACACTGAAATTGATAACAATACGCTAACCCCAAAGTATTTTTATCATTTCATGAAGACGGTTGATTTGCTGAGCCTTGACACAGGCTCGGGCAGGCCAAGTTTAACTCAGACGATTTTGAATAAAATCCAAATCCCCATTCCCTGCCCAGACAACCCTGAGGAATCGCTGGCCATCCAAGCGGAAATCGTCCGCATATTGGACACCTTCACCGAGCTTACAGCCGAGCTTACAGCCGAGCTTACAGCCCGAAAAAAGCAATACAACTACTACCGCGACCAGCTCCTCACTTTTAAGGAGGGTGATGCCTGCCTCTCGGGTCGACAGGTGGAGTGGAAGACGTTGGGGGAGATAGGCGATGTTCGAATGTGCAAGAGAATTTTGAAAAGTCAAACTATTGAAGAAGGAGGGGTTCCGTTTTATAAAATTGGGACTTTCGGGAAAAAGCCTAATGCTTACATTACGAAAGAGCTATATAATGAATACAAAGAGAAATATAATTACCCTTCACTTGGTGAAGTTCTAATTTCTGCCAGTGGCACAATCGGGAGAACAGTAATCTTCGATGGCGAACACGCTTATTTTCAAGATAGTAATATCGTATGGATTGAAAACGATGAACGTATTGTATTAAACAAGTATTTGTTCTACTTTTACCAAATTATTAAGTGGCACATTGCTGATGGCGGCGTGATTAAGCGTCTCTATAACGAGAACATTAGAAAGTCGGAGGTACTTGTTCCCTTCCCAAACAACCCTAAAAAATCCCTCGCCGAACAAGCCAGCATCGTCGCCATTCTCGACAAGTTCGACACCCTCACCCACTCCATCAGCGAGGGTCTTCCGCGGGAAATCGAACTGCGCCAGAAACAATACGAGTATTACCGCGACTTGCTGCTGAACTTCCCGAAACCTGAACCTCAAACGGAGGGAGTTGCCTGAGATGAGCCAGAAAAAAGATATCGTTTCAGCGAATTCGGGGGATTTACTCCACGACCTTAAGTCCCTGATTGAGCAAGGCCGTAGCCAAGCGATGGCGGCGGTCAACAGTGCCCTCACAATCACATATTGGCAGGTCGGGAGAAGAATCAATGAGGAGATCCTCCACGGAGAGCGGGCAGAATATGGCAAGCAAGTGGTGGTCTCGTTAGCGGAAGAACTCTCAGTGACATATGGTAAGAGTTTTGAGGCAAGGAACCTGCGTCGCATGATGCAGTTTGCCGAAGTATTTCCCGATTTCGAGATTGTGTCACCGCTGGTGTCACAATTGAGCTGGACGCATTTTACGGTTTTGATGAGCCTGCCAAACAGCGAAGCCAGGGGTTTCTACGCCCAACACGCCACCGAAGGCAAATGGAGCAAGCGCGAACTGCAACGCCAGATTGAACGTAAGGCATTTGAGCGGGCTGAAATTGCAGATCGAAAGCTGGAGCTCAGCCTTTCGCCGCACCTGAGTGGCAATTTCAAAGATCCCTATTTCCTCGACTTTCTGGGCCTGAAGGAAGGCTACCTCGAGAATGAGCTGGAAAATGCTCTGCTAAAGGAGCTGGAGCTTTTTATCCTCGAACTGGGCAAGGGCTTCGCCTTTGTGGAACGTCAAAAGAGGATGGTCATCGATGGCGAGGATTTCTCTCTCGACCTGCTCTTTTACCATCGAAAGTTAAAACGGCTCGTAGCCGTGGAGTTGAAGATCAATCACTTCAAGGCGAGCTACAAAGGCCAGATGGAGCTTTACTTGAATTGGCTGAATAAATATGAGCGGCAGGAAGGCGAAGAAGCCCCTATCGGTCTCATCCTCTGCGCCGAAGCAGGGTCCGAGCAAGTTGAGCTGCTCAATATGCAGAAGGACAACATCATGGTGGCCGAGTATTGGACGAATTTACCGCCCAAAAAACTGCTGGAGGAAAAACTTCATCAGGCCCTCATCGAAGTGCGTGAACGGTTGGCAGAGCGGAAATTATTAGAGGGAAATGATGACTGACTACAACACCATCGCCGAAACCAGGCACTTCATCATCCTCGACCGTTATCAGCGGGATGGCATGGTCAAAGAGGACTACCAGAGCGAAGATGCCTTGGAGCGGGAGTTTATCGGCGATCTAAAGGATCAGGGCTACACCTACGCCACGGAAATCCGCACGCCCGAGGCGATGCTGGTCAATGTCCGTGTGCAGCTTGAGGAGCTGAATGAGGCGCGATTCACGGAGGATGAGTGGCAGCGATTTGTGGAAAAATATCTCGACCCAGCCAGTGAGAACAGCACGGACAAGGCACGAAAACTCCATGAGGACTATATCCATGACTTTGTCTTTGATGACGGCCACATCGAGAACATTTATCTGCTTGATAAAAAGAATGTGCTCAACAACAAGCTTCAGGTCATCAAGCAGTTTGAGCAAACGGGCAGCCACGCCAACCGCTACGATGTGACCATTCTCGTTAATGGACTGCCGCTTGTGCAGGTGGAATTAAAGAAGCGCGGGGTGGCGATTCGTGAAGCCTTCAATCAGGTGCACCGCTACAGCAAAGAGAGCTTCAATTCGGAAAACTCCCTCTACAAGTTTCTGCAACTTTTCGTGATCTCGAATGGCACGGACAGTCGCTACTTTGCCAATACGACGAAGCGGGATAAAAACAGCTTCGACTTCACCATGAACTGGGCGAAGGCGGACAACTCGCTGATCAAAGACCTGAAGGACTTTACTGCGACCTTTTTCCAGAAACACACGCTGTTGGAAGTGCTCTTGAAGTATTCCGTCTTCGGTGCCGACAACACGCTGCTGGTGATGCGCCCCTATCAGATTGCGGCGACCGAGCGCATTCTCTGGAAGACCAAGAGTGCTTACCATGCGAAGAGTTGGAGCAACACCGATAGCGGCGGATTCATCTGGCACACCACTGGGTCAGGAAAGACCCTCACCAGCTTCAAGGCGGCGCGTTTGGTCACCGAGCTGGATTTTGTCGATAAGGTGTTCTTCGTGGTGGATCGCAAAGACCTCGATTACCAGACGATGAAGGAATACCAGCGCTTCTCTCCTGATAGCGTCAACGGCTCCGAGAACACGGCGGGTCTGAAGCGGAACATGGAGAAGGACGATAACAAGATCATTGTCACCACCATCCAGAAGCTCAACAATCTGATGCGGGGGGATGGCAACCTTCCCATCTACAACAAGCAAGTGGTCTTCATCTTTGATGAGTGCCATCGCAGCCAATTCGGTGAGGCGCAGAAGAACCTGCAAAAGAAGTTCAAGCGGTATTACCAATTTGGCTTCACGGGCACCCCGATCTTCCCAGAAAATGCCTTGGGTGCCGATACGACCGCAAGCGTCTTCGGGCGGGAGCTGCATTCGTATGTCATCACCGATGCCATTCGCGATGAGAAGGTGCTGAAGTTCAAGGTGGACTACAACGATGTGCGTCCTCAGTTCCAAGCCATCGAGACCGAGCAGGACGAGAAAAAGCTCACCGCAGCAGAGAACAAACAGGCATTGCTCCATCCGGATCGGATTCGTGAGATCTCAGGCTACATCCTCCAGAATTTCCCCCTGAAGACCCACCGTGCCCACATGGGGGCCAAGGGCTTCAATGCCATGTTTGCAGTGAGCAGTGTAGATGCCGCCAAGGCGTATTACGAAGCCTTCCGTGAACTGCAAGGTGAGGTAGAGGAAAAGAAACGTCTCAAAGTTGCCACGATTTTCTCTTTTGCTGCCAACGAGGAGCAGGATGCGGTTGGCGACATTCCCGACGAGAGCTTCGAGGTGTCTGCCATGAATAGCAGCGCCAAGGAATTCCTCAGTGCTGCCATTGGCGACTACAACGCGGCGTTCAAGACGAACTACGGGGTCGATAGCAAGGGTTTCCAGAACTACTACCGCGACCTTGCCCAGAGGGTGAAGAAGCAGGAGGTGGACTTGCTGATTGTGGTGGGGATGTTCCTGACAGGCTTCGATGCACCGACTCTCAACACGCTCTTTGTCGATAAGAACCTGCGTTACCACGGACTCTTGCAGGCGTTTTCGCGCACTAACCGGATTTATAATGCGACGAAGACCTTCGGCAACATCGTGACCTTTCGTGATCTGGAGCAGAGCACGGTTGATTCGATCACTCTCTTCGGCAATGCCAACACCAAGAACGTGGTGTTGGAAAAGAGCTATAAGGAATACATGGAGGGCTTTACCGACATCGCCACCGGAAGGGATTGCCGTGGTTATGTGAAGGTGGTGAACGAGTTGCAAAGCCGTTTCCCCGATCCGGGTGAGATCGCCAATGAGCAGGATAAGAAAGATTTTGTGAAACTGTTCGGAGAATACCTGCGGGTGGAGAATATTCTCCGCAACTACGATGAGTTTACCGGGCTGAATGCCTTGCAAGAGGTGGAGCTGGAAGATGTGAAAGCGGTCGCGGAATTTAAAGCGAAGCATTACCTGAGCGATGATGACCTGGAGGTGATGCAGAAGATCGAAGTGCCATCCGAGCGATTGGTCCAAGATTACCGATCATCCTACAATGACACCCGCGACTGGTTGAGACGTCAGAAGGATGGAGAGCAGAAGAATGAATCGACCGTTGATTGGGATGATGTGGTCTTTGAGGTGGATTTGTTGAAATCCCAAGAGATCAATCTCGATTACATTCTGGAACTCATCTTTGAGCAAAACAAGAAGACCAAGAACAAGGATGACCTCATCGATGAAGTGAGACGGGTGATCCGAGCCAGCATCGGGAGCCGGGCAAAAGAGGGCCTGATTGTTGACTTCATCAATCAAACCAATCTCGATGACATCGGAGACAAGGCGAACGTGATCGACGCGTTCTTCAAGTTTGCCCAAGCGGAACAAAAACGCGAAGCCGAGGAACTCATACAGACCGAGGCGCTGAATCAGGAGGAGGCAAGACGTTACATCAAAGCGTCCTTAAAGCGCGAATACGCGACCGAAAACGGCACGGCACTCAATGCCACTTTGCCGAAGATGAGTCCGCTGAATCCGCAATACAAAACAAAGAAACAGACTGTTTTCCAAAAAGTTTCGGCTTTTGTGGAGAAGTTTAAAGGGGTTGGTGGACAGGTTTAGGCGAAGCGCTGAATGTGGAAATTAGGCATAACGAACAAGGTTAGATTGTGATTCTCGCCCCCAAATATAGACACTTCTCTATCGACAATGAAGTATCTTAAATTAAACTAATAATCTTAAATCAAACGAGGCTAGAAGCCACAATCTGAACCGTTTGTTGTACAAGCCCGTTCTGAATTGTAAGCAGATAGCTTTCTGCTGTTCTGCCGTTTCTTTCATTACTTTCTCCTATTAAAATGTTATCACTTGCGCCTATGTTATCAGATTTAACACCTCTTCTCCTCTGGTACACTAATTTTTAGCTGATATTTCTGTTTCACATACCGCCATTTTTCTGCATAACTGCACCAGTAAGATTTTATGCGTGCTACGCAGAGATGATGAATTTTAGGGGTGAGCTGAATAGTTATGTTCTTTAGTACATTAATCTGTGTTAATATACGCAGATGAAATCAAATAGTAACGAAAAAATAGCAGCGTTTGACGAGCTGGGGTTAATTCCTGCACTAGTCAATAAAATTAATGAGCTTGGATATGAGTCTCCCTCTCCAATTCAGGCGGCGGCAATCCCGCCGATCTTGGCGGGGCGTGATATTCTAGGGCAAGCACAAACTGGTACAGGCAAGACAGCAGCTTTTGCTCTACCACTTCTCTCCCGTTTAGATCTGAAAGTTAAAAATCCACAATTGTTAGTATTAGCCCCAACTCGCGAGTTGGCTATTCAAGTTTCTGAAGCATTTCAGAACTACGCTAGTAAAATGAAAGGGTTTAGAGTTGTTCCAATTTATGGTGGACAAGATTATCGTCAACAGTTACGCGCTTTAGATAGAGGTGTGCATGTTGTGGTCGGAACTCCTGGGCGAGTTATGGATCATATGCGGCGTAAAAGTCTTAACCTTACATCACTGCAAGCTATAGTTCTGGATGAAGCTGATGAGATGTTACGGATGGGTTTTATCGATGATGTAGAGTGGGTGCTTGAACAACTTCCTAAAGATCACCAAACAGCTCTATTTTCGGCAACTATGCCTAAACAGATTAGTAAAATAGCTCAACGCTATCTGAATAAACCTGAATTAGTAAGCATTAAAGGTGAAACTGCAACGGTAAAGAGCGTGCGCCAACGCTTCTGGATGGTGAGTGGCTTGCATAAGTTGGAGGCTCTGACTAGAATCTTAGAGGTGGAGGAGACTGATGGAATTATCATATTTGCGAGAACTAAAATAGCCACTACTGAGCTTGCAGATAAATTGTTAGCGAGAGGCTTTGCTGCGGCTCCATTGAATGGTGATATTACGCAAAAAGCTCGAGAGCAGACAGTAAATAAGTTGAAAAATGGTAGTTTAGATGTGTTAGTTGCAACTGATGTCGCAGCTCGTGGGCTTGATGTGCCACGAATTAGTCATGTTATAAATTATGATATATCTTATGATACTGAATCATATATCCACCGTATTGGGCGTACTGGGCGTGCAGGACGAAAAGGAGATGCTATTCTGTTCGTTGCTCCACGCGAGAAGAGAATGCTCTACGCTATTGAAAAGGCTACTAAGCAGAAGATTGAAGAGATGAAGCTTCCATCTTATGAGGTTATTAATAAGTACCGTGTCAGCCGTTTTAAGCAGCAGATTAGTGATACCCTACTTCAGCTTGATCTCTCTGATGTTGATGAGACCAAGAGTGAAGGGTTGAACTTCTATCGTAAGGTTGTGGAAGAGTATCAAAGTGATAATGATATTTCAGTTATTGATATAGCTGCGGCTCTAGCGTCTCTAGCGCAAGGTGATAGACCTCTGTTGTTAAAACAGGATAAGTCAAAAAAGAGAAACAGTCGAGAAGATAGAGCTGATAGATCTGATAGAGGAAGAGGTAATGGGCGTGAGCGAGGTGAGCGTAATCAACGAGGTGATCGTAATCAACGCGACGGGCGCAATAAACGCGGTGATAGCCATAGAAAAGGTGAGCGCACACAGGATAAAAGAGATGATAGTAGTAAACGGAAATCTCCAGAGAGAAAAGTAGAGAAGCTTGCTCCAGGTTTAGAGCGCTTTCGTATAGCTGTAGGCAATGAACATAATATCAAAGCAGATAAAATTGTTGAAGCGGTATCCAATGAGGCAGGTCTGTTTGTGGAGGATATAGGTAAAGTTGAAATTTACGATAACCATAGCACAATAGTTCTACCTCAAGGTATGCCTCGAGATATTTTTAGAGCGTTAAGAAAAACTTGGGTCTCTGGGCATAAGTTAGATATTGAACGGATAGATAGTGGTGGAACTCAGCCTCCAAAGAAAAAGCGTAAAGGTGACGGTAGAGATCGAAAGTAGTTATGTTTAAACTTGGATGTGGTGGTAAAGCCTGTTTTCAAAATGAACTACTTTCTGGTCTAACCGTAGCTCTGGCATTGGTGCCAGAGGCGGTCGCCTTCTCTTTTGTGGCTGGTGTTGAACCCTTAGTTGGGCTATACGCTGCCTTTATGGTTGGACTATTAGCTGCTATATTTGGTGGGCGTCCAGGTATGATCTCTGGTGCTACGGGTGCGATGGCTGTAGTGATGGTATCGCTAGTAGCGCAACATGGAGTGGAGTATCTGTTTGCGGCAGTAGTTTTGACTGGAGTGTTACAGATTAGTGCTGGCATTATGCGTTTAGGCAAATATATTCGCATAGTCCCCCATCCAGTTATGCTCGGTTTTGTTAATGGATTGGCGATTGTTATATTCTTAGCGCAGCTTCAGCACTTTCAAGTTGAGTTACCTGATGGCGATATATCTTGGATGGTTGGTGATCCTTTAATCTTGATGGGTGGGCTGATTCTACTCACTATGTCTATCATCCATTTTCTCCCTAAATTAACAGGAGCATTTCCAGCTTCACTAGCTGCCATCTTGGTAGTCTCTCTGTTGGTGATTGGTCTTGATCTTGATACCAAACGAGTTTCTGACTTAGCTTCAATTGAGGGTGGTTTACCACTGTTCCATATCCCGTCAGTCCCATTTAACTTAGAGACTCTCTATATTATATTTCCTTATGCCGTAATTTTAGCAGCAGTTGGTTTAATTGAATCGTTATTAACTATGACCCTTATTGATGAGGTTACTGATACAAGAGGGCATGGTAATCGTGAATGTGTGGGGCAGGGAATTGCCAATAGTGTAACTGGTCTATTTGGCGGTATGGGCGGCTGCGCAATGATTGGTCAGAGTATGATAAATATAAATTCTGGAGGGAGAGAGCGACTCTCTGGTATCTCAGCAGCACTATTTTTACTTGCTTTCATTCTCTTTGCCTCTAGTTTGATAGAGATGATTCCACTTGCTGCATTAGTCGGGGTTATGTTTATGGTGGTGTTAGGAACTTTTGAGTGGTCTAGTCTGCGTATTATGAATAAGATTCCAGCTAAAGATGCCTTCGTCTTAGTTTTGGTATCTGGAGTTACAGTTGTGTCAGATCTAGCTATAGCTGTAGTGGTAGGAGTTATTGTATCTGCTTTGATTTTTGCTTGGGAACATGCAAGCCATATAAATATTGAGAAGATTGATGATGAAGTAAAAGGGGTGCGTATCTACGAACTCAATGGGCCGCTATTTTTTGGTTCCGTAAAAAACTTTCTTGACCTTTTTGATCCAAAGAGTGATCCTGACGAGGTGGTTATAGAATTTAAAAACTCTAGAGTGGCAGATCACTCCGCGATTGAGGCGATTGACACGCTGGCAGAGAAATATATGCGTGCAGGTAAACAGCTCCATCTACGACATCTTAGTCCAGAGTGTCGAACACTGTTGCATAAGGCGGGAGATCTAGTCGAAGTTAATCTGCTAGAAGATCCAAAATACCGTGTGGCAGATGATGAGCTGGCGTAGTAAAATCAACAGTTATATTTATTTTATAGGAGATATCGATGCCATCATTTGACGCTGTATCAGAGGTTGACCTCCATGAGGTTACTAATGCTGTAGACCAATCTATGCGAGAGATTAGTAACCGTTTTGATCTGAAAGGTACTGGGGCTAACATAGAGCAGAATGGAGAGGAGATTATATTGAAAGCTGATCAAGAGTTTCAGCTTGATCAAATTATGGATATTTTGCGCGGCAAGATGGCAAAACGGGGGGTTGATTCTGACTCACTTAACGATGGCGAGGTTGAAAGCAATGTAAGTGAAGCTCGTAAAGTTGTGAGTATAGTGCAGGGCATTGATCAGCCAACAGCAAAGAAAATTGTAAAGCATATTAAAGACTCTAAAATTAAAGTGCAGGCGGCAATTCAAGGGGATAAGATTAGAGTAACTGGCAAGAAGAGAGATGATCTTCAGCAGGTGATGTCCCTACTCCGAGAAGAGAAGTTTGGAGTTCCGCTTCAGTTTGATAACTTTAGAGATTAATGAGCCAAACAGCTATCCATATCTCACTGACGGAGCAGCGTCTGAAACTTTATGAAGATGCTGAGGAAAAAATATCTTTTGCGATCTCCACTGCACTCAACGGAGCTGGTGAGTGTATAGGTAGTGGTTGTACTCCAAGAGGAGAGCATAAGATTAAGATAAAGATTGGAGCTGGATGTGCTGAGGGGAGTGTATTTGTAGGAAGGCGCTCAACTGGTGAGATATATTCAGCACAGTTAGCAGAGCTCTATCCAGAACGAGATTGGATTTTAACCCGTATCCTTTGGATTACAGGAGTAAAATCTGGTTTTAATAGGGGGGGGGATGTAGATACTTTGCGAAGGATGATCTATATTCATGGAACCCCAGATAGTGAACTAATGGGAGAGGCAAAATCGCACGGCTGTATTAGAATGCGTAATCAAGATATGGTTGAGCTGTTTGATCAGGTCGTACACTCCACCCCAGTATTTATAGAGGAGTAGATTATATAATGTCTTTAGGTCCTTTAATGTTAGATATAGATGGAGTGGAACTCTCTCTAGAGGATCGGGAGATATTGTCTGATCCGAGAGTTGGAGGGGTTATTCTATTCAGCCGCAACTACCACTCACCAGAGCAGTTGAGCGCACTCTGTAGCGAAATTCATGCTCTGCGTTCACCGCGCCTACTTATAGCTGTTGACCATGAGGGGGGGAGGGTTCAGCGTTTTCGGCATGGATTTACTGAACTCCCAGCTATGGCGCAAATTATGCGCAGTAGCAGTAGCAGTAACAGTAGCAGTAACTCGTTAGAGAGTGCTCGTAAAAACGCAGATACTATTGGCTGGCTCCTCGCGGCTGAACTTCTAGTCTGTGGCGTAGATTTTAGTTTTACCCCAGTGTTAGATCTCTCGCATGGAGTTAGTGGTGTGATCGGAGACAGAGCTTTCCATCGTAAGCCTGAAGTAGTTTCTGCCTTGGCACAGAGTTTAATGCGAGGAATGCATCGTGCAGGAATGGGAGCAGTAGGTAAACATTTTCCTGGTCATGGTTGGGTAAAAGAGGATTCGCATCTAGAGGTGCCAGTAGATGGACGCACATTTGCCGATATACTAGTTGATGATCTAATCCCATTTGAGCGCATGGTAGAGTATGGTATGGAGGGGGTGATGCCTGCACATATCTACTATAGTAAGATCGACCCAGATAATCCAGCAGGATTTTCACGCTTCTGGTTGCAAGAGGTGTTACGCCGCCAGCTTAGATTTGAGGGAGTTATTTTTAGTGATGATCTAAGTATGGAGGGTGCAGGAAAAATCGGAGATTATCCTACTCGTGCAGCGGCAGCACTAGATGCTGGTTGTGATATGGTGCTGGTCTGTAACCATAGAGAATATGCGATTCAGGTTTTAGACTCACTTCCCGATGCGCCTAACCCACTTACTACAGCTCGCCTAATTAGGCTTCACGCTAGAGGAAAATTATCGCATAAAGATATTAGTCTGGAGGATCTTATGCAGAGTAGTGAGTGGCAAATAGCAGATAGAGTTGTTAATGAGATGAGAGAAGTTCACACCCAGGAGATGGAGTTATGAGCGTAGCACCAGATATTTTAATAGAGGTGGAGCGAGTTAGAAAGGAGGCAGATAAGCTTTGGAGCATAGCAGAGGTGGAGAGCGCTCTAGATGATATGGCGCAAGAGCTTACAGCTAAAGTAGAAGATAGCCATCCTCTTCTGCTAACCGTGATGAATGGGGCAGTAATAACTATGGGCTACCTTCTCAATAGATTGGATTTTCCTCTTCAGATCGATTATGTGCATGCTACTCGCTATGGGAGAGATTTGGTTGGAGGTGAACTGGAGTGGATTGCCAAGCCACGCATATCCCTTAAAGGGCGTTGTGTTGTACTAGTAGATGATATTCACGATGAGGGTGGCACTATAGCTGCCCTTAAAGAGTGGGCAGAGAGTGAGGGAGCGATTGAAGTGATTACACTAACTCTTGCTACGAAACTTCACGAACGAAAAGTTGCTCCTCCATCTGACTTTAATGCTCTTAATCTTCCTGACCGTTATGTCTTCGGTTTTGGTATGGACTATAAAGGTTATCTGCGCAATATGCCTGGAATATTTGCACTATCCGATAGGTAAAAAATGCTATTTGTAATGGAGTATGGAGTCTATCCAGAGTTAATTCACGGACTGCGTAATGCAGGGCATCAACTGCAAGTTGAGCATATTATGCGTAGAGCGATTTCATACTTAAAAAAGAGTAAACCAGAACTGGTTATAGCAGAGTTTTACCATGAACCCGCATTTAGAGATAGAGTTAGTAATTTAGAATCAATGTTAGCCCATATTCAACGCAAGCTTCCAGATACAAGAACAGTAGTAATTTTTGATCCCAAAGATGAACTCTATCTAGCTCAAGTCATTGAGCGTTTTCCTGTGACAGAAAAGATCCCTCACCCAGTATCTATTGAACAACTATTAAAAATAATATAATAAAATAACTAGTAATATGTGCGATAGTCAGGTATGTTTACTTTGCTGTAGAGAAAAATAAAAAGGAGAGAGCTGTGTTTGATAATATAAAATTAAAGCAGAAACTGCTGATCGCATTTCTGATTGTGGGGGTTGTTCCGTTTTCTATTCTAGGACTGATTGCGCTCGATCAGGCGTCTAGCGCACTGGAAAAACAGTCCTTTAATCAGTTG
>Ga0233441_1002047_pt1 | contig 15765 bp, 5 predicted proteins | sample SI_123_September_4_FD_182781 | JGI IMG/M metagenome (GOLD analysis project Ga0233441, IMG submission 182781) | Seawater microbial communities from Saanich Inlet, British Columbia, Canada - SI_123_September2016_135_MG | ecosystem: Environmental > Aquatic > Marine > Inlet | place: Canada: British...
CGGTTGGTAAAGTGTTAAATCAGCTATTCCCGCTTCAGTAGTGTTTCCATAGGCACCCATATTAATACGATCACCATTTGGCTCAGGTTCAAAAGAATAATCGGATTCTGGGTCACCCGAATTGATACAAGGAGAGTTTCCATCAAGATGATAATCCGAATTTAGTTCATCAAGAAAGAGTGGCACTTGATCCAGATTGCCTTCACCCCATATGAGTTCAGCACCGAAATTAAGTTGGACTGATGATTGCCCCCCGGGAATACATGAATAGGAAACATTTGGAACTGATGCCCCATACATCGCATTGGCATAGATCTCGTTTCCAACTTGATTTGATAAAATTGTATTTCGAATAATTGGGTGAGAATTCTTGCTTAAATATATGGCACTGCCTGTAGGTGAAATATTATTGATTAAGGTCAGGTGTTCAAGGACTGGAGCAGAATTTTCAGTCGCAATACCCCCACCGCCACCAGTAGCCTGATTGTCAGATAGTATGACACTCTCAAATGTAGGAAGCGAACCATTTCCTATAAAGAGACCTCCGCACATTGAATTAGCAAGATTTGAACTTATTGTAACATTCTTAAAGCTGGGATTAGACGCTATTAGAGATATTCCACCCATCCCGCCGGTCCCAGCTATATTTCCAGAGATTTCTGATGATTCAATAATCGGATTAGAGTTAATAAAATCCATACCCGCTCCGCTATGAGCAGTATTATTATGAATCGAAGTATTTGTTATTACTGGGTTTCCTCCCCAGCAATTTAATCCCCCTCCTTCATCACTTGCTTGATTACCTTGTATAAGAAGATTATCGATGGATGGGCTTGCTTGTCTACAATAAATGCCACCACCCAATTCAGCACTATTTGAAATAATTCTTAAATAACTGAGAGTTGCGTTTGCCTGAAATAGACGAATTCCGCCCCCTACATTGTATGGCCAAGGTTCTAAGGCAGCCCCATTTTGAATAGTAAATCCTTGAATTACAGTACTCGAATTTTGAGAGCTGCCCAGGTCTACAACACTTCCACTTTGATTTCCATCAATGATTGTTTGGGATATAAATGAAGTATCCCCCGTTGTCAAATGCATTGATCCTAACACTAAATTTTTGGTACTGAAATTGATATTTTCTACATAGATGCCTGGTCGAACCAGAATGGTATCAGCACTTTCAACAGCATTAATTCCATGTTGAATAGTCTTGAAAGGTTGATCAAAGCTACCGTTATTGATGTAATTTCGACCACTGTCGGCGGAAACATAAAATACAGGTCCCGAATACGGTTCCCAAGGTGTCACTCGATCAATAATTTCCAGATGTGTGAGTGCGAATACTCCGGTTCCAAAAGCTCCATTTCCAGATAAATATTCAGGAATCACATCAAGCACATGCTCAACTGAATCATCATCAGTCAAGTGCATTTTAAACTGAATAAGGTTTCCCTCAGTATAACCAGGTAAACTTTGATCGGTATTGGCTTTCCAAGTACTGATGCTCAACGAATCCATACCATGATAAACGCCTATTCCAACACATTGCAGACCGTCGAAAACACCAAACTCATCTCCCTCTTCTATGCCATATCCGCTTGCATCGCTTATTTCAGTAACAACAATCTGGTATTGCTCACCTGTCGGTGAAACTGGCTGAAAATAGGGTTCATAACCAAATCCATTGATATTTAGAGATAACTCAGTGTTGTTTGAGGCATTGGAATGAATCACCATCGAAGTACTAAACCAACTTTGAGAATCTGGAGTAAAATTTACTGGAATAGTTCGTGATGAATTTTCTGGGATACTTAGAGGTGTTGAAGGCTGATGAAAGGCAGCATTGGAAAGACTGAGCCCGGTGATAACGAGGGTGTCATTCCCAGTATTAAAAACTTGAATATCTACAAGTCCTGTGTCACCGACTGCAACATCCCCATTTTCATAATTAGTAATTGGAACAGCAATAATCGGTTGGCCATTGAGAACCCCAGCTCCAGACAGTGAAATTACTTCAGTCTGATTTTCAGGATCATCACTATATATGGAATAATTTCCCTCATGCCAGGCACCCTGCTGGGGAGAAAAATCTACTAAGACAGCAACAGAATCACCAGAATTAATTAAGCCTGAGTTGTAATTGCTGGTAAATGAATTGTTACTCATGTCTGAACCGGTAATCGTCAGATCGGTAGCACCTAAGTTATGAATCATCATCTGACGTGAGCTGGTCTCTCCCGTAATAGTCAATGGAAATTCTAATTGTGTGGGGGCAACGAATAGTCTTGGAGCAAGCTCAGATTCTAGATTCAGAGAAACTACACTGTATGATCCAGCTCCAAATAAACCATCGCCCACACTGAAATTTGTTTCTGCATCAATAACTGTCACACTATCAAATGCTGTTGTGTGCACCTTGATAGAAATACTATTTCCAGGTGAAAAGCCTGCCAGGGCATTCTCAGAATCTTGCTCCCAAGCTGTGACTTGTAAGGGATATGATCCTAAGTACACTGCTGATCCAACACACAGGTTGTCATCAAAAATACCGACCTGAGAACCATAGGGCATGCTGTGATCATCAAGATTTACATGATTGACCAGAATGGTATAAGGCAAACCTGTCTCTGGTACGGGTGAAAACTGGTTATCATAGCCATAACCAGAAACAGGCACCGAAAAGGGACTACCTTGAGCAGGATCATTGTGAAGAATTAGAACATTTCCTGAGATGGAACCCGAGCCTGGTGTAAATTCAACTTCGATAAGTTGCTCTTCTTCTGGATTTAGTGAAAAACTAGAGTATTGAGCAGAGATATCAGCATGATTCGTGGAAACAGAAAAAATATTTAATACATCAGAACCCCGGTTTCTAATAGTGAAACTCTGACTCTCCATAATACCAATGGGAACAGCTCCAAAGCTCAGGGAGGAAGGCGTCACTAAAATCTCTGGAACCAAATCAGCCAATCCCTGGCCAGTTAGTTCCACATTTATCTGGGTCTGAAAAGGATCGTTGCTGTATATCCGGAGACTTCCGCTATAATCTGTGGGACTATTTGGCGAGAAAGTGACCCAGACCTGAAGGCTATCATCAGGATTTACACTAAACGTACCAGTTGAGATCGAATAGCCACTGGGAACCGAAATACTATTGACCTGCAGTGTGACAGCACCCTGATTCTTCACCATAAATGATCGTACGTCGGTGTCGCCTAAATCTAAAGCCCCAAAACTCAATAGGGATGGATTGACCTCAATATCCGGTACCTCTTCAATAGTTCCAGTAACACTGGCCACAGAATAAGAACCGGTACCAAAATTTCCATCACCCACATCATAGTTCACAGTAGCCGGCATGACATTTGTGATCCCGAATTCAACTACTGCAAGCTTAATACTTATAGGATTTCCTGCAGTAAAACCATCCAGGTTATAGCTCGAATCCCCTTCCCAGGCAACAATATCCAGACTCTGATTGGAATTTATACCTACAGTTCCAGAGCCCACACACAAAGCTCCATCAAAAATACCTATCTCCACCTGAGCGGCGTTGTAAACTCCGGCAATTGAGTTTGAATTGATAATAATATGGTAAGGAAGACCAGTGGGCTCCACAGGTGTAAAATGTGATTGGGCACTAACTATCAGGGGTAGCGCAAACACAAGTCCTGCAAAGTGAATTAATTTATTTCTTAAGTTCTTCAACATAACTATTTCAATAAGGTGATTTGCTCCACGATCTGCTGGGTTTCGCTCTGCATAACGATCAGATATGTTCCAGTTGGAAGCGCTCTGCCATTTTGATCCAAACCCTTCCAGCTCAATTGAACTGAGCCCGTGACGTCTCGCGACCACAATTGACGACCCCTCAAGGACATGATGGTGAGTTCGGCAGATGACTTCTCATCAAGTGTAATGGGGATTCTAATTTCAGAGTTAAACGGATTCGGATAGGCTTCAAGAACAAATGATGAGGGTTGTATGGTTGTAGCTCCTGAACCAATTCCCACCACGGAAATATTTAAGGACAGGACAGCATACAAACCATTGCCAAAGGTCCCGTCCCCCTCTTCAAATGTTGGAATCGCCTCAAACTCCTGCCATACCCCACCATATTGAGTCCAAACACGGAAATCCATCTCGGCACCGATAGTAAAACCAGGTAGCTCCTGCCCCTGGTTCGCCTGCCAGGCAGAGAATTGATAATTATAATTTCCATCAAAAACGCCTACTCCAACACAAAGCGTATCATCAAAAACCGCGATCTCAGAGTTAGTCGCCAACTCGGTTCCAGAAACATCAACATTCGTAATGATAATGATATATGGCACACCTGTAGACCCCACAGGAGTGAAGTATGGCTGTGCAGCAACCATTGTACTGACCAGCATCAGAGAGAGGATTTTATTAATCAGCATGCCTCCCCCTACCGGATCAGAACCATCTTTCTGACAGCAGTAAATTGATCTCCGGCAATAATTCTGTAAATGTACAAACCTGACGCAGCGAGCATTTGATCATTTGTCATCCCGGACCATACAAGCTCATAGTGTCCAGGGATTTGCTGACCAACACTCTTTGACCAGACCACTCGTCCTCTCACATCATAGACCACGAGCTGCACATCAGTAGTTGATTCAAGACCATAGCTGATGGTAGTCTGCGGATTAAAAGGATTAGGATAATTCTGGCCTAAATAGAAATTTTCTGGAATGATACCCGGGTTAGCGGTCAACCTTTCCAAAGCATAGCCAGCATCACCGAAATTTGCTCCATTTCCAGCAACCTGGACCTCACGATTATACTCTTCGATATAGATCCGATATGAGATTTGATTTCCATCCTCATAACCGGCAAGACCATAGTCTTGGCTTCCACCCCAGGCTGTGATGACAACCGGGAAGGAATCAAAGGTAGAAACACCAACACATTGGCTTCCATCGTAGACTGCAAGTTCTCCATGGAGGTCAACATTTCGACCATCCAAAATTAGTTCAGAGACAATCACCGTATATGGTAGTCCCGTTGCAGCTACAGCCTGGAAATACCGCGGCTGAATTACAACATCTTCAGGAGAGCCAGACTCTGCCTTTGCCAATAGCACAGCAGAAGCATCCGGATAAGTCAAGGTGATATCCTCGGTTTCAGTACTGAAAACCTGATAGCCTTTTCCGGGTTGCATATTGCCGATCGTATTGACACTCAGACCTGGGATATACACTCCGCCTGCATCATCCTGTACGATTTCTATAGAACTAGTAATTGCTGCAAAGGCATCTACAATTGGCATGGCAGTATTGTTCAGGTATGCTATCGAGTTAAATCGATTAGGTTGAATCGTGATTGGGTAATCAGCAGGATTTATTGATAATCCAGTAACATGCATCTCCGGGTTCTGATCCCTTGAAAAAACATGATATCCATCAACCAGATTGTAATTCCCAATCGTATTGATTCCATAAATTGGGATATAGGCATTTCCCTGATCATTGTATACGATTTCAAGACTATCAAGTGTGTTGCCAAATACATTCCACATATCTGGGTAACGTGGAAAATCATAAACTGAGACCAAATTGAATACGCCACTATTCAATTCAACAATCTGGGTACGGTAAGCCGAGGCATTGATACTGCCATAGGCAAAAGCAGTGGCACCACCAGCTGGAAAAACAAAAGTACCAGCTACAATAGTGAAATCTGTCTCGATTTCCCGGGCTTGATCATAATCGTAGATTTTTACCTGGAGAGTATCACCTGCTGTGTATCCAAAACATTGAATGACATAGGGATAACTACCTGTCATCATACCTGCGCCCACACAGGCATCATCATCATAAATGGCGATCTCATCTCCTGATTGCAGCGAGCTTCCATCCAACTGAGCTGAGGTGAAGGCGACCCAATAATTGGCATCACCAGAGCTGAGGGGATTAAAATGATCCACCGGAACGGCAGCATAATTACCAACCACATTTAAAATGCCCACTGCATCAATAAAATGTTCAGGATCATTAGTATTTATCAGAATTGCTCCTGGGCTCACCCCATTACTATTGCTTATCAGTGTATCATGAATGGTGGTTGTAGCTCCAGGGGCAACAAATCCTGTTGTTGCATCAAAGGAACCTGTGCCAGCCAGCGACCAGACCAGATCCCGGTTACCAGGATTGCTCATATCAAAGGTCTCCACCACGGTCTCGCCTACATCACGGTGAGACACGATAAAGTCGGTAGATAATACCAGTTGGGATAATCCGGGTTTTACGGTGATGCTTGCTGAGCGGTCACTCTCATGAACTGGATACTGCACGGATACAGCGAAATGATACTCAACGTTATTATTTAGACCGCCAACAAAACAATCATAGCTGGTGCGCGGATTCCAGGCTATCCAGGTATTACTTGTGGCAAGCTTATAGTAAGGAATGAATTGCTGGATGGAGTCTGATTCAATGATATCCCAACTAAAGGCCACATAACCATCTCCCGTGCTATCCACAGTCACATCAAAAGGTACATAGCCATAATTGTAGAAATAAACACCGATATCTGCTACTGTACCATCCAGATCAAGGGAATCGATATCTCCGGCATTGATGGCAGGTGAGTTGAATTGCAGTGCGTAATTCCCAGTATCTGGATGCACAAATAGAGGATCCAGCAGAATGTTGCCATAAATATCAGACGGATCTGCATTGCTGTTGACAGTCACCACATCACCGACTTGAGGCGGCAGGTCTGTCCCGCTGAAGTTGATGGTGTTGTTGGAGAACAGAGAGGTTTGAACTGTATTTTGACTATTGGCCAACATGCCTGTGGCAAAGCCATCTACAATATTACTGTTGGTCGCCACGGTTGCATTGGTTTCAGACCATATGCCTGTACCAGAGTTATTGCCAGTGATTGTGTTTTTGTACATGGACATAGTGGAGTTATTCTCGATTTTGACCCCATAGGTACTGGCGTACACATCAATCAGTGTATTCTTTATGTGTCCTCCAACTCCAGTACCATAAATTCCAGAGGCAGATTTTGATATAGTAACATTGTCAACTTCTAGGACACCTCCGGTACATTCGATTGCTGGGTAAGTATTATTCGAATTTGGTACTTCAATTATCGCACCCTGGATCGTCCAATCACTTCCATAATAGCCTTGAGTTGAGTTGCCGAGGATAAGTGTATCATTAAGACTAGTATTTCTATGCCCTGAGAAAGCTGTGCGATTCCAATTGTCACCACCATTTGAGCGTAAGTAAACGAAGTTGTTTTCAAAAAATGAGTCATAGATGTATAAAAATGCCGCATGTTCACTGTGGCTATTTATCCAGTTAACAATTCTATTATTCCTGAAAGTTGAGTTCTTCAAATGAAAGAATCCGTACCATGAAGAAGAATGACCAAGAGAATCACTAAAAGTGAAAGAGTTATTTTCGTATAAAGAATGTCTGCTATTCCCATCACCATAGACACCAGTTACATAGTGATCAGTCCCTGAGTAGAAAAATGTGTTCTCTGTGAAATTTAGATAGTCAGACTGGTAGACGTAGTATCCATATTCACCAGAATATTGAACGTTATTTCGTTCAAAGATCGCATTATCATTGTTGTAAGCGTAAAAACCTATGTGATGATTCCCGTCAATCAGATTATCGCGGCAAACCATATTTTGAGAATTATCTGTTTGAATTCCAGTACCGGTCACATGGACCTGATTACTATCAACATTTAAATTGTGATAATAACGAATATATAGCCCACTGTTCGCAGCATTAATTTCGTTTCCTACAAAAGCACCTGAGTTGTCCCAACTATTTTCCTCGTTGGAAGATTTGTAAATTACCCAATCACCAGGTGTGCTTAAAGTGTTGTAACGAATATCCACATTTTCACAATTATTTAAAGTGATGGCCCGGGCATTGATAGAGAGAGTATTCACCTCACAGCCCCAGATTGTTAGATAATCCAGATTATTACAGATAAAACCATCTGTGGCATATTGATAAACAGCATACTTGATGATTGAACCCGTGGCACCACTATTCAAAGTAATGGTATTCCAATCTCCTACAGCGGGTACAGGGGTCCGTGAGCTAAAATGGACCTTATTTTCCGATGTACCGTTAACAAACAGTTTTCCATTTGCAGTGAGTGAGAAATTACCCCGGAAAAGCACCTGAGTCCCAGCTTCAATGGTGAGCGTATCGCCATTGGGAATGGTTATATCACCATCCACAAAATAGAGATTATTCGAGGTTAGCGTCCCATTAACATTGCCCGACAATGAAACCACACCACCAGGTACCAAGGTTAGCGTATCAAGATAGGCATTGTCAGAGAAGAACTGGTGACCCAGTAACTGTGGTTGATAGCCATCCTGAGTAAAATGAGCATTGTAAATTCCTGTCACCAGAACGATATCATAATAGCCATCTGAATTGGTATAAACACTATCTGTAACCGCAGAGGGTGAGGTCTTTTCAAAATAGACTTTTGTGCTGGAATGATCAGATTGATTCTCCAGATAAGCTACACCTCTCACTCTGACAACAGTGGCATCATCTGAGAGGACACCAATTTCAGAGGAAACCACGGATTCTGTGGTATCTGACCCTTGAACAACAAGACCGGTCATCCGGTAATAGTAGGTATCCCCTTCATCTACATCTGTGTCTATGAAGGCAGTGACATCTGTTGCGAATTCCTGATACAAATTGCCAGCCTCAATAGATACATTTGGCGTCATCGCCCTATATAGCTTTAACCCTTCTAAAGACCCCACCATGGGAACGGGTGTTGACCAGGCCAGGTCAATATTGCCAAATGTATCTGAAGAACCACCCAGATTCGCAAAATCACTAAACAGGGTAATAAAGAAGGAATAAACTTCGTTTTCGATATTAAAGGGCGAGGTCACGTCATGAGACCCATCATCGGCCTGGATGTAGTAGTGAATAGTCGTATTGAGTGCTTGTCCAGGAATATTGGCAGTCCATGAATCATTGGCACCAGCCACCATAGGTACTGCTGTGTAATTTGTGCCACCATCGGTAGCATAATAGAGGCTTACATCCAATGCAGTTTGGGTGGTTGAGACTGCCTGGATCTCCACCGTATAAGGTCCGTTGGTATCAATGGTAGATTGCAGCGGTGTATGATCAATCACGATATAGATGAAGTGATAGTTGGCTCCCATATCAGAAATAGTACCGTCTGGATCAGAAAGATTGTCCGTTCCAGCATTTATACAAGGGGATGTGATCAACAGGTCGTAGTCATCGTTTGATGCATCAACAAATTGGGGATCAAAACTAATGTTGGCATAGATATCTGAAGCATCACCATTGGCATTCTGGTCAATCATCTGACCAGCCAGGGGTGGAATAGCGCTTCCGGAGAACAGTGAACCTGCAATGTTGTAGAGATTATTATGATCCAGATTATAATTCTGGATGCTATTCTCAGCATAGATACCGTTTTGAAATCCTTCTATGATATTATTGAATACCGGAATGGAAGTTTGATTAGAAAGATGAACTCCATATGATCCAGATTCAGTAGAGATGAATGTATTATTAAATATCGATCCCGAACTTTGGTTATAACACTCAACCGCGCGTCCTGAGCCTAGGACAAAAATATTATTGTATATTTCAGCTTCTGAATTATCCAATTGTATGCCATATCCATTGGCGGTAGAATAAATTTCATTGTCCCTAATGGTGAGTCCTAGATTTCCAGAAGAGTGGATCACATTTGCACTACCGTTTTGTATGATATTATTATTGACGATTGAGGTTGTATCCCCGGTCAAATAAAACATACGAGCGGAGGAAAAATTTCCTGTTATTCGATTACTATCAATCAAGCAATTATTTTCCAAGTAAAAGCCATAATGCATATTACTCAGATTGAATTCATTATTCCTGATAATAGTATTGCTTTGTGAATAAATGGCAAAATCAAACCGACCAGAACTGGAGGCATCATGCTGAAAGTTGTTGTTTTCTATTCTGTTTATAGCTGACCCGGATGAAAAGGTTCTAATTAAATTTCCTCCTGAGGAGCTACTTGAAGTAATGAACGTATTGTTGGTGATATCGGAGTTTTTTTCGTCGTAAATCGTATATGGACTTCCCTCGCCGCCTTGATAGTGGAAGCGTACATAATTAGAATCAACGAATGCTTCATAACATCTAATGGCAATGTTATTTCCCGAAGATTCACGGAAATCGCTAATCAGAGTGTCTCTTCTAATTATGGAACCAGTAGCACTATTCCCATAAAGTAGATAGTGCGAACCCCAATTATTGCTATGTATTGTTCTCTCAATATGATTTCGGTATATGGTGGAATTATTTGAGGAGTTGAAAGCAACTCCACGTTCATTAATCCTACCTTTAATACGATTTTGCAAAACCAAAGATCCGGGAGAACTGGGGATATAAATTCCCCATTCATCAACTGTTATATCATTCCGAGCGATGTGTATATTAGTAGAGTTAGGAGTCCAAATCCCTCTTTCAGCTCCGGTAACGCCATCAATAGAATTAATAGAATTGTATTCTATCTCACAAGAAGTACAACCATCCGCCCTAATTGCATATGTGGGAACTGCTACAGTGTTATTGGATATGTTTGAGTTCAAGGCATTCTGTGCATAGATCCCATTCTCTCCTGCTACTGCAATATAATTATTTGTCAGAATTAGATCTGTTCCAGATGTAAAATACAATCCGTTGGCTGTAAGACTCAGGGTGCCATTAATGGAGAGATGATCAATCAACGTCCTGCTGGCGTTGTTAGCAATAATTCCATCGCTGGCCCATTCATAGTCCACGTAGGTCAATGTGTTGTCACTCATATTCATTGTGATATTGCCCCAATCTCCAGGTAAAGGTGTGGGTTCTTTGGAGGTAAACAGGATGTGCTCATCAGAAGTGCCCTGGGCAATCAACTGCCCGTCACAGCTTAGACTTGTTCCGGCGGCAAACTTGACGCGTACGCCAGGATTAATGGTCAGGTTCATTCCGTTGGGGATGGTGATATCACCCATGACATAATAGACAAAACTCGTTGACCAGGTTCCAGATACAGCACCGCTTACTTCCATGACCTCACCAGGAATCAGGGTAACGGAATCAAGGGAAGTATTCTCAGCCAGGGAAAGCCCACCCAGTTCCCAGGGTACATAGCCATCTTTGGTCCATTCCACCAGATAGTATCCTGGAGATACATTGATGGAATAGGCGCCTGAATTCTGAGATAAGGTTGAGTCTTCCACCACCATGGATGGCAGGTTATAAAATTTGACTTTAACACCCTCATGAGTACCTACTCCAACTGAATCCTCCAGCAGGACAGTTCCACTGACATTGTATAAGACCTGGCCGAATACGGCACTCATCAGGCTCAGGATGACAGCTAAAGTTTTTAGACTCTTACTCATAAGAACACCTTTTTCATGTTTACTGCTCCATCAGGGAACAGGATGATATTCGTTCTATTATATTTTTATATCTGTCTCGGATCATTTGTAGACAACCATTCCACCAGGCATTTCCGCAATGGGGATACTCTGGTTGTTGGCATCACGAAAATCTGAATTGGCACCAAATCTAATTTCCAACAAAGTCGGTGAATTCAGAGGTTGAAATGTGACCGAAGCAATTCTTCCACTTCCACTGATGCCTGTGGCTAAATCATCCACCAAACCCAGTTCCAGGACCAGGCTATCGTTATACTGTTCTACTCTGGATATCAGACTGGAATTGTTCTGCATCAGGATATCATAAGATTCCTCATGAATCTGATGATTAAAGACATAGGCCTTGGTATGGTCCCATACCAAAGTGATTCGACCCCCGCTCCAATTTTCTACTTCCTCAAGCCATATATCAAACTCACAGGACTCATCGATGGGTATTTCCTGATATGGTCTCGAGAGCCTCAGGGAAGGTCCCTGTACAGCATCTATATAAAAAGGGAAGGCATAATTAATCTCTTGTTCCACACCGCTAAAATATCGCATTCGTATTTCAAATAAATGCCATCCTTCATCCTGAGGAGGGATATACAGTGAGGTGTCCGTCGACCAATCTGAGAAGAAAATGGAATCTATTGTCCAGGTAAATTCACAACTATCCAGAACCGCACCTTGCCAAGAAACAATAAATTCATTTTCAGTTAAAGTATCACCTGGTTGAAATTCAGAATAGACTGTAATTCCAGGTTCTATATAGTATGGGTTATCAGGATCTGTGGGATCCTCATACATGGGTGGGTTGACACTAACGGAGCAAGAGAGGATAAAAAATATCCAACCTGCAAGAAGATAATTTTTCCTAAGCATAGATTCTGCCGATGTACCCCCCTAACAGCCAACGATTCAAGTTTTTCTCCCTAAAATACGTAACTATTAAACTTGAGACAGACTAGTTTAATAATTATTTGCTATATAGCAAATACATGACTATTAATATCATGTTTTATAAAGACATAAGAGATCCTTAAGCTGATCATTTAGGATGGATTTTTTATATAATAATTAAACAATTAAATATGCTCATCAGCTACTATTTTCACTGAATGTCTTAATGAATAGGACCTCGTTCGTAATTGCCTAGCATGAGGCAGATCGATGTTCTATCTTTAAATGCAGAAAGTGATTTATATCACTATATGAATCATCTCTTATGATTCTTAATCAGATGCTTTAATGGGCTATAGTTATATGCGCATCTAACCAGACTAGGTTAAATAATCATTCAGCTGGACTGAGCATGGTCCCAGGAGAATATTTGCTATCAGTTTAATCCAGAGGATTCTCGAGTTTTATCGAAACACCAACCAATAAGGTCTGTCCCGTCTGCCAATCTGTTTCGGAGATATAGTGAATATATGTGATGGGTATTCCCAGAGCTTGTGTAGCATTAATAGTTACCTTCGCAAGAAAGCTGGTTGTACCAGAAATCTGTCCTGTAATATGCATTCGCGGGAAGCGATTATCTATGAGCCTAGAGACGTAATCTGCTCTTAGGAAAAATCCATAGTAAAATGTAGCATCATTTGTAAATGCCAGGCCGTCTCTCCCGATAAACCTGGATTCAACTTGATCCTGCACCATTTTTCGATGTGCAACTCGTTGAAATGTAAACCCAGGTTTCATCTGGAATGCCCCGCCAAGAAACCTCGTCGTAGTCACACCCAGGTTCAGATAGATTAATCCGTAAAAATCAACATAATTTATAAAATCAAGACCGGTTACATCCAGTGAAGGATCTTGGGACATATCGCCAGTGTTGTTCATGAAAGCAAGTTCACCATACAAATTACTATAGCTGAAGGCACCAAAACCTCCCATGCCCCCATTCAACTTGTAATTATCGGTTCCAGAAATCTGGTAACCGTTTGTCATAGCAACAATAGAAGGAATTTGTATTCCAATCTTGAATACTGGTGTGCTAATACCCATTCTCATATAGCCGGCTTCGCCATATGGTCGCCCAGCCAGCTCATTACCCCATTCATACAGAATACCACCGGTATTCCCAAACCTGTAGATTGCCCGATCCAGGGAAATCATCATATCGGTTTTTGTCCAGAATAATTCGGTCGCCAGATAGTCTAGCTCAGGTTGCACAGCTCTTTTACTAAAGGGAATCGCACTATCGAGATGATAGTATTTGTCTTTCTCAAAAATGGTTAATAATAGGGTTCTACCTAATATCCATTTGATCTCTTCGCCTTCAATGATGCTGAATCCCTGAGCAGATTGGCCATAGCGTAATTGGAATAATTCATTCCGCGCTGTTTTACTCCGAATGGCAATAATAATGTCCCCAGGCATGACTGGTTCCAGATTGGTCTCCGTCAAGGCGATATATTCATCTAAGGCATTTTCGACCAGCAGACGGTAGGGTTCATGCTCTATGGTCCAGGCTTGATACCTACGTGAATCTAAATTGAGTTTAGGCGAAGTGTTAGACTGGGCAAGTATTGTCTGACTAGAGATGGCAAGGAGTAGACAAGTGCATAAAGTATATCTTATAGTATCTAGTCTTCTTTTCATGATCATTATCCCGGTTAGAAGTAAATTGAAATTGAGGGGTTAAAATACCAACCCGGTTCCCAGCGGTACGTCTCTTCAGGACCCAGTCGACTATCAAGAAAATCTACCCCAGACCAAAAATATGCCCCTGAAGCACTCACGCTTAACCACTGAATGATACTTCTGGTAGCTGAAAACTGAACGCTTCCAAGTCCCGTTAACCCAAGGTTTAACTGAGACATAAAGCGCCATTTATTTATGTAATTTTCATCCATATCGGTGGCATACTCCGCTCGCAACAAGCCCTGAAGAGCCATCATTTTTTGGGACCTATCCAGGGTAATGAATTCAGCATTTTCATCCTGGTAACCATACACCAGGGAAAAAAGTGTGGTTCCAATAAATATTCTCAACGAACCCAGGGGCATCCCAAACCCAGGTTCATCCTCCGGTTTCCCCACTCTATTCGTAAAACTCCAATAAAGCTGCCCTGAATAATCATTATAGATGATGTGTTCAGAATCAAAATAAGTTATATCACCTTTCGAGACAAAATCCAGATCCTGAAATGAAATAGACCCACCAAAACGGGGTGAATCAAATTTTAATCCACCTCCATATGCCCCATCCAGCGGATGCCCATTACTTATCCCAGGATATGCTGATGGAACGGTTAGATATAAATTGAATACTTCAGTGGTCAGCCCTATGTTCAAAGTTCGTGAGGCATTGACTGGATAGCCTATTTCTTCTCGACCAAACTCAAGATTGATTGCATAGCGAGGTGTTACGCGCAAAATTATTCTAGGAAAGAATCCAAAATCCACCCGTCTATGCGTCCACCAGAATGCATCCCTGCATTGTTTATAATTCCTTTCCTGGAATACGTTTATTATGTCCCCTGTAATAAACCCGGTATCCAGGTTGTTGATATAATCCCATTCATATTTCCGTTCCAGCACTCTCTTGATATCTTTCACACTCATATTGACTAGGACTGTTTTGCTAAGTTCATTGAGTGCACCAGCTCTACTGATCGCATTGACACTGTAAAGGACGGTTCCTCCGGTTTCTTTTTTTACCGCCTTAACCCTCATTTCATCGGTCTCTTGAATTTGAAGGTTAGCCATAGGGTCCATATCGGTTAGCACATCCAGATATTTTTTAAGAAAGTACCTGCTCTGCTCCCTATCTATAACCGCCCACTCTACAATTTGGCCTGGTTCTAGAAAAATATCTTCGTCCTTGTCATAGATCCACTCATCCATAGTCTCATACAACTCTGTATACTCTTGAGGAAAGATCAGGATCGGCATTGACCAAATAATAAGGATCAATAGCTGAAGGATAGTTCTGGGTCTAATCATTATACTGGTACTGCTTCCGGTGTTCTGAAAATTGTTCATATTTGTCCCATACTTTAAAACTGATTTCTTGAAAAGTTTCATTTTCCTTAAATGGTTTTTCAAGTTCAACAAGCCATCTATAATATTTTTTATTTCCACGAATATCTGGGTCTGTCAGCTGTTGATTTCGAATAATACCACCACGCTGTTGGAAACTGATTACTTCGTTAATAATCCCATATGTCACCAATTCAAAGACAAGATTGTTGCTATTTGCCGGCTCCCTTGATAGGAGCTTAATGTCAGGTGGCGGAGGCGTCTTAATGATCACTGAATGCGTCATACCAGGAATTTCCACTC
>Ga0233441_1002062_pt1 | contig 15693 bp, 15 predicted proteins | sample SI_123_September_4_FD_182781 | JGI IMG/M metagenome (GOLD analysis project Ga0233441, IMG submission 182781) | Seawater microbial communities from Saanich Inlet, British Columbia, Canada - SI_123_September2016_135_MG | ecosystem: Environmental > Aquatic > Marine > Inlet | place: Canada: British...
AAAGCGGAATCAGGTTTGGTTTCGTTAGCGTAAAGGATTTAATTAACCTAAAGTTATTTGGGTCTAATATTGTATTTTCAAACTCTTCCATTCTATCTACATACGTAGGGAAAGCTTCCACTACTTCAGGTCTTTTGAAGTTTTCCATTGGGCGTGAGGATAGGACCACATAGTCGTACATGGTTGGTGAAGGAGGGTCAAAGAATTGAGCGCCTTCTGGTGTATACACGGGATATTGGCTGACCTCAGCAAACTTAAGTTTGTTCATAGGATCTAATCCTTCGTTTGTTATAACAAGTTTGGTGCTTAGGTGTTCTACGTTATCCCTCATCCAAAGGTAAGCTTCTGATTTAGGGGTTTGTCTTGCAAACTGTCCGAGCAAGAGTATTGGGAAGTAGGAAACAGAAGCAATGATGAGTAGAACTAGTATTCTTTTAGCTTTGGTGTTTAGGTTGCTGCTAATTTTGTGTAATCCATAGGTGCCATAAAGAATCATAATTGGCAGTACTGGTAATAGCCACCTATCAACCCTTCGGTTACCTAAAGAAAAGAAAAGTACATAAATAATGATGTGCCCTATCAGAAAGATATGTATAGGAGTTTCTGTTTTCTCTTTGATCTTTTTATATATCCCCACAAATGAGAGTGCTGCAAGAAGAGGAGTTACCGTATAGAAAAGAGATGCTAGATACTTATATGGAGAAGAGTCTACGGAGTCTAGAGCCATTCCAGATTCTTTCGTGGCCATTTGCATTACCCGTAAAAAGAAGTCATCGCTAAATATCAGAGCAAAGGGGTTTGTTACTAAAAAGGTTAGGGCTGTTATGAGGATAAACCCAGCAGCAGCACGCCAATCTTTTTTAATAGCAAATATGTATAGAAATAATGGTGCAGTTATTAGTACTGTGATCTTTGTTCCTAGAGCTAATCCGAATAGAAGGGATACTAAAAGTAAATTCAGTTTGATCTTGTTACCTTTAAAGTAGCTGTACAAAGGAATAAATGAGAAGGTTAGGAGTGCTGTAATAATGAGATCCGCATTTGCATAATGTCCATGAACTATTAACTTCCAATTTAGAGCTAAGAAAAGAGCTGCAAATAGAACCCCTTCTTTATTTTTAAATACTTGCTTATATAGCTTTGCTCCTGCAAATACCAAGCTTAAGGAGAGAAAGGCATGCGCTGCACGTACAAGAAGATACATATTTTCCTTTGGGAACGATACATTTAGAAGGTTGTGCGTTTTGCTTGCAGCCATAATTACAAAAGCAAAGAAGTAATTAGGGAAAGCTCCGTATACATATGATATTGGGATTAATTTATAGTAATCATTGTTTTTGATTATGTCTCTAATCTGGAAGGTGTAATAGATTGCAGGTTCAACTATTTCAGGTTCGTCTGCTCTAAAGCTATGGGGAAGACCAAAGTTAAGGCTATAGAAGCGTAGCAGAGTCCCCAATACAAGAATTATAAGTAAGAGGAAAAGTGTTCTTTTATCTTTTAGGAAGTTCATATTAGTTACTGGACAGCAACTCTTTGGTCTTTATCTTGTAGCCTTCAACGTCGGGTTGATCGAAAGCGTTCACATCAAAAAGATTACCTAGAAACATCATTTCAATCATTTTGAATTGCATGAACTCACCGAGACCTTCTTCTTTTTTATCCAATAGCTCAAGTTCCAATGTTGGTACACCTTTTTCTTGTGCAGTAGCTTTTACTGCTCCGTAGATTGCTTCCATGTTTTTAATAGCTTGCTTATCCCCTTTTGAGTCAGCCCATACTAGATTAAGAAACTTATCCTTGGGTCCCCCAACATATAATTGCCATACGGAATGCAGATCTATAGAGCCTACAGTTACAGTTGGTGTAATTCCCTTTCCATCTTTGCCAATACTCTCTCCTAATAGCTGTCTATACCATTTTCCTAGAGATTCTAGTTCCGGATAGAAAACGAAGGTATCGTTAATTGTTTTTCCTTTTTGAAAACTTTCAAAGGCTAGAATTGCGGACATTGCAGGAAGGTTATCTTCTATCTGAGGTGATAATCCTGCAGTCTGCATGGTTTGTGCTCCTCTAAGAAGTCTTTCTATATCGACCCCTAAACATGCCAAAGGAAATAATCCAACTGGTGTGAGTACTGAGAAACGTCCCCCCACGGTTGGATGTATGAGAAGAGACACTCCCTCCTCTTCGGACTCTAGCCACAAAGGAGAACCTTCTGTGCTTATCACTACAATACGTTCCTTTAAGTGAGTCAGTTTCTTTACAAGCTCGAAGTTTGTTTTTGTTTCTAATGTTCCTCCTGATTTGCTGGCTATACTTATTACAATTTCTTCAGGATTTTTAATTTGCGCTAGTAATGTAGTTAGTTTCTCAGAAAACTCAGGTCCATTTGTGTCCAAAAAGATAGCTTTTGGGAATCTCTCTGGTTCTAGTAAATCAAAGTGTCCAAATAAGGCATCGTAAATTGCTTGTGGCCCTAATCCTGCTCCTCCAATTCCTATATGAACTACATATTTTAGATTTTCAGTAACTAAGGATCTCTTCATCTCCATTACTGAAGAGAGTATTTCTTCATCAAAAGGAAGATTTATTGAACCCTCGGGCTTTTCATACCCTTTTTCGTCAAAGATCTTTTTAAGAGTTTCAATGTAGGGTTGCAATTCAGAAAACCCGTCCTGGAGGGATTCCTCGGTTATTTGGCTGTTTTTATAGTGTAGTTTCATGGGTTAAGTATACCCTGCAAATTTGTGTTGAGCATAGATTATAGCTATGATTTCTACACAGCACTTGCTGAGTATTTAGTTGTATTCGGAGAAATATGGGATTATTAGATTCTTTAAAAAACCTATTCGGAGGCAATAAATCAGATGCTGCACCTGCAGCTCCTGAAATGGACGCCCCCGTAACTCCAGAAGCCCCTGCACCAGAGATGGCTGCACCCGCTCCTATGGGAGGAGAAATGGGTGGAAGCATGGATGCTGCACCTGCAGCCCCAGAGGCTCCTGTTGAACAACCTCCGGTTGCTTAGATATACAACTCGGACTTATTAGAAACCAGCTGCCCAGCAGTGTTTTGGGCAGTTGAGTTTTTCTATTGGTAGAATTATGGTGATATGACTTCTAACAGCTTTGATACCCCTATGATGAAGCAGTATCTGGAGATTAAGAAGCAACATCCAGACTGTATCCTTTTTTTCAGACTTGGAGATTTCTATGAAATGTTTTTAGATGACGCCAAACTTGGCGCTGATGTATTGGATATAACTTTAACCTCCAGATCGAGGGGAAGAGACGGTCGTATTCCCATGGCAGGTGTTCCCTATCATGCTGTGGAGTCCTATTTAGCAAAGATGGTTAGAAACGGTCACAAGGTAGCTATCTGCGAACAGGTTAGCGAACCTAATGGTAAGGACTTAGTGAAAAGAGAGGTAGTGCGAATTGTCACCCCTGGAACAGTGCTTGCTGAAACATCCTTGGAGAAAAAAGAGAATAACTACATATTAAGTGTTAACTATATAAAGGATAGGTTAGCTGTTGCCGCGGCTGATATCTCAACAGGTGATTTCAGAACCACACAGTTCAAAACTAAAAATATAGAGGCAGTTTTGCTTAATGAGTTAGCTAGGTTTAGACCTGTGGAATGTATTCTCTCGGATGAGCTATATAACGACAAAGATTTATTGAAGATCTTAAATTCTACACAAGACATAAACATCTATCCCTTTTCAGACTGGGAGATCTTTTATGATGCAGGAGGGACACATTTAAAGAGACATTTTGATGTTAAGACATTGGCCGGGTTTTCGTTAGACGGCAAACCCCATGCTCAAGCGGTATCTTCTGCCTTACTTGGATATCTAAAGCGCACTCAAAAGGATCGTGTTGGGCATCTAAAGAATATTAGCTATTACAGCCCAGAGGGACATGTGGTTCTAGATAGATCTACTATAACGAATCTTGAACTTTTCAGAACAATTCGTGAGGGCAAACGTAGAGGTACTTTAATAGATGTACTAGATAGAACATCTACCCCAATGGGAGGAAGATTACTTCGGTCCTGGTTACTTGCTCCACTAATGGAAAAAAAGACCTTACAACAAAGATATGAGGCAGTTGATGCCTTTCTTTCAAAAAGAGCTCTTAGGAATTCTCTAAGGGAAACTCTGTCTGAATTGGGAGATATTGAGAGGATTCTTTCTAGATTGGCAACGGGCCTTGGAAATTCCAGAGAACTTATTACTTTAAGAGATTCTTTAAAGAAGGTGTTTGGGTTAAAGAAAGACTTGAGCAAAGTTGATTCTTCTTTAGTAGCAAATCTTTCCAAGGAGTTTGGTAAGGAATTGAAGCAGATATCTTCCCTAATTGAAAAGACCATTGTTGATGTTCCTCCTCACTCTGTTCGTGAAGGAGGTTTTATTTTGGGAGGTGTGCATAAGCGTCTTGATGAACTACGTAAGAAAATGGACAAGAGTAAGGATTGGCTTGTCGAGCTTGAAGCCTCAGAGAGGAAAAGAACAGGAATCTCTACCCTTAAGGTTAAGTTTAATAAGGTTTTTGGATATTACATTGAGATAAGCAAAGCGAATTTAGATTCCGTGCCAGAAAATTATATGAGAAAGCAGACAATGGTTAATGCGGAGCGCTTCATTACGCCAGAGTTGAAAGAGCATGAGGAGATTATTCTAATAGCTGAAGAAGAAACAATTGCGATTGAATACCAATTGTTTTTAGAAACTGTTGAGAAGTTACTTTCTGATGTAGAGATGCTACAGCAAACTGCGCATGCTGTAGCTACTCTAGATGTTCTAATAAACTTTGCTCATATTGCCGAGAAGAACAAATATGTTCAACCAGAAATTGTAAGTTCTGGTGAATTGGTAATAAAGGATGGAAGACACCCGGTAGTTGAAACCTTGCTTGATGATACTGATTTTGTCCCAAATGACACTGTTTTGAACCATTCGGATCATCAGCTATTGCTTGTTACAGGGCCCAATATGGCCGGGAAATCGGTTTATCTTAGACAGGTGGCATGTAAGAGTGCTATCAAGGCAGGAGACTATTTAAGCATTGAAGATAGAAAGAAACTTTTTGAGGATTTAGAAAATACAAAGACTGAATACACTTGCCCTCACGGGAGACCGGTGAAGCTTGAGTTAAGTCTTAATGAATTAGCCAGAATGTTTAAGAGAAAGTAATTTAAACATAAAAAGACCCCGCTGTTAATTGTTCAACAGTGGGGTCTTTTAGGTTCTTACTAAGAGGGGTTCCTATTCCTCTGTTCTGAATATTTGATTAGCGTCTAGTCCAGGGGAAAAGCGCTGATCAGATTCATGTCCGAAATGGCGGACAAGGCAGAAACCAACAGGTGGACGTCTGGCATCAGGTTCCAATCGAACTCATTGATGTTTGTCCAGGCGATTTCAGGGTTGATCATTTCACCCTCTTCCAGTTCCTGTTCTTCGTATGCAACGAAGTCGGTCAGGTCGCTATAGAAGTGACCGTCAATGGGAGATTCCCAAGAACGATCGCCGCATGCATGGATGCCGCCAAGTTGTTCGATGCGCACACCAGCTTCTTCAGCTTCTTCGCGGTGGGCGGTATCGATGGCAGCTTTGCCTTTCTGTCCCCAACCACCAGTACCACCTTCAACGGTGACGCCGGGGCGGAACACGACACGGTCGCAGGTGAATCCCGCGCGGTCGGTGATTAGAACACCTTCTTTCTCGAGACGCTCTTCAGCCTTCACGAGAGATTCTTTGGCAGCCTTGTTCTCAGCAATGACTTCGTCAACGGTTGAACCGTCGTACAAGCCTTCACCGAAATCTTCGGGTTGAGCAACATATTCCTGCTCATTACCAAAGCGATCCAGATAGGTATTGTCTTCACGGAGCAAGAAACGTTCATGCATGTTGGGGCGATACTCACGCATCGTACCAATTTGCACACGACCATCGTCAGGGTGGCGACGCACCATGATGGAGAATCCACTGGGGGTACCAGCGATGCGGCCATCAATTTTGTGCACGGCACCGTTGTGACGAACATGATGTTCGTACTTGATTTTGGTCGGCACTGCTTTGCCCTTCGAGGCCTTCCACTCGCAAATGTATTCGAGAGTGGTCTGGCCGAAGTTGGGGTTCATCCAGCCTTCTACGCCGAGATCATCGGTGCCAACAGGTTCGGTTGAACCATCAGGGAGAACTTGTTCCCAGTTACGGCCACTTTGATCCCAAGCTTTCCATACCGAAGCCGGAATGGCTGAGCGGGGGAAAGAGAGGTTGGATTTCGGCAGAGCTTCACGTTCTTCAACAGCAACTTCTGAGACGTTCTTATTCTTACGCATTGTTCTAATTACTCCAGTGTGCGTTTTACTGCACATGGTGCAACTGGCAACGATTCATCATCGTTTGACCAAGAGCAATTGACTAGAACAAGCCAGATTCATCATCTGGTCTTTTGGGACTTATTGGTAGGAACCAGTCCCATTAGCCTGATGCGATTCACAGGCTATTAAGCATCTAACAATTCAGACAATGGCTTTGTCTGAGGTTTTACTTGAGGAAATTCATCCCCGTATACGGCAAGAAAGTGTCTCCATGCGCGCATAGTAAAAACTTCTCGGAACATTGAACCTGCTTCGGTTCCCATGTCGGCCAAGTTCGCATTCAGATGCTTTGCAGCTTCTTCTAGCGTAAAAGCCATCGGTTGGGAAAACAGATCTTCTGCTTCGAGCAATGAGAGTTCGGGATATTCTTCCCGTTCGCCATATTCCTGTTCCACTTTCGCTGTAATGAGTAATTCACGTAACGCCTCAATGCCCATATGCTTGGACAATGTGACCACAATTAAGTGATCTGACGTATCGTTCATAAACTCGGCGGTATTCTCATGAACAGGGCCTCCCATTGGTTGGTGCTTAATGCTTTTTACAAGCGCTTCAGCACCGGAGTTCCCTTCTGCTAAGCCGGGGAAATCACGACGAAGTAGTGTCCATCCAGCATCGCTGGGGTGGTCACCAATGTCCCATCCGCGGGAGAATTCCACGAATTTGTTTTGGACGGCGAGTTGGTACTTGCTTCTCGCAAGGAGATACCAGTCGAAGCCGCCCCCATTAAGTTTAGGTGATCGTACGAGTACCATAGCGCACGCAGTATCCGGACCAAAGCGAAGGGTATGTTCGCCCTTTTTTCTGGTGATTGGATTCCAAGTACGAAATGTTACCCAAGCAACACTCAGTTTTGTGTTTACTTCAGAGATATATTCAGCCACCTGTTTGATAGGTGCACTAAATTGAAACTGAATGTCTCCAATGTTGCGACCAACACGTTGGATCGCCCCATCGAAATTTTTGAGCCGAAGGTTAATTTGGCCCAATAGAGCATTTTCCCAGCCTTTGATTTTCCGGGTTATTGCTAACTCAGCTAACCATGCAGGGTCAACTCCTTTACCGTGCTTTTCAGCACCTTTGAAAGATGATGACATTGTTCACTTCCTCCTCCCGCAATTAACGGGTAGTTTGGGTGATTTCCCTTCTGCAGCTAACAGATAGGGTTTATAAGATATTAAATTATCAAGGTATTAGAGTAAAAACTCGTTGCCGAGCATTACTAGAGGTTATTATACCGGGGAAACACTATTTAGTCAAACTATAGGTTAGAGGAGTGTGCTGATGTTTTTTGTGCCACAAACATGGTATCTAAGCACGTCACCATAGTCTTCTATGGAATTTATATTCTTAAAATATCCGCCTGCTGTAGTCATTTTGAAGCCTATACCATCATCAATAAGGGCTTGAATGGCGTCAACAAGCTGAAATTCGCCATTTTGATACTTTTCAGAGTCTTCTTTTAAGGCAGCTAGTTTGGAGAAAACCTCTGGTGGTAGGGTTAAAGGGCTGTGAACAGATTGATGCGTGTCTGCTTTAAACATATCTTCAGTCATATATGTGAAGCCTTTTACGCTTTCACCATCTGTTTCTACTGCCCAGTTACCAACGTACTTATTTGATTCTATGTTTGGAAGAGCAACAATATGCGGGTTTTGAAATATTTCTACATCGAGATTATCTAATTCTGGGTGAAATATGTCTGGAAACATTAGGATGAAATTACTATCGCCTATTTCTTCTTCAAACATTAATAAGGCAAATCCGATTCCATTAATTTCTTTTTGTACTTTGTAGTGGATTTTACAAGTTCCTTTGTATCCTCTATCAATGCTTTCTTGGACTACATCATAGAATTTTTCTTCCAGGACAATACATACATCTGTCACGCCTACTTTTTCTAGGAATTTTAGAGTGTGGTCAATTATCAATTCTTTTCCGTCTATAGGTAGCAGTGTCTTTGGTAAGAAATCACTAAGAGGCTTCATTCTGTTACCTTTGGTTGCTGCGGGTATTATTGCTTTTAGAGTTTTAGTTTTTGACATGGCAGTATGTTTATTTTACATTCAAATGGAGAAAAGAAAAATCTCCCGTAGGGCATTACGGGAGATCATTTATCTTTTCTTTTTTATTTAGTGCAATTTTCCACGGACATGTAAGTTGATTGCAGCATTTTTTGCCGCCTCACAGTAATTGTCAGGGAGTTGCACGTGGTCCAAAGACATCAGGGGAAGGGCTAAACGGATTTTGTCGAACTCTTCATCTTCTTTGGGTGCTTCCAGTGGTGGAAGTTCGTCCATTCTGGTAGCCACAACGATTGGGACGCGAATCCCTTTAACATTGCGGGCGCGATTCAGCCAGACTTCCAGAGTGTCCGTTTCAGTCTCGGGGTTGTTAATCAGGCGGACAACTTCCCCTCCAAGCTCATCTTTGACCTCAGCCGTAATGGCTTCTGCCCAGGTCATTCCCTTCTCCCAGTAGCCGCCTGCTAATGAAGCTGCGTACTGTTGCATGAAGGTACGCCATTGAAAACGAAGATGTAAGTAGGGTTCTTTTCCCACAAATTCAATCGTTGCAATGGATAGGCTTGGCGCACGTTGAATTGTGCCTGCCATGTGTGGAACAGGAATAGTGGATTTAGGATCATCCGCTACTCGTAGTACCTCAGGGCCTTCATTGATGTAGTGGCTGGTGTGGGACACATAGTCCTTTCCATGTTCATCCTGTTTTACAACACAGAGAACACCCACTTCACCGTATCCGTTCGCACTGATGATGCGGCCTTCAACAGGATCCCATCGCCAATCAACGGTATCGGGGGCTACTGGAGTACCTTTACCGTCCAGTAGACCAAGACGCCTCGCTTCACCCAGAGTCATGTGTTTCTCAGGCTTGGGTAAAAGCGCCGGATAGTTCTGTTTCTTGATTCCTAAGGCATCCCAGATGAGCGGGAAAGCTCCTGGTCCTAGCACTTCAGGAAGATTCAAAACGCCGGGTTTAACATAAAATACTTTTTCCATTACTCCAACACCTCTTAAAGGGGACAAATCCTGACAAGTCATTATGTAAGGTTTGCTGTTGGTACCACGTCTTTGTGGTATTGAGTAAAATGATATTTGCTTCTGATTTCGAAGCTGATCAAATCTTTATGATCAGGCGACAGTATAACACTATAGGCTTATATTAGCAACGAAAAATCCCGCCATTCTTTAAGTAAGAGCGACGGGATTTCTGTTTTTCTAGTTAAGTGTTTTTTTTAGTTCTTTCCAGGGCGGTTTTGTATATTCAGCTAACTTTTCTAACCACTCGGTTGCCATAAATCTAGCAGCCTTATCATGATCACTGTTTAGCCAACCAGCCTTGAAAGGGATTCTGTCAAAGCCTGAAACATAAGATGAAAAAATTGCATCCATCTTTTGCAGGCTCAGAATCTTTGTCGACTTAACTGGTGTGTGGGGATGCGTCTCCCTTAACACCTTGCGCAGGTCACCTTCGTTTAGGGTGTCTGCTGTTTCACAGTAGTATATATAGACCCATACATTCTGTGGTGAAGCGGAGTTATCTTCTCTACCTGGAACTGCTACTTGAATCACTTTTGCATTGGTTGTTTGCTCAAGTAATCCCGGCATGTTGCGGTGGAGAATTTCGATAACGGCTTCTTCATCTGACAAGCGGGTTTCAGTTCCGGAATCAGGATTATATTTTGCAAAGGATCCCCTTTCATCCATAACCATGAAACCTCTAGGAAAATCGGTTTGTAAGCCGTCTGCTGCTCGATGAGTCTGACGCAGTGCAGTTTGAAAACCTTGGCTTGTTTTGATGAGGGGAATTACCAAGACAGTATCACCGATAGAATATCGCTTCTTCTGTTTTTTAGTCTGGTGTTTCTCCCCATAAGGCTTTTGGCAAACATAGGTGATTTCAATCAAGTTAACATCGGCAACGTACCAGATGTTTGAAATACTCAAGATTTCCATATCACCAAGCTGCTTCGCCTTACCAACTGACACAGGCCACTGAGATTGGGGGATGCCCAAAAGATCAAATGACTTCTCTAAAAGTGCCAGACGTTCCTTTCTGCTTTGCGGAGGGTTACTCCAGAGCTGCAGAACCTGCTCTCTTAGGCTGTGCATGTTTTGCATAGCGTTACGCATTTTATTAGACATTTTTATCTTCTGTATGTCTTTATACAGTGCTATCTCATAGTATTTTATGAGTAGCGCTTAAAGGATTTTACACGTCTTTGTGTAATGTCTAATTATACCCCATAGTGTGCATGGGGTCAAATGAGAATATATAGGAAAAGGCCGTCACAACAAGAAATCCCTGGTACTTTTTAAGTTCCCAGGGATTATTTATTATTAAACATATCCAACACCTTTTAGGTCTGCATACAATTTAGTGTCTTTACTAAAGTTGCTGCTGTTGGCATCACGTCTTTGTGATGTTAGTTTTTGATCGTCATCTTCTGGTCGCGATACACGGGGTGTAGCGCAGTTTTTCCGAGGTCTGGTCGTTCAAAGACGCTATAGTCAAAGTCTTTTTCGACTTCAAGCATCTGAGCTCCCATTCGGGATAACGTTTCCTCGTAGTTGGGATTTGGAATGCTCCCAAAAAGCATTTTTATTCGGTCATGGTTGCATACTGCGGTTTTCATGGAAGCGATGTTATCGGTGGGGATATAAACAGGGGGGTCGTCTGCTATTGCTAGCGGGTTCCCCGTCAAATCTCCAGCGACTTTGTACACCAGCACTGCCAATTCGTTCAAGCTCATACTGTGCTCCGGATCTGGGCCGACGTTAATCGTGAGTCCCTGATAGCGAGGAGTGATTATTAGCTCTAATAGAATGTCCCTTATGGTTTCCCAAGGGCTGTAGGCGCGTTCTTGTGTGCCATCTCCATGAATAATGATTGGTTTTCCATGTAACCTAAGGTTTAGCCACATTGCCACAACACTACGGGCGGGGTTGTTATATTGCTGTCCCATGCCCACTACGTTGTGAAGAACAATGTTCACCCACGGTATTCCATGGCGTTCCATGCTCATCATCATGACCTGTTCTGCTTGAACCTTTGCCATTCCGTAAGGAGTCATTCCTCCAATTAAGTCATCTTCCCTGTAGCCTATGGCTGCTTTATGTAGATCCATGTTGACTGGTTCATACCTAGCCATAGAGGAAAAGTTGATAAATCGGGTTGCTCCCGCGCGGATAGCTGCAGCTACGGTTGTCACGGTTCCAACTGAAACACCTTCTGTTACCAAGCCCATTAGCAAATGGCTATTGGCATCATAAGCAGGTGCAGCAGTGTGAACAATAATCAATTGTCCGTTGCCTGCCTCTTTGGCTACACGCATATACTTTGCAAGTTGCGCAATGTTTGTTCGTGTAGCAAGTTCAAGCTCCCACCAGTTTTTGCCTTTTGCAAAGAGTGGTAGGTTCTCTTGGTATCCCGTTGACATATTATCTACGCCAAACACAGGGAAACCTTGTAGTTTAAGAGAAGCTGCGATCAGACTTCCGATAAACCCTGCAATGCCAGTAATAAAGATTGCCGGCATATGTGAATTTCTAGTGTTCATGTAAACCTCCTTATTTATAGGTTTCACTAGAGCGGTGGGATTATATAATGAAGTAGGTTATGGGTCAATACTATAGGCCTAGCTCACTCGCTTATCATCTTTACGACATCTCCTAAACTGATGCCTTTCTCTTGAGACCAGCCTGCATTCACTTCCAGCACAAATTTAGCGTTTTTATCAGGTTTATATGTTATGCAAAGGGCCTGTAGTTTACCCGTTTTATCACAGGAGGGTACATTTTCCTCTATATGAACTATTCGATTGTCACTAGAGATCCAGATTATATCTAAAGGTATATAGGTGTTTGCCATCCAGAAGCGATGTTTATCCTCGGTGGGGAATACAAAGAACATACCTTCTTCCGGTCCAAGATAGTCTTTATACATTAAACCTTTTGCTCTTGAAGTGGTACTGTTTGCAACCTCCACATATACAATATGTCCGTTTATTTCAACAGAAGCTGGATTGTATTCTCGCCCTTTCTTAATTGTATAGAGAGCAAAGGCTGTAAATATTATTGTTGCGAATAGTGTTGCTAGTATTACTGTTTTTGCCATGCTTTGGGCAATCCTTTCTGACCCTTGTAGTATACATAATCTTAAAATTACTGTTAATTTGTTATTATTTAAAGATGACTCGTGGTGGATGGAAAATATTAATTTGGATTGTAGCTATAGCTCGTGCGCTCTTTCCTTTCATAATTTTTAAATTCCCTTTTCTTGCTATTTTTTTGAATCTTTTTCTTGATGCTCCTGATGGCTTTATAAGCTACAAATCCGGCTGGAAATGGAAGCGTTATCATGTGTATGACAAAATTGCTGACTGGTGGTGGTACTTGTTCATAGTCTTTTACTCTTCTTCTCTTCCAATATTTCCAATAATTCTCACACTTTTTGTGATTAGATCTATCGGACAATTTTATAGTGCATATACAAAGAATGAGAAGATGCTTTTATATACACCAAATATCATGGAATACTATTTTGTTTTTTATTTAATTAGTACGAAATTAGCTGGATTAACAGTAGAAATGCTTTCTCCATTCAATTTGATTTTGCTTCTGGTAGCCGTTATAGTGTCCATCTCACAGGAGTACCGGATTCATGTGAAAAAATCATATTTTGCAAACTCTGTGTTTGGTCTTTCCATCAATTGGGAGGATAATGAATCTACTGATGAGACCGGTATTTTGCTATAATCCGGTGGTTTACTATGAGTATTGATACAAGCGACATTAAGAATATTCCCCAACATGTAGCTTTAATAGTGGATGGTAACAGGCGCTGGGCTAAGCGTCGAAGTTTACCTACATTAGAGGGTCATAGACGAGGTGTTGATAACGTTGAAAAGATCTTTGATCTTGGAAGATCTATGGGTATAAAATATATGACTGCTTGGGTTTTTTCCACTGACAACTGGAATAGAGATCCTGCAGAAGTTAAATATCTTTTTGAACTATTCAGAGAACACATCAAAAAATACCGAAAAAAATTTATGAAGGAAGAAATACGTTTCATACACTTGGGTAGAAAAGATCGCGTTGATGAAGATATCCGTGAGCTTATAGAGGCATTAGAGGAGGATACGAAGGATTTCACTAACCAGACCATATGTCTTGCACTTGATTACGGTGGAAGAGATGATCTTATTCGAGCCACAAAGAAGATTGTTGAAAATGGAGAAGAAATAACAGAAGAAAATATTGATAAGAATCTAGATACCGCTGACGTGCCAAACCCAGATTTGATAATTAGAACTAGTGGTGAGCTTAGAATGAGTGGTTTTCTTTCTTGGCAGTCCTCATATTCAGAATTTGCATTTCCAGAAACCCCTTTCCCCGCTTTTAAGGAGGAACTGTTTGTTGAGGCAATAAGAAATTATTCAGAACGAGATAGAAGATTTGGAGGTAACTCCAAAAATGAGAAGAAATATCTTAAGAAATAACTTTTGCATTAATTTCAAGAAATCTTATAGAAGAGGGTCGCTTGTTTCGTTTTTCCCTTTAAAGCTATCTGATTGAACTTTTAGAAGTCCTACCTTTTTGAGAAAATCAATTATTTTTTTCATGTTGAAATTATACAACTAAAACGCTAAGGTGCGGTTCTTTACTTTCGCACCTTGTTTTTGAATTTTTTGTAACCATCATTCGCCTATTAAATACCAGCTACATCATTTGTAGCTGTACTGAGGGCATTATTATGAGCTGTATTTAACAGCCTAGTAACATTATAGGGTGATAATAACGGAGGATTTTATTTACCGTGTATGGGGGAGATTTTGTGTATAAAAGGAAAACAACCTCCGAGATTAGTTTCGAAGGTTGTTTGTGGTTCCAATAATTACTACATTTTAGCGCATCATATTCCACACGGATGTGGTGGATTGCTCCATGTAGTAGGTCTTGTCGATCAGGTTCTCGCTAAGGGTCCAGTTTTGGTAAGGTGCATGGACGTTGTACACAGTCCCAGCGAGGTTGAACTGGATTTTGTACAAATTGTAGCCAGCAGGGACACTTCCAGTATATTGCCCTGCTCTATCCAAGCCTCCCAAGTGTTAGTCACGTTTTGAATATTTGGCTTGGAAGAATGTTCCGTAGCCCATTCCCATAATGTACTCAAAGATACCAAAGAGGATACCAGTTACTATTAGTGCCCAGTCTGGAAAATTAAGTTGGGTTGCTACAAGGAAAACACCTGTTCCCAAAGCTATAACCCAAAAGAGTTTTGGGAGTAAGGTGTCTTTCCACTCTACTTTTTTCTCTACTTTTTTCATTTATGCCTCCAATTTTCAAACACCACATTAGTGTTTGTATTAGGGTTGTATTATATTTTAAGTTCGGAAACCTGTCAAATGCTATAGGATACATGGCTCCCCCGGGTGGACTCGAACCACCAACCCTTCGATTAACAGTCGAATGCTCTACCATTGAGCTACAGGGGATCGCTACTAAAGAGGATCGGAGCTATGCTAACACAGCTAATTCTCCCCTTCAACACTGTCTTTATCTATGTTGAAGAGTCCTATCACCCCAATGAGAACAGTGAGTGTTAGAAACCAAAATGGCATATTGATTGGATACTCAAAAACTCCCGAAAGAACTTCAATTATAAGTGGCAATGTTAATGCGTGGATTCCGACCTGGTAGTATTTCGAGTACTTCATTCGAAGTCCCCTCAGATTTCCTACAGCAAATAGAACAAGTGCTACTACTAATAAGAAAACAAGTCTAAATCCGAAATAGTAAACAATGGTGCCTAATAGTGCCACTGCAAGTACTATGTAAGGGATTGCGTCAATGAAGGGACGTACCTCATTTAGAAGGCCTTTGATATCTTCAGCCCCAAAGGTTCCGTTCGGAAACTCGTCTAAGGGGTATACCTCGATCTTGTTACTGCTTTGTGCAAGGATATTTGATTTGTTTACTAAGAAGAGAGTGTCGTATCTTTCCAAATCATCTAGTGTGCCTTTTGAATCAAAAACCAGAAGGTTTCTTGGTACTTCCTGCCCTTCTTCCATAGTTGATTCAAAACCTTCCTCAGGTGTTTGAAAGATATATGGTTCTGGCTGGTTTATGCTTACTTCCCCATCTTTCACAGTTATTTCTAAATCATCAGGAAAAGAGTCAACTACTGTTGTCTCTACAGCTTTTAAGCTATCCCCCAAATCCGTCATTATTGGTTTAACTAATCCAGAAAATGCTACCAAAGAAGAAATTAGGGCTA
>Ga0233441_1002063_pt1 | contig 15689 bp, 15 predicted proteins | sample SI_123_September_4_FD_182781 | JGI IMG/M metagenome (GOLD analysis project Ga0233441, IMG submission 182781) | Seawater microbial communities from Saanich Inlet, British Columbia, Canada - SI_123_September2016_135_MG | ecosystem: Environmental > Aquatic > Marine > Inlet | place: Canada: British...
TAGCTCACCTCTGTCAGATGGTACAACTTCCACAGCTTTTTTGACCACATCGTTTGGGTAGAAGTACAAGCCTGTAACCGCATAGTTGCTTTTAGGATTGATAGGTTTTTCTTCAATACTAAGTGCTTTGCCAGTACTATCAAAATCAACCACGCCATAACGCTCAGGATCGTGCACATGGTAGCCAAATACGGTTGCCATGTTTTTATCCTTTGCATTTGATACGGCATTAGCTAGCATGTCAGTCATGCCGTGGCCATAATAAATATTGTCACCTAAAATTAAACAAGCATCCTCATTACTAATAAAGTCTCTACCTAAGATAAATGCTTGTGCGAGGCCATCAGGAGATGGTTGTACAATGTATTCAAACTTCATGCCAATATCAGAGCCATCACCCAGAAGCTGTTCAAATCTTGGCAAATCTTCTGGTGTAGAAATGATAAGCACCTCTTGAATACCAGCCAACATTAAAACCGATAAAGGATAATAAATCATTGGCTTGTCATAGATAGGCATCAGCTGTTTTGATACAGCCTTGGTAAGGGGGTATAGGCGCGTACCTGAGCCACCTGCTAGGATTATTCCTTTCATGTTGTAGATTATATTCTAAAAGCCAGTAAGCCATATTTTATTCGCGTATATAATATTGTATGTAAATATTATATTAAGAAATATGCTGAACTATCTGAAGGAAATTTTATATCTACTGAATGACGACCGTAAAAAAATTCCTTGGATGGTGGTAATTTTCCTTTTAGCTTCTTTTGTTGATCTAATAGGTTTGAGTCTTATTGGTCCTTATATAGCATTAATCATAAATCCAGATTTTTTACCCAATAAGGAGCTCCAATTTTTTTTGAAATTTACAGGGGCAGAAACTACAAATAGTTTTATTTTGATCTTAGGAATTGGCTTAGTTATAATTTTTTTAATAAAAGCTATAGCTGGTATTCTAATAAACAAAAGTATTTTGCGCTTTGCATTTAATAGAAGCATGAATCTGCAAGTTGATCTAATGAGATCGTATCAAAACTTACCCTATACTAATTATTTAGATAGAAATAGTTCAGGATATTTACATGTATTGCAAAAACTGACAGATTTGTATCAAAGTGTTATTCAGTCCACGTTAAAACTCATAAGTGAGAGTATTGTAGGGTTGGCAGTGCTTGTGTTCTTGTTTATGGTAAGTGGACCGGCTTTAGGCATTCTAGCTGTTGTTCTCGCTGCCGCTATATTTGCGTATGATATTTTTTTTAAAAATAAAATTAATCAATCTGGAATTTTAGTAAATAAATACTCGATTCAAATAGTAAAAGGCATACAAGAGGCCATGAGTGGGTTTAAAGAGATAAGGGTCTTGCATCGAGAAGAGTACTTTTATAGCAAGGTGAAGAGTGGTGCTTTTGGATATTCGAAAGCAATGGAAGAATTTCATTTTATATCTGCAATACCAAGGTATTTAATCGAATTGATGCTTGTGGTATTTTTAGTACTTATGGTTGTTAGTGCACTTATAATCGATAATAATTTAGAAGCTCTAATTCCTGTGTTAGCAGTGTTTGGTATGGCTGCTTTAAGATTGCTGCCATCAGCTAACATGCTAATTGATGGGATAGCAAAGTTACGTTATGCTAGAAATAGCATATCCATACTATATAAAGACTACAGGTCTTTTGTAAAAAATCAACGAAAGATAGGTAAGAATAACGCCTTTCATAACAATAATATTGTGAAGTTTAACAGTCTTGTAGTTCAAAATATAAATTATATTTATCCCGGAACTATAAAGCGCTCTTTGAAAGATGTATCTTTTCAAGTTAAATCAGGGGAGTCAATAGGGCTTATTGGAGCATCTGGCTCCGGAAAGACTACTCTAGTTGATGTGTTGCTTGGGCTGCTTCCCCCTGTTTCAGGTGAAATCATATTTAATGGCGACTGCATGCAGAATAATCTAATAGAATGGCGATCTAACATTGCCTACCTTCCCCAACAAGTATTTTTAACTGACACCAGTCTGAAAACTAATGTGGCCCTAGGTATTGAGCATGACTCTATAGACATGGACAGACTTAATATTTCTCTAAAACAGGCCCGTTTATCTGATTTAGTTTCTGATTTGCCTAATGGTGTTGAAACTATAATTGGTGAGAACGGTGTTAAACTCTCCGGAGGCCAACGGCAGCGTATTGCCTTGGCAAGGGCTTTTTATCATGAGCGAAATATCCTTATAATGGATGAATCTACTAGCGCATTAGATAATGAAACAGAAGAGGAGATTATTGATGAAATTAAAAGATTAAAAGGCGTGAAAACATTAATTATTATAGCCCACAGACTTACAACACTGCAGCATTGTGATCGTATATATAGACTTGAAAAGGGTAGAATTGTAGAGTGTTCGACATATCAGGATATTATTAACAATGATTTTAAAGTATCAGTTCGATAACAAAATATCACCTATGATTTGCCTAGATTTTGACGGCGTTTTGTTTGATACGGCAAAAGAGGCGTACATTGTAGCTAATGAAGCTTACTTTGGTAAGGATGTAGAGAATTATGCGCAATTTTTATTATTACGCCCATTTGTTGTTAGTGCCTGGCAATATCTTTTGATTTTTGACTTAATCTCTAAAAATATGAATAATGAAGTGCTCTTGAAAAACTATAAACAGCAATCTATGTTTAAACCGACAAGTAGAGATATAACTTTTGAAAAAAAATTTAATAGTGTTAGAGAAAGAATGATTCATGTAGATAAAAGTAGATGGCTAAAACTTCATGAGCCATATGATTTTTTTCGACTCATTAAGCCAATGTTGATTAAATGCCCGCAATATTTTCAAATTGTTTCTACCAAAAGCAGAAAATTTATTTTAGAATTGCTACTTGATCAGGGTGTATTTTGGAATGACATTCAGGTGTTAGATAGGGATAATTTTAAAGAGTGTGGAGAGTCTAAGGCCGAGGTGTTAAAACGCTATTTCAACACAATGCCCGTTCTTTTTATAGATGATAGTTGTAAGCATTTAAATGAAGTGGAGCTTTTAAGTAATGTTGAAGTTATACCTGCAAACTGGGGGTATATTGAAACTAGCAATGTTGAAGATAACACTAGTTTTGCTGTAACAAAAATCGAAAATTATTTGAGAGATATATGCCATTCTTACTAGAAGGTAGACTTAGGGATCAGTTGAAAAAACTGAAAGAAGAGTTTGGAATTATTGGTATTAAAGCCGAGTTTGAAGCTGAAGGTAGTAGTTATGATGATGTAGTGAGATTGCGCCATTTAACAGGGCAAATTGGAAAAATCCCACTCCATGTTAAAATTGGCGGTGTTGAAGCGGTTAGGGATATTATTGATTGTTTAGAAATTGGAGTTGATGGAATTATTGCTCCAATGGTTGAAAGTGCATTTGGTGCAAAAAAATTTATTACCGCTGTAGAGGGTCTAGGTGCCGTTGATATATTGCAATGTAGTATTAATATAGAAACAAAAAATAGCTTGACTGAATTGAAAAATATATTGCACGTAGTCCATGGTGTTGTTAATAATATTACAATCGGCCGTTCAGATTTATCTAGTAGTTATATGGATGAATCTATTGATCCAAATTCAATTTTTATCACCAAACAGTCTATATCGATCGCCAAGTCTGCAAAAAATCATGGGTATTCAACCACAATGGGTGGCAATATAAATCTTAATACTGTCAAATTATTTTCCGAAATTCCAGAATTAAAACAATTGTTTAAATGTGTGGAGACAAGAAAAGTGATAATACCAAGCAAAATTTTTACCGATAATCCGGTTGTATTACAGGAGGCTCTTAAGTTTGAGGAGATGTATATTCTCACCAAGAAAGAGTATTTAGACAGAAGATTAAAAAGTGAATTAAATAGGCTTACAGGCCTCAAAACGAGATTAGTATGAGTATTATTGCAATAGTTCCAGCATTAGAAGTTAATAAATATTCGCCATATGGGGATCTATCTTCCTGGGGGGATTCAAATTTATTAGAATGGAAAATTTCCCAACTAAAATTCGTTAATGAAATTGACAGGATTATTGTTTCAACTGATAGTGATAAAATTATTGCAATAGCTAACAAGATGGGCATTGAATCTTTTAAACGGAGTAAAAGCTCATCCCTTAAGGACTCGTTATTACAGGTATGTGCAAAAATAGAGTTACATGATCACATATTATGGGCAAACCCAACATCACCTTTTGTTGGTCAAAAACTTTTCTCATCTTTGATTAATGAATATTTTTTACACAATACACCTGTTGACGGTATTGTTACATCGAGAGTGCAGCATGAATTTTTATATACTGAAACCGGGCCAATAAATCTCAACAATACAGCCGTTATATCTAGAGATCAGCTTCCTGACATACATATGATAACTAATGGGGCTTATTTATCACGTTGCAAAGATGTATTGAAGAGAGGGAGAATGTTTGGCGAGGAGCCACTTTTTTTTGAAACCCCATGGCTTGCATCGTTAGAGATACGAGAATCTGAACAGATGGGCTTGTTTTCCTCCCTTATGCAAAAATATCTTCAAGAGGAGTTGTAATGGCAAGATATTTGATTACTGGTGGCGCAGGTTTTATTGGAAGCGCAATGGCTGTAAAATTGCTGAATGAAAAACATGAGGTTCATGTTATTGATATAGAAAGTCGCATAAACCGTATAAGAGACAAGCTAAAAGGTGCACACCTATATTGTGGTAATATTTCGAAGAAGGGCGCATTTTCTATCTTGCCAGAAAACTCTTTTGATATAGCTTTTCACATGGCTGCACAAACCTCGGCCAGGGCTAGTGAAGAGAGTCCCGATCTCGATATAGACAGTAATGTAAAAGGGACGTATTATTTTTGTAAATGGGCTAGAGAGAATAAGACAAAAAAAGCTATCTTAACTTCTTCAATGGCAATATATGGGGCGCATGGGGATAACATTGATGAGACTGCACCTATAAGACCAGCCTCCGTTTATGGAATCACCAAGATGGCTAGCGAATCTTTCTTTAGAACTTTGTCAGATGATGGCATAGAAACCGCTATATATCGTTTATTTAATGTTTATGGCCCAGGGCAGGACTATAGCAATATGAAGCAAGGTATGCTGTCAATTTTTTTAACTCAAGCTTTGACATCAGATGCTATTCGAGTTACCGGCAGCTTGAGTCGCTATAGAGACTTTGTATATATAGACGATGTATTGAATGCACTTCTTATTAGCGGTAATAACAACAGCTCGTGTGAAAATATATTTAATGTTGGTACTGGTGTGCCAGTAACTGTCAAACAATTGTGCAGTGTTATTGCTGATAAAGTATCAAAGACAGGAGAAAACATCCCTGTAATAGAAATCGAATCTCACCGCGGAGATGTCTTTGGAAATTACTCAAATTCGAATAAGTTATTATCTTTGGGTTGGAGGCCTTGTATGGATTTAGAAGAAGGAATAAGGTTGACACTAGATGATGCTATCAGAGTTTTAAAATGCAAATAACTGCTTTATTAACAGGGCGAGGCAACAACACACTTAAAGATAAGAATGTATTACCACTGAAGGGTCAGCCATTGTTATATTATCCTGCCACTGAAGCAAAAAAATCAAAGTTTATAACGCAATTTTATGCTAGTAGTGAATGTAAAAAAATCCTAACCGAAGCGTCTAAGTGTAATTATGAAAAGATTGTTAGGCCTAGTAATCTTTCTACATCTACTGCATTGCACCATGATGTATTAACACATGCAATAAAGGTTATGAATGAGCTCGGTAATCAGCCTGATATTCTTGTCGTTTTACTTGCTAATTCGCCCACAGTCAAAACTAGCTGGATAGATGAATGCATTCAATTATTAATTGATAACCCTTTAGCAACATCGGTTGTTCCAGTGGTTAATGATCAGGATAAGCACCCATATAGAGCCAAAACAATTTCAGAAAAAGGTGAGTTAAAGTCATTTTTTGATTTTTCTACTATTGAAATATCATCTAATAGGCAGCAGCTACCAGTTTGTTGCTATTTATGTCATAATTTTTGGGTAATTAGGCTGGATCAAGGTGGGATTCCTGATAAAGGTGAGCCGCCATGGAGCTTCCTTGGTAATAGTGTTTTGCCTTACGAAGTTGATGAGGCTTTTGATATTCACACTCCTGATGATTTGGAGCGTGCATCTAAATGGTTAGATTTAAATAGCAATTTGTAGGTATCTAAAGAAAGTAAATGATTTTACATATAAAAAAAATACTTAAAAAATATTTAACAGTTCTATTTACGTTCCGTAGAGCTAAATTGATTTGGCAAAAACCGAAACAAGCTAATGTCTTAATTTTTGATCGTGGCTTCGATACTGATGTATTATTTGAGTACATTGATAAATCTAAATCCGAAGTTCTATGCGTCCGTGGAGAAGAGATTAATATCCCTATACTCCTATTATCTACTTTAAATATAGGTAGTTATATTGATACTTATATCAAACATGTTAAACCTAACTTTATTGTCACATTTACAGATAATTCAAAGTTGTTTTACAAGCTAAAAAGTAAACACCCTAATATTATTTTTATATTCTTTCAAAATGGGCTAAGAACAAAGTTAGGTGATATCTTTGAAGCGCTTGAAAAAACAGATGATGATTATGAGGTTGATTACATGTTTACATTTAACGATGCCGTGGGGAGTGAGTATCGTAAATACATAAAGGGTGAGTCAATTTCGATAGGCAGCGCTAGGAATAATTTATTTTCTTGTGAAAATGTACAAAATAAGAAAAAAGATATTTTATATATTTCAGCGTTTAAACCTTATTCTAATAATGAAGAAGAGCACTGGGTAATGGTAGAAGGTAAGTCCATTAAATGGAGAGCCATATTTTCCGCTGAAAGGCTGGTACTTCAAAATTTATCAAGATATTGCTCAATTAATAAAATTAAACTAACAATACTTGGCCGCACTAGTGGAATAGAAAGTTGTGAATACAAATTTTACAAATCTATTATTCAAGAATGTAATTGGAATTTTATTCCAAACACAGGTAAGTCCTCTAGTTATGACTTAATGAATCAAGCAGAATATATTGTTGGAGTTGATTCCACACTCTTATATGAGGCTTTTGGAAGGGGCAAGAGGGTGGCATTTTTTACTTGTAGGGGTGAGACTATAGGAGCTAATACAAGTCAGTTTGGATGGCCTATGAAGTTAAAGAATAAAGGATTGTTTTGGTCCAATTACATTAATAAAAATGAGTTTGATAGGGTAATGGACTATATAATAAATATCCATCCAGATGAATGGAAAAAAATACACCTTCATTATGGCTTGAACGTAATGAACTATGATCCAGGAAATAAAAAACTAATTTCATTATTTAAAAAAATAAAACTCCCAATTAATAAAAAATATGTTTAATAATAAATCAATACTAATTACTGGCGGCACCGGATCATTTGGTAAGCAGTATATTCGCACTATCTTAAAAAATTACAACCCTAAGAAGATTATTATTTACTCAAGAGATGAGTTAAAGCAATTTGAAATGCAAACTGGTGAATTTAGTAAGTCCATGTTTAAAGGGCTTCGATATTTTATTGGTGATGTTCGCGATAAGGATCGTTTAGTCATGGCAATGCATGATGTGGATTACGTTATTCATGCTGCAGCAATGAAGCACGTTCCTGCTTCAGAGTACAACCCAATGGAATGTATTAAAACCAATATACATGGCGCAGAAAATGTTATCCATGCGGCCTTGACTAATAATGTTGATAAAGTGATTGCCCTATCTACTGATAAAGCTGCCACCCCTATTAATTTGTATGGTGCTACAAAGCTAGCTTCGGATAAGCTGTTTGTAGCTGCTAACAATATGAGAGGGCATAATAAAACAAAATTCTCTGTAGTTCGATATGGAAATGTAGCAGGCTCTAGAGGTTCGGTTGTACCATTTTTCCAGAAGTTGATTGATGAGGGGGCTACATCTCTAACTATTACTGATTCTCGTATGACGCGTTTTTGGATTACATTGCAAGAAGGTGTAGATTTTGTTTTAAAGAATTTTGAAAGAATGCAGGGCGGAGAAATATTTGTACCTAAAATTCCTTCAATCAATATTGTTGATTTAGCGACGGCAATGGCACCAAACCTTAAGCAAGAGATTATCGGAATTCGACCAGGTGAAAAGATCCATGAAGTTATGTGTCCTATGGATGATGCGCATTTGACTTTAGAATTTGATGATCATTTTGTAATTAAGCCAACTATAATTTTTTCAGGTAAAAATATGGAATTTTCTCCTAATATAATTGGCGAAATGGGCAAACCTGTGAGCAATGAATTTGAGTACAGTTCCGGAAGTAATCAAGATTTTTTAACTGTGGAACAGATATCTAAATTAAATAAATCTATAGTTATTGAATGATTCCATACGGAAAACAAGATATAACCCAAGCAGACATTGACTCAGTTGTTGGTGTATTGAAGTCTAAATTTTTAACACAAGGCCCACAAGTTCCTTTATTTGAAAAAATAGTTGCTGAATATTGTCACTCAAAATATGGGGTGGCGGTTAATAGTGCCACTTCGGCGTTACATATTGCTTGTTTAGCTTTAGGTCTTGGCAAAGATGATTATCTCTGGACTTCTCCAAATACCTTTGTAGCATCTGCAAATTGTGGCTTGTATTGTGGTGCTAAGGTTGATTTTGTTGATATTAATCCATTGACTTATAATTTATCTTCAGAAGAGCTAGAAAAAAAACTCATTCAGGCAAAGAAAGACAATAAATTGCCCAAGATTGTAATCCCTGTTCACTTTGCTGGACAGTCGTGTGATATGAAGAAAATTCATTTCCTTAGTAAGAAGTATGGTTTCAAGGTTATTGAAGATGCTTCTCATGCGATTGGCGGTAGGTATCTAGATCAACCAATTGGCGGCTGTAAATATTCCGATATTACTATATTTAGTTTTCATCCAGTTAAGATTATAACAACTGCAGAAGGGGGGATGGCAACTACAAATTCTAAAGAGCTTGCTGAAAAAATGCAACTTTATCGTAGTCATGGAACTACACGTAATGAGAAATTGATGACTAAAGAGTCAGAAGGTGATTGGTATTATCAACAAGTTACTTTAGGTTTTAATTATCGTATGACTGAATTACAAGCTGCATTAGGGGTTAGTCAAGTGCAAAGGCTAGATGAGTTTGTTGCTAGACGCCATGTTCTTCAAGAAAGGTACGATTCGCTATTAAGTGGCTTGCCAATAATAAGACCTTATCAAGATAAATGTAGTTATTCTGCATTACATTTATACCCAATTCAAATAGATGATAAGAGTCGCAAGTATGTTTTTAATGAGCTTAGAAACGCCGGCATTGGAGTAAATGTGCTTTATATCCCTATTCACACCCAGCCGTACTATAAAAATCTTGGCTTTAAAGAAGGGGATTTTCCTAATTCTGAAGCTTATTACAGTCAAACAATAAGTCTTCCACTATACCAAGGTCTTGAATTTAAACTGCAAAATAAAATTATTGACACTATAAACAAGATTATGGTTAATTTATGAAAAATATATATAATATATTAGAGATTGCTAATACACACGGTGGCAATGTTAGTTATATTCTAGATTTATTAGATGAATTTAAAGAGTTTAATAAGAAAAAAGGGTTTGGTATTAAATTCCAGCCATTTAAATATGACCAGATAGCTACAGCAGATTTTGAATGGTATGAAGTTTATCAAGAGCTTTATATTAATGAAAGTGAGTGGGTAAAAATATTTGATAAAGCATACGATACAAAAGATATTTGGATAGATGTGTTTGACCTGTATGGTGTTTCTATAATACAGAAAAATTTAAATAAAATATACGGCCTAAAGTTGCAAACATCTATTTTGGATAATCAAGAAGTTTATCATGCATTGCAAGACACTGATATTTCAAAGTTAAAATTAATTATTAATATTGCTGGCAGGAGTAAAGCTGATATTGAAAGTGTTGTAAAAAAATACAAAGCGCTGAATGTTGAAGAGTTGTTATTAGAGGTTGGATTTCAGGCCTATCCTACCAATTTAGCTGATTCTGGATTGTCTAAAATAAAATATTTAAAAGATAATTACAAATACAGGGTTGTCTTTGCAGATCATATTGATGGAAAACTTCAAGAGGCTGAAACTCTACCCCTAATAGCTAGTTTATTGGGCGCTGACTGTATTGAAAAGCATATTATGCATGGCACACTAGAGACCAAATATGATGGTTTCTCTAGTGTTAAATATGATACGTATAAAAAAATTATTGAAAATCAAAATAATTTTATGCCATTAATGAGTAGTGTGTTTATTAATGATGCTGAAACTAAATACCTTAATGATAGTTATCAAATTCCTTTATTAAAAACCCAAAAATTACAATCATCAATAGTAAATTTAGATACTGATTTTATTTTTAGGAGATCGGGTTTGAATGGTTTGAACAGTAAACAAATTAAGAGCTTAACTTCTAGCTTTCATGTTTTAAAAGGCCCGCAAGAGGCGAATAAGACTTTGAAAAAAGAAGACTTTAGAAGGGCGAATATTGCAGCGATTATTGCATGCCGATTAAAATCATCAAGACTCCTAAAAAAAGCTACTTTAAAAATTGGAGATATGAGCTCAATTGAACTTTGCATTAAAAATACATTAAAAATTAATAATGTCAGTAATGTTATTTTAGCAACGTCTGACAATAAACAAGATTCAGAATTATCGAAATACACATATGATGATTCTGTTATTTTTCACCAAGGTGATGCAGAAGATGTTGTTGCAAGATATCTTGATATCATTAACAAATTAAAAGTAGATGTCTTTATAAGAATTACTGGCGATATGCCTTACGTTAGTAGTGATATCGCAGATTATTTATTAAGAAAGCATTTTGAATCAGGTGCAGACTACACAGTTGCGAATAACTCCTCTGTCGGTACCTCGGTAGAGGTTATTAACGCTTCTGCCTTGAGAAAAGTAAAAAAACACTTTCCAAATGCAGATTATTCAGAGTACATGACTTGGTATTTTCAAAATAATCCTGAGCACTTTAATTTAAATTTCGTAGATTTACCTCAAGAGTGGATTAGGGGTTATAGGCTTACATTAGATTACCAAGAAGATTTAGATATGTTTAACCAAATCGAAGAATATTTCAAAGACAATAACCTTGATTTTTCGATTCAAGAGCTGTACAAATTTTTAGATAATAATCCAGAAGTAAGCTCATTAAATAACCATCTTACTTTAGTGTATAAAACTGATGAAAATTTGATTAAAACATTGAATAAAAAGACTAAGATTCAAGATAAACCGGCAGTATGAATATTTCTTTTAGAGTTGACTCATCAAGTGAAATGGGACTTGGTCATCTGATGCGCTGTTTGACTCTAGCAGATGAATTGAAAAAACAAAATCATGATATTGTATTCATTTGTAGAGAGCTAACGAATAATCTAATCTCTATAATTAAATATCCAGTATTAGTTTTACCTAAAGGGATTAACTTCAAGTCAGATGACTTGTATCTAAATTGGTTAGGCGCAACACAGGAGCAAGATGCAAATCAAACGATTGAAGTTATTTCTAAAAATACAGATATATTAATAGTTGATAGTTATGCATTGGATGAAATATGGCATAAGAAGCTAAGACAGCATACTCAAAAAATTATGGTGATTGATGATTTGGCAGACAGACAATTTAATTGCGATATATTATTAAATCAAAATTTGGGCAGCCAACTAAGAGATTATGAAAAAAAAGTATCAAATAATTGTGTTTTTTTATTAGGCTGTGACTATTCTTTGCTGCGACCAGAGTTTAAAAAGTTAAGAAAAAAATCATTAGAAAAAAGAAGGAAAACTAAAGAGATTAAGAATATTCTTGTTAGTGCGGGCGGTAGTGATATTAAAAATGTTACTTATAATATTTTGAAACAACTAGATGCTAAGTTTAATGTCGTTGTCGTTTTAGGAGCATTATCTCCACACAATGAAATGATCAAAGATTATGCAATTGATAAAAATATTGAGGTTATTATTAATGCTGACAATATGGCAGAGTTAATGCTTAATGCTGATTTAGCTATTGGTGCAAGCGGATCAACAAACTGGGAACGTTTGTGCCTTGGGTTACCTTCTTTGATCTTTACAGTTGCAGAAAACCAAATAAAATTTTCAAGAATTCTTGATAAACTTAGATTGATTAGATTACTGGGTCATGTTGATGAAAGTAAAGTTTTTGATGTGATTAAGGACAGTATTTTGTCAATTAATGATTTAAGTGACTGGTCTGATAGATGTTTTAGTAGTTGCTCTTGCGATGGAGTTTCAAGAGTTGTTAAAGCTATTGAAAATGATTTAGTGCCAATAATATGATAAGTTTTAGAAAAATTACTGAAGGTGATTTACCACTAATATTGCGCTGGAGAACCGACCCAGAAGTGACACGTTACATGTCAACAGATATAGAATTTGACCTTGAAAAACAAACTAATTGGTACAATAAAGTTGTTTGCACCCGCTCTCCAGTAGAGCATTGGATTATTTCTCATAATGAAAAACCTGTTGGAGTGCTAAATCTTGAGAAATATGATTCGCTGCTTCAGCAAACCTCTTGGGGGTATTATATTGGGGAAATGGAATCTCGAATAATAGGAGGATTAATTCCCGCATATTTTTATAACTATATGTTTTTTATTAGAGACCCTTTACTTAAAAAAATTAATGGACATCTTTTTAGAGAAAATACTAAAGTCCTTGCAATGCATCGATTCTATGGCGTTAAAGAGGTTAAGCTTTTAAAAAATCATGTCCATAAGTATGGAAAAACATTTGACCTAATTTTAATAGAGATGACGAAGAATAAATGGACCTCACAAAGAGAAAATTTTCAACACTATCAGGCAGTTTTCGAGGAATAAATGAAAGTTAAAATTGATTCAAATACATATTATTTACCAGAAAAAAAAGAGAATAATGAGAGTTTAAAACTTGATAATCCTGATTGGGATATGTCAAAAATTTCAGATAAAACAGGCGTTTTTACTAGATCAATATCATCAGCTAATCAGACGGCCGTAGATTTAGCATTTGAAGCTGGAAGTAGATTACTTAATGACTCATCTTGTAATAAAGATATTGATCTAGTAGTTTTGGTGACACAATCTCCAGATTATGTATTACCAACTAGTGCTTGTATTTTGCAAGATCGACTTAAGTTGTCAAAAAAATGTACGGCATTTGATATTAACCTTGGATGCTCTGGTTTTATTTATGCACTTAGTATCGTTGGAAGTTTGATAGAGTCAGGTGTTGCTAAAAAAGGCTTAATACTTTGTTCTGACACTTATACCAAGTATATTGATAAGAGTGACAGAACTTGTAGGCCAATTTTTAGTGATGGCGCTTCGGCAACTTTGTTGGTCGGCAGTGATATGGATGAAATCGGTCCTTTTGTTCTTGGAACAGACGGTAGTGGATATGAAAAGCTGATTGTTAAGGAGGGTGGCGCTCGAAAGCCTCATATAAGTACTAATTCTCGTCATGGTACTCTTGAAATGCGTGGTTCCGATGTGTTCCTTTTTACATTAAGTTCCGTTCCAGATTGTATAAATGAGCTTCTTGATAAGTCTGGATTAGATATTGAAGATATCGACCTGTTTGTATTTCATCAGGCTAGCAAAATTGTCTTAGAAAACCTTGTGCGAATTATGTCGTTAGATGAAGATAAAGTATTTTCTAATTTAGAAAATGTTGGCAATACAGTTTCTGCATCTATTCCTATTGCGCTAAAAGATGCAGAAACTCAAGGGCGACTAAAGAGTGGAGATAAGGTTATGTTAGTTGGTTTTGGCGTAGGGTTGTCTTGGGGTGCGACATTAATAACTTGGGCGGAGAAATGATTATACTAACAGGAGCTTCGGGCGGCATTGGTCAAGAAATAATTAATCATCTTTGTGTGTTGGATGATGTAGTTGGATTCTATAATACAACGCTTCCAGATAATCATAAAGGCAGTAAAATAATTTATGAAAAAGTAAATATTGAAAATAAATCAGAAGTTGACCGTTTTGTTGAAAACTGGAAATTAAAATTAACAAATATTACATTAGTACATTGCGCAGCAGCCAAAGTTGATGGTTTAGCTGTAAATTATTCTTTGGAAGATTGGGATAAAGTGATGGGAGTTAATTTAAGAGGGAATTTCATCCTTACACAAGCTTTACTTCCTCGTATGATGGAAGATAACTGGGGGAGAGTGATCCATATTTCATCGCTTGGTGCAATAGATGGGGATGTGGGGACGATAGCATACTCAGCAAGTAAGTCAGGACTTATTGGAATGTCTAGGGTATTAGGAAAGGAATATGCAAGATTTAAAATTACTTCTAATGTTTTGGTGTTGGGAGCCTTTGAAACTGGGCTTTTTCTTGAGTTGTCTGATGAGCAAAAAGATAATATTCAGAAGAAAATTCCATCTAAAAAATTAGGAGATTCATCTAATATTGTAAACGCAATAGATTTCTTGATAAAGTCTAAATATGTGAACGGAAGTACAATTAATATTGATGGCGGAATTTAATAGTTTTAAATGATGTAATTAAAAATAAATTTTTTTGATAAAGGCAAATGGCAAACAAGTTCACAAATATAAAGTTCTCACCAAGAGATAGTAGAGAGTTAAAACTGGTATCTTCTGAGGGTGTTTTTTCTCCTAACACAACAACAGAGTTGTTAATTAATGCAGTCAAAAAAATCATATTTAAGCCGGTAAAAATACTTGATTTGGGTTGTGGAACAGGTGTTGTTAACTTATCTCTTTGGCTTGATGGGCTATCAAAAGAGCCGGTTTGTGCTTCAGATTTAAGTGCACTATCAGTGTCTTGTAGTCAAGAAAACTTTAAAAGGTATGAGTGTAAGGCTGATATTCGTTGCGGCGCTTTATTTGAGCCATGGACTGGTGAAAAATTTAATGTGATCATAGATGACATATCTGGAATTTCACAGGATATTGCCTCTGTATCTCCTTGGTTTGGCGGAGTTCCTTGTGATACAGGTAGTGATGGAACTGATCTTGTTTTAGATATTTTACGTAATGCATCTAAGCATCTTTCAGAAGACGGATATTTTTTCTTTCCAGTGCTTTCGTTGTCAAATGTTGATTCGATTTTAAAAGTGGCAAAAGAAAATTTTAATAAAGTTGAATTAATAGAGCGACAAGAGTGGCCATTACCTAAAGAGCTAAAAAGTCATATGCCTTTGTTGCAGAAATTAAGTGCAAAGGGAGCTATTAAACTAGAAGAACGTTTTGGAATGGTATTGTGTTATACGGAAGTGTATCTCGCTAGAGAGCCATATTAATTATAGGAGATATTGTTATGTCAAAAAATTGTCAATTTAAAGTTATGGAAATAATAGAAAAAGCACTTGAATTAAAACCTGGAATCTTAAAAGAAGACTCTCATTCTGAAAAAATAGAAGATTGGGATTCTCTTGGTCAGTTAAGTATTCTTGTAGCTTTGGATAAGCATTTTAAAGGGAAAATTTCAAGTTTATCTGAAATAGCAGAGGCAAATTCTGTGCCAAAAATTTTAACCATTCTTAAGAAAAATTCAATCTGTTA